>Ga0222712_10005616_pt1 | contig 12616 bp, 8 predicted proteins | sample C33_657DmetaG_FD_165043 | JGI IMG/M metagenome (GOLD analysis project Ga0222712, IMG submission 165043) | Estuarine water microbial communities from San Francisco Bay, California, United States - C33_657D | ecosystem: Environmental > Aquatic > Marine > Unclassified | place: USA: California...
ATCATGCTTTTTGTAAAGCCCTCATTTGAAATAGGCATGAACCTAATATTTTTTTCGATGGTTTCTGTTTTTACTTCTTTGGTAAACACTTCAAACCTAATACCAGGTGCTTTATGTAATTGATTGGTAATTACTTTTTTTGAATAATGAGAAAGGTAAACCGTTATATGTCCTTTGTTAATGGGCGTTGCAGCAATAATATCTGCTTTAATTACAGGGTTATAAATGCCTTTATCATACGCATTAAAGTGAAGTCCAAAATAAGTGGTAGCGGTTGCGTAATTTTTTAATATCCACTCTCCAATCCATTCCTTTTTTTGTGGGCGTGGTGCGGCGCTACTTCTAAAACTTGCTTGGTGACCAAATTGAATACTTGGCTTGTTTTTAAATTTACACGCAAGTGAAGTAATACATTCAAAATCGTTGATTACAATATCATAGTCCTGAACAGGTAATGCTTTGGCTTCTTTCCATATTCTTTTAATGGAAAACTTCTGCCACATTTTAAAATAGTTAAGGCCACCTCTGTTGCCATAAAATAAGGATACGCCCCTGCTTTTGTATTTTACTGGTAGGCTTGTTGGTAAATGGCTGTTTTCGCCACTTAAAAACACGTCTACCTGTCCGTATTGCTGTAGGTAGGGCAATAGTTCAACTGCTCTGCTAATATGGCCATTTCCGGTAGCTTGTACCGCGTAAAAAATTTTCATTTAGTTTACAATTAAACTATTAAAAAATAAGGCAACGTCTTTGGTAAGTACGTTTAGCTCAGGAAGTTTATTTTCATCGCTTAAAATAGGCACTACTTTAGCTGCTTGCTCTTTTTCGTTGTATTGGTGAATATTCCACTCGCCATTTACATATTCTAGTGCCGTTAAATTTTCTATCCAATCGCCACTGTTTAAATACATTACAGATCCGTGCTCGTTGGTAACCATTCTTTTTTGTGGTTGATGTATATGGCCACATATTACATAGTCGTAACCCTGCTGTATGGCAAGCTCTGCGGCTGTTTGCTCAAAATTACCAATCCAAGACACTGCTTTTTTAACGCTATTTTTTACCTTTTTGCTAAAACTCATTTTTTCTTTACCCATTAATTTAAGGGCCCAGTTAATGGCGCTGTTTAGCATAATTAAAAGGTCGTACCCATGGCCACCTAGTTTAGCTATAATTTTAGCGCTTCCTTTGGTGGTAGCATCAAAAATATCGCCATGGAATATCCAGGTTTTTTTACCATCTAGTTCAAGTACAACTTTATCGGTGAGGGCAAATCCACCCATTTCTAAATCGGTGTAACGGCGAAGGGCCTCGTCATGATTACCGGTTATATAATATACTTTTGTGCCCTTACTTAACAAGCTAAAAATTTGCTTGATTACTTGCATGTGGGCTGCAGGAAAATAATGTTTCTTAAACTGCCAAATATCAATGATATCGCCGTTTAGGACAAGTACTTTAGGGGAAACACTTTTTAAATAGGTAACAATTTCTTGAGCATGGCAACCAAATGTGCCAAGGTGTAAATCACTAAGTACGAGAACGTCAATGTCTCTTTTTTCCATTAGGTTAGTTTGTCAAAGTAATAACTCTAATATGAACAAATCTTTACCGCTATGTTAACAAATTGTAACTTTAGATATTACCGCACTCGTTTGCATGGCTTGTTTTGTAATATCGCGAACTACAAATTCTAATTCATTATGCCAAAGTATACCTATATACCTAGAGATTTAAGTTGGTTAAGCTTTAATGGAAGAGTGTTGCAAGAAGCAAACGACCCTTCGGTTCCATTAAAAGAGCGCATACGGTTTTTAGGTATTTTTTCTAATAATCTCGACGAATTTTTTAGGGTGCGTGTTGCTACTTTAAAAAGAATGATTGAATTAAAGGGAAAGGGCAAAAAGTTGGACATGCATTTGGAAGTGCATTCGCAAAGTATTTTGGATGAAATACAAACCATTGTATTAGAACAGCAAAATGAATTTAACCGCATTTGGAAAAACATTGTTCGCGATTTAAAAAAAGAAAACATAACACTTGTAGATGAAACCCATTTATCTAAAGAGCAGCAAGTTTTTGTAAAAAACTTTTTTGACACCCAGGTGCGCGGTAATGTAATACCGCTAATGGTTGAATCGATTGCTCAAATGCCTTATTTGCGTGATAAGAGTATTTATTTAGGTATTGTGATGCGTAAAAAAAATAGTGCCTACAAAAGTAAGTACGCATTAATTGAAGTCCCTGTTTCGGCAGTAGGAAGGTTTGTAGAGCTTCCTACCAAAACGGGTGGCCATCAAATTATATTACTAGAAGACATCATCAGATTTAATTTACCTATTATATTTTCTTATTTCGATTACGATTATTTTGAGTCTGCTATTTTTAAAATCACCAAAGATGCAGAAATAGATATCGATAATGGGCTTACAAGTAATTTGATCGAAAAGCTTGAAAAGGGTTTAAAAAATAGACGCAAAGGAAAGCCGGTTCGTTTTGTATATGATAGAGAAATGGATGCTGGCTTACTTGATTACCTAATTAGACGTTTACAGCTCAATCAAAAAAGCAATATTATTCCGGGCGGACGTATTCATAATTTTAGACATTTTATGGATTTTCCAGATCTGGAAATGGAGAAAAGTATTCGTAAAGCTTCTTTAACGCATCCTGATTTATTAAAAAGTTTACGCGTAACGGATGTAGTGTTAAAAAAAGATGTGATGCTGCATTTTCCTTATCATAGTTTTAATTCGGTGATAGATTTACTAAGGGAGAGTGCGATGGATCCAGATGTGTTGTCCATTAAAATTACTGCCTATCGTTTGGCACCTGCATCCAAAGTAATCAATGCACTTATTAATGCAGCTCGTAACGGAAAAGAAGTAACGGTTATGCTTGAAGTAAAAGCTAGGTTTGATGAAGAAGCCAATTTGGAGTGGAAAGATGTGTTGGAGCAAGAAGGTATTACAGTGTTATTTGGCGTACAAAATATGAAAGTGCATGCCAAAGTTTGTGTGATTAAAAAGCGTGAAAAAAATAGAACGGTACAATACGGATTTGTAAGTACAGGCAATTTGCATGAAAAAACAGCACGTGTTTATGGAGATCATTGTTTACTTACCAGTAACCGCAATATCATGGCTGATATTAATAAGATTTTTCAATTTTTAGAGCATCCCGAAAAAGGCTATGGCCCACTAGAACGCTGTAAAACGCTAGTAGTATCTCCAATTTCTATGCGTCCAACTATTGTCAATTTAATAAACCACGAAATTAAAAATGCGAAAGCTAAAAAGCCTGCAGCCATAACCATTAAATTAAATTCATTAAGCGACGTAGATTTAATTAAAAAATTAAATGAAGCTGCAGTAGCTGGTGTTACCATCAATATGATTGTACGTGGTATATTTTGTGCACTGGTTGATCATAAAAAGTTTAATGCAAAGCCGCGTGCCATCAGTATTGTAGATGAGTATTTAGAACATGCACGTGTTATGATTTTTAGTAATGGCGGTAATCCCAAAGTATATATTTCTAGTGCCGACTGGATGGTGCGCAATATAGATCACCGCATCGAAGCTGCTGTACCTATACTTGACCCTGTTATTAAGCAGGAATTACAGGATATTATCCACATTCAACTCCAAGACAATGTGAAGGCAAGGGTTTTAGATAGTGCACTATTAAATAACTATGTAACTTCGGGCTCTAGAAAAAAAGTACGCTCACAAATAGAAACTTATTTATACCTCCAACAGAAAACGAATAGTAAAAAGTGAAGTTAGCCGCAATAGATATTGGAAGTAATGCTGCCCGTTTATTAATTAGTGAAGTTACCAAGCTGCCCAAAAAGGACCCTGTTTTTAATAAAATCAATTTAGTGCGTGTGCCACTCAGGCTTGGGTTCGACGTGTTTGAAACCGGAGAAATTTCTAAGCCCAAGGTTAAAATGCTGATGCAAACTTTAAAGGCCTATCAGCATTTATTGGAAGCATATCAGATCAAGCACGTATATGCCTGTGCAACCAGTGCCATGCGCGATGCAAAAAACAGCAAAGACATTATTAGAAAGGTAAAGCTTGAAACGGGCATCGAAATTCATGTAATTTCTGGTCAGGAAGAGGCTTCTTTTATATATGAAAATCATGTTGCCGAAAATTTAGATTCGGATCATTCTTATTTATACATAGATGTGGGTGGTGGTAGTACCGAGCTAACTTTTTTTGCAGGTGGTGAGCTGGTGTCTAAAGAGTCTTTTAATATTGGTACGATTAGGCTTTTAAAAAATCAGATCAAGGAAAAAACTTGGGATGAGGTTAAAGACTATGTTAAAAAGAACATCAAAAGTGCCCTTCCTTCAATCGCCATTGGTAGTGGTGGAAATATTACAAAAATATTATCTATGAGTAAGCTAAAAGAAGGCAAACCCCTTAGTCTAGACCTCTTAAAAGACTATTATAAAGAGCTTTGGAGTGTTTCCCTAGAGGAGCGTATGAATATGTACGGCCTTAAAGAAGACCGTGCCGATGTTATTGTGCCTGCGCTACTTATATACATACAGGTTATGAAATGGGCCAGTATTGATGAAATATACGTACCTAAAATAGGCCTTGTGGATGGCCTTATGCACCACCTATACGATCAGATTGGTAACATTCCGGTAACATAGAGGTAACATTGAGTTAACATACGGGTAACATTGCCGTAACATGCTCAGGGTACTTTTGCTTCATAAATGAAATACCCAGTGAAGCAATTATTATCTATCGTTTTTTTACTTGTTATTAGCGCCTCATTATTTGGTCAAAAATCTAGAATTGTTGGTAAGGTTACCAATAGTAAAAATGAAGCGTTAGCGAGTGTAACTGTAAAATTATCTGGTGCTGCAACTGCCATGACCAGAACAGATGTGGAAGGACGTTTTACTTTTGTAGTTGAGGCACAAAAAAAATACACAATCTCATTAAGCTATGTTGGCTACCAAGAAAAAGTAATTGATGAAATTACAGTTGCTAAAGCTGGTGACGATGAAACGGTAAATATTATCTTAAACGAAGGTGGTAAAGTATTATCGGATGTTGCGGTTAAGGCAACGACCAGAACAGCTACGGCAAAAGGTGAAACGGTTAATGCCCTTATTGCTTTTCAAAAAAATACAAATACCGTTGCTTCAGTAATTTCTGCAGAAGCTATCAAACGTTCTCCAGATAAAAATACCGGTGAAGTTATTAAGCGTACACCGGGCGCGAGTATTCAAGAAGGTAAATTTTTGATCATTAGAGGACTTGCTGAGCGTTACAATTTGGCACTATTAAATGGTGTACAATTAGGTAGCACAGAGCCTGATAGAAAAGCGTTTTCTTTTGATTTGATCCCTTCTAATATGATTGATAACATCGTTATCAATAAAGCTTTTGTTCCAGAACTTCCGGGTGAGTGGGCTGGTGGATTAATTCAAGTAAATACTAGAGATATTCCTACTAAAAACTTCTTTAATATTCAAGTGGGTACTGGTTTTAATACACAAACCGTTAAAGGTAACTTTTACGAATACAAAGGTGGTAAAACAGATTATTTAGGTATTGATGATGGTACACGTTCTTTGCCTGCCACTTATACTACCAAATCTAATTTTGATAACATGTCGAGCGCTGATAAAACATATATCGGTTCTACCATGCAAAACATTTGGTCTCCAACTGTTGCGAATAAAGCAAATCTTGCTAATGGTCAATTTCAAACAAGTGGCGGTTTTGTAAAAGAGTTTAAAAATTCAAGTAAGCTTGGTGCAATTTTTGCTATCAACTACAACAAATCTGTAAAACTTACCAAAGGAACCAACAGTGGTTTTAACTTTATTGGTAACGGTTCTTATACACCAGATTTCAAATACAACGATGATCGTTACAGCACCGATTTATTATGGGGTGGTTTAGCTAACGTTTCTTATCAAATTAATAACAACAATAAAATTTCTGCTAAAACATTATTTAACATTACCTCTAACGACTTCACTACTTTAAGAACGGGTGTAGAAGGAAATGGTAACCAAAAATTAGATAGCGCGCGTGGTTACGAGTTTGGTTTTAAGCAAAATACTTTTTGGAATTCACAAATTAATGGTGAGCATAATATCAAGCCAAATGTGCTTAAATTAAAGTGGTATGGTTCATTTACTTTGTTAGATGGATATGTTCCTGATCAGCGCAGATTGTATTACTTGAAAAATAATGATGTTGCTACCAATCCTTATGTAGCAGTATTATCAAATACATTGTCTCAAAAAAGTGGTAACCGTTTTTACCAAAATCTAAACGATTATATTTACATCGCTGGTGCAGATGTAGCATATACATTTAATGCATTAGGTAGCAAACAAACATTAAAAGGTGGTTACTTGTTTCAAGTAAAAGACCGTTTATTTGACGCTAAGCCTTTCTCTATATATTTACCAAGAGATAATGCTGCCCTTCGTTTACAAGGTCCTGCAACTATTTTTTCTCCAAGTAATTTTGGTAGAGGTGAAGTGTACAGTACTTTATTTGCTTTTGATGCGATTAAAGGAAACTTATACCGTTATTTAGCCAATACTATTTTAAATGCTGGTTATGTTCAAATGGACAATCAGTTTGGTAGCAAATTAAGAGTGATTTGGGGATTACGTGTAGAAGATTATGATCAATTAATTGGAAGTGTTTACAAAAATGATCCACGTCATAATTATTCTAGAGTAACTGACTTTTTACCGGGTTTAAATGCAACGCTTAAACTTAATAATTTAACCAACTTACGTTTTTCTGCTTCACAAACAGTGGTAAGACCAGAGTTTAGAGAACTTGCTACTTTCCAATATTACGACTTTGATTTAAATGCTTCTGTACAAGGTTTACCTAGTATTCAGCGTACTAAAATTACCAATTTAGATTTACGTTATGAGTTGTATCCTGCAACTGGCGAAGTAATTACGTTTGGTGCTTTCTTTAAACATTTTGATAAGCCTATCGAAATGATTTACAACTTTGGATCAGGTGGTGCTAGTGTGTTTAATTTTGCGAACCCTGCAAGTGCAAAGGCTTTTGGCTTAGAATTTGAAATCAGAAAAAAATTAGATTTTTCTGAAGCGCTTAAGAACTTTACAGTACAAGCTAATGGATCTTATATTAGCAGTAAAGTAAAAGACAATACATTAATGTTAGATCGTCCTTTACAAGGCCAGTCTCCATATTTGATAAACTTTAGTGCGCTTTACGATTTACCATCTAAAGGACTTACTGCTACGCTACTATATAATCAAATTGGACGTCGTGTAACATTTGTGGGAAGTTTAGATCAACCAGATATTTACGAATCTTCAAGACCTGTATTTGATTTCCAGTTGAGCAAAAAATTTGCTAACAACAAAGCAGAATTAAAATTAAACGTTCAAGACATTTTAAACCAGACATTGTATTTCTACCAAAATCCAGATGGCAATACCAAGCTTAATAAAGCAACGGATCCATTCCGTTTAAGTCGTCAGGCAGGAACAAATATTGGTATCAGCTTTGCTTATTCTTTATAAAAAATTATAAAAAAACTTAAAAAAATAAAAATGAAAAAATCGATTTTGTTACTTTCAGCTTTTGTTGCACTCATTGCTACAAGTTGTAGAAAAATTGAAATGGATGGTGGAACTACTGTAGTTACACAGCCAACTACTCCAGGTGTTCAAACCATTATTTTAAAAGGTCGTATCGATAAGGATACCGTTTTAAGAGAAGGTACTAACTATATCTTAAGTGGTATCGTTTACATGGTTAACAATGCAACCATGACAGTTCAACCTGGTGTTACAGTTAAAGGTGATTATATCGGCGCAAACGTTGCGGCACTTGTTATTACACGTGGTGCTAAATTAATTGCAGACGGTACACAAGAAAAGCCAATTGTTTTCACTTCTAATTCTCCTGTTCCTCGTTCTGGTGACTGGGGTGGTATTGTAATTTGCGGTAAAGCAAGTGTGAATACCGCATTTACAGGTACTGGCGGTGGTGCTGGTGTTTTACAAGTTGAAGGTGGTATTGATAACTCATTTGGAGATGGTTTAGCTGGCGGTGGTGCAACACCAAACGATGCTGACAACTCTGGTATTTTACGTTATGTAAGAATTGAGTATGCAGGATATGCATACCAACCCGATAAAGAAATTAACAGCTTAACAATGGCTGCTGTAGGTAGCGGAACCATCATTGATTATGTTCAAGTTACGTATGCAAAAGATGATGCATTTGAGTGGTTTGGCGGTACTGTAAACTGTAAGCACTTAATTACTTACAAAACACAGGATGATGATTTTGATACTGATAACGGTTATAGCGGTAAAGTTCAATTTGGTATTGCTTTAAGAGATTCTACTATTGCGGATATTTCTCGTTCAGAAGCTTTTGAATCAGATAACGATGCGAGTGGTTCAATTAACAACCCACAAACAAAAGCTGTTTTCTCAAATATGACAGTGATAGGACCAAGAGCTACACTTGCTAACAATGGTAACAGTTTATATTTAACTGCTGCTCAAATTAGAAGAAACTCTGGTATCTCTATTTTTAACTCAATCTTTTTAGGCTGGCCTGCTGGTTTATTAATTGATGCTAGAAATGGTCGTGCAGAACAACTCAATGTTTTAGATAGTACGGTTCGTTTCAAAAATAATATTATTGCTGGTTGTGGTCCATTAACAGGTACTGATGGTACTTCTTATAACTTTGCTGGTGCAACGGGTGCTACTTGGACAGCTGATTCTGTTAAAACCTTCTTTGGCAACACTGCATTTAGCAATAAAGTATTAACCAATGTTTCTGATGCTAAAATGATTGCTCCATTTAGCTATTCTGCTCCTGACTTTTTACCTTTTGGTGGATCTAACGGTAACCAAGATATCTTAACAGGTGCAAGCTTTACAGACCCTAAATTAACTTCTGGTTTTAACGTGGTTAAATTTAGAGGTGCATGTGACGCTGCGGGTGTAGATGCATTCTGGTGGAAAGGTTGGACTCGTTTTATTAATAACTAGTTCTAATTAGATTTTTATAAAGTTTGTTTACGAAAGAGGCCCCGATTTATCGGGGCCTCTTTTATTTGTAGCAGTATTTTACATCCAATATTTTACCAATTATTTTTTTGTTCAGGAACAACCCGCTCAGGCATCTCGAGTGGATTGTTTTTCCAATTGGCATCGTAGGTAACAAACCAGCTGAGCCATAAAGAGCGGGACAGTCTCATGAGGAGTGGCTGAACCGAAAAGAGCAGCGCAAAAGCCGTGCCCATCCAATAAAAAATACGGTTATCATCAATGTCAAAAGTCATGCCTATTAAAACTTTCCAAGCAACAAATGTAGATACAATAAAAGCTACCGATAAAGCATAGCTCACATAGCCCGTTCCGTAGTAAAAACCTACTTCAATTTCGGTAGGCTGTCCACACACCGGGCAGTTGTCGTGCATCTCGGTGTTGGTTTTAAATTTATACGCTTCTTGACTTTTAAAAATGTGTCCTTCTCTGCATCGTGGACATTTATTGGTTAAAACAGCCGTTAAATAGTATTTTTTATTGCTTGAAGCCATGTGCTTTTGTTTGTAATAGTGGTGCAAAGGTAACTTAAATGCGGTACTTAATTATTAATAGAGCAACTGCCGCCTCCGTATCCGCAACCTGTTTTGGTTTTAGCTGCATATATGCCAATCACAATCATTAGTACGCCAAAGATAGCGGGCACCCAGTCTTTAAACTGCCAGGCAATTACTAAAAACATGCCACCCATTATTAAGCGAATGATAAGTACAAAGTCTATTTTTTGAAGGAGGCGTATCATAACATTAGATTTAAACACAAATTTCGGGGTTATTATTTACCTAAAACGTGACTTTTGTTACGCAGTCTTATATAACTATATTTGTTCTACTTAAAAGGTAGGCGCATGAGCATTTCAGAAATTTATGACATTTACTTGCAGTATCCGAGTGTTGTAACCGATACGCGTAAGCTACAAGCAAACGACTTTTTCTTTGCTTTAAAGGGTCCTAATTTTAATGCCAATACTTTTGCTTTTAAGGCGCTTGAAGCCGGTGCAGCCTACTGTGTGGTAGATGAACCAATCTCTACCATTGCAACTTATTATGAAGGGCAGGATCAACAGCAAAAAGAAGCTGCGCTGTCTAAAATGATTGTAGTAGACGATGTGCTTACTACATTACAGGCATTAGCTGGCTATCACCGCGGCACATTTGATATTCCATTTATTGCCATTACGGGAAGCAACGGTAAAACCACCACCAAAGAACTGGTATATGCCGTGCTTTCGAGTCATTTTAAAACCTATACCACACAAGGAAATTTAAACAACCATATTGGTGTGCCGCTTACAATACTTAGCATTAAAAAAGATGCGCAAATGGCGGTGATTGAAATGGGCGCCAATCATCAAAAAGAAATTGAAGGCTACTGCGTGTATACAAGGCCAACGCATGGTATTATTAGCAATTGTGGTAAAGCGCACCTAGAGGGTTTTGGTGGCGAAGAAGGGGTTAAAAAAGGCAAGGGCGAACTCTATAGTTTTTTACGAAATAATAACGGTTCTGCTTTTGTATATACAGGGTACGATTATTTAGTTGAAATGAGTGCTGGCATACAAAACATTGTGCCTTACGTTAATGGTAGCATACAAAGTAGTGAACCATTTTTAACGGTAGAAGCAAGTATCAACGAAAACGAAACGGCAATCATAACTTCTCAATTAGTAGGATCGTATAACCTTCCTAATATATTATGTGCACTTACTATTGGAAAACATTTTGGTGTGCCGCAACATAAAATGGTGGCAGCAATAGAAAATTATGCGCCATCTAATAGTAGATCGCAACTTATTACAAAGGGCACCAACACCATAATATTAGACGCATACAATGCCAACCCTAGTAGCATGAAAGTGGCCATCGAAAATTTTGAAAAATTAGCGGGCAACCATAAAATTGTTTTACTGGGCGCTATGATGGAACTTGGCGAACACGCAGCAGCAGAGCATTTGGCGCTACTTCAACTTATTGCCAATTGTAATTTTAAGCATGTGGTGCTGGTAGGAAAAGATTTTGCAGCACTTCAAACTCAAATGCCTCAATTTGTTTATTTGCAAAATGCTTTAGAAGCAAAAGCTTGGCTCGAAAAACAAAATCCAACACATGCGCAGCTATTAATTAAAGGATCGCGTAGCATGCAAATGGAAACGGTGATTGCAGACTAAATAGCAAGCATAAAAAAACCACCACTAAATTAATAGTGATGGTTCTCTTTTATTTTCCTTTCCTTTCCTTTTAACGTTTGTTCTTTTTGGTAGGCATAAATATACCTGTCTTAGCTTTTTTAGAAGTTCCTTCCGAAGAACCGTAGTGGTTCATAGCGCAACGGAAACCAGTGGTATTGTTGCTTTGATCCTCTTCTAAAAATCTTCTAGCACCTGGGCTTAACCAGTATGCGCGGTCGTTCCAGCTTGCACCTTTTACCACACGAGACTTATCTGATATAAGTGTTGTTTGACCGTAGTTGTAACCTGCATTACTTGCAGAGTCACCATCTAAGTGATTTACTGCATAACCTTTTTGGTAGTTTCTGCGGTTTACCAATGATGAGTCAGATTCAGTTTTATAAATGATACGACCTTTGTCATCTCTTAGGTTTCCTTCGCCTCTAGCAAAATCGATTTGCTTGAATTCATTACCTCTAAAAATATTGTAATCATCACCATCAACAGCTGTCATTGGACGGTACACATCGGCAACCCACTCACTTACGTTACCTGACATATTATATAGACCATAACCGTTTGGTGTGTATGTATTTACTTCGGCAGGGATGGCAGCATTATCGTTTAATCCACCAGCCACACCCATGTTGTCACCGGCGCCACGCTTAAAGTTAGCAAGCATAGAACCTTGGTAAGAACCTTTTTGTGTATAACGAACGTTGTCGTAGCCGTTGTTTTTCCAAGCATAAATTTGCTTATTAGAAATTAACTCTTCACCACGTTTGTTGTTTTTTGATTTACGTTGAGGGTTTGCAGCGATGTAACCATATGCAGCATATTCCCACTCAGCTTCTGTTGGAAGGCGGTAGTCACCAAATAAAATACCATCTTCAAAACTTACTTTGGTACGTGGTCTTCCTTGAGAATCTTTTAAAGGATTACTTTTTTTAGTAGCGTCTCTACCAGGTGTTGCTTGATATTCACCAAGTAAGTAAGCTCTGGTATTAAAGTTATCTTGACCTGCTCCGTTTAATTCTTTTTTAATTTGATTTTTAGGATCTAGGTAGCTGCTTTTCATGAGGGTTAATTCATTTACGCGGTCGGTACGCCAGATACAGTAATCGGTAGCTTGTTTCCAGCTCACACCTACTACAGGGAAATTATTGTAAGAAGGGTGACGGAAATAATATTCAACCATTGGTTCATTAAAAGCAAGTTCAGAACGCCATACCAGTGTATCAGGTAATGCTTCTTTAACTACAGAGTCCATACCAGCGCCACCAAATACGTTGGTGATCCAATATAAATATTCGCGGTAGTGAAGGTTGGTAACTTCT
>Ga0222712_10005617_pt1 | contig 12613 bp, 8 predicted proteins | sample C33_657DmetaG_FD_165043 | JGI IMG/M metagenome (GOLD analysis project Ga0222712, IMG submission 165043) | Estuarine water microbial communities from San Francisco Bay, California, United States - C33_657D | ecosystem: Environmental > Aquatic > Marine > Unclassified | place: USA: California...
ACAAATGCCATCGCTGATGCGCAAGCGCAAGCCACAAAGTTTACGCAACTCACCAGCGCGTCGTCGATCACGGCGTTGAAAAATCTGAACATGCTGCAGGGCTCGGTTGTCGGCGTCATTTCAGACGCACAAAATGCCCTTCGAGAAGTCGCCGAAGGCCTCGAGAACAAGCTCCGAGACATCGTGGAAATGGTTTGGGGTAATATGGTTGACAATGCCGATGACCTCCGCGTGATGATCGAGAACGGCTTCATGGACGCACTTGACTCGGCGTCGTCATCGCGCGCTTCCCTCGGGCTTCGACGCGAACATCAGGCTGAATTCTTTGAGCACGTTCAAGAAGGGTTGCGCCGCGCCTTCAGAGGCGAGGCGTTGGAGAACGTCGAGAAGTACAAACCCGCCGCGCGTTTGGGAAGTGCCAGCAAGGGCAGCTGTCTTGATATCGGTATATCACTTCTCGATGACATCGCGAAGAATGATTATCTCATGCCTTGGCCCGACAAGCTTGCGAGCGATCCTCTCGCGCCCGGATCTTTTGGTGTGAAATTTCCGGCTCTGGACATTCTTTTGTGCGCCAAGATTGAGGAGTTCAAACTTAACCCCGCGATCGCCACGAGACTGTTCGACGCTTTCACAAGGATGTTCGAAGCCATGTTTGTCGCTCTGTACGACGCCACTGGATTGAATGACCTCGTCGAAAAAATCCAAGCCCTCGGCAATGGGAAATTCTTCAACGGCCGCCGGTTGTTGAGCGTTGATGACCAGCAGCAGTTTGTGGAACTGCATCTTCAATACAAAGACGCGCTCGCCGCGGCAGAGGCGAATATGCTTCGCGAGTTGATGCACTTCCATGAACGACTGTATGCCTCGACGCCGCTGCAGCCTTCAGCGCGCGCCTCCATGGACGCCTCGGCGTCGCTCGGCGCTGGGGCATTTGATGCAGTGATCGACGATTTCGTGAACGATCTCACGAGTGCTCTGCAGCTCATGGGAAGAACGACGAGCATGAAGGGCTCGTTCACGTTGGGTTTCAAAACATCAACGTCTATTTATGCTCGCCACGCAGTCACGCAGACGGGCGAGTTTCTGGCCGACCATCTGGATATGGACAACTCTATCGAAGGCGTGAAAATCATTTCCACGCCGATTCCAGGAATTATGATCGCGATTGACTACAAAGTGTCATTGAATCTGCCGTACTTTTTCAAAGCCGATGCTGAAGGCGAGTTTGGTGTTGATGTCGAAGTTGATTTCCCACTCAATGTGAACATCAACGCGGATTCGCCAGGCGTGTCGTTCAGCACGCCGACGGTGAGATCCAAGCTCACAAAGTCCGGGCAGATCATTATCGGGCTCCAAATGGGTGTCGTCGCGCAAGTCGAGCACGCGTACGTCGCTCTGTGCGCGGGTCCTGTGTGCGCAGGTCCAGAGCTTTGGGCGAGACAAGACGTGTACGTCGGACTCGACGCCTTCGCCATGACTCTCGATCGTTCGCAAGCCACGTGTACGAGCGACGCTTATTCGCTCACGGCATTGTGGAATAACTGGGATTACGGTGCGAGCACAAAGGCGATGTGCGCGGCGAGCTTGCTCGGCGTTGGTGGTTACCTGCAAATTCCCAAAACGCAGCTCGCGCTTGAAATGTTGATGAAGCCGATTCCCACCGCCAAGCCAAGCGGCGGCGGAGCCGCGCTCGGGAAGATCAAGGTGGATGGCGAATTGGGCGCGGGCAGCTCACCGAGCGGCCGCGACCGAGGTTCTGGTGACCTATCGCTCTCGCCTTCCGTGTCTTTGTTCGATTTCACGCCTCTGATTGAAACCGCGTTCGACATGTCGGGCAACTTTCACATGCAAGAGCTCTTCTCCGCGTGCACGTCTTCGAGAGACATAGCGCCAACGGGTTGTACCCCAACGTGCGTGGCGACCGTGAAGTTCAAAGGCTCGTACGGTGATGATTACAAGAATCGATGCCTCACGTCTCGCGGCGGATTGAGTGATTTGCCTGTGCTCGCCGCGTGCGTCAAGGACGCCAAAGACTCCGCAGGACGACAGTCGCAATGGTGGCAGCTCGTCAAAAACACCGCCGGCGCGGGCTCCCGCGTGCGACTGGCGGAGACCTTCTTGTGCTTGGAAGCGGCAACCGTGGACAACGTCCCGGGAGGACCAGTCATCAAGCTCGCGACATGCAACGACGCGTCAGCGGCGCAGTTGTTCGAGTACGTCGCTGAGTGCGGCACCACCTCTGCGAAACGTCCGTGCCTTCGCACGATTCCCGCTCGAGGTTCGTCCCCGGCGTGCACGCAATCGTGGTGGTCTCGTCAAGGCGCCGACGCATCCACGGCTCGCGTGCACTTATCCTCGGAGAACTGCGGAAACGCCGAACGCGCCTCCCTGGTCATGGTCTCGTGACGTCGTCCGCATCGGTACGAAATGTGAGAAAGTTGATGTCTTCGCGTGACGCGCCCGATAGCTCTCATAATTATTGCGATCGTTTGTACTACTGCGCTTGTACCTGTGACTAGATTTGTACTAGTAGCAAAATGAGAATCATGCATATTACCCGAGCAATCGGCGATCTTCACCGTACAACACGTTATTTTCGATAAATTTTTCAATCGTTTTCGCGGCGACGATCCATCGCGTATCGAGCATGACATCGTGCGCGGTGTTTGGCAACACCACGGGTCGACCATCCGTAGCGTAATGCCGAGCCGTCTCCTCCAAGCCTTCGGCGTCGACGACGAAATCGGCGTCGCCGCCCAAGACGAGCACGGGAACATCCGCGTTCGCCCCGGTCGGTTTCGGCACCGGCAACTCTTTCGCGTTCAACGCTCGTAAATCAAACATCCGCAAGCGCGACGATTGATTGATCGCTCGAGCGAAACGTTCGACGTCCGCGTCGGCGAGGTCGGAGCTAAAAAAACAATCCCGACACAAGTTCACATTCGTCCCAAACGCCTTGGTCGCGAACGCGTACGTAATCTTCGCGCTCGCGAACAAATCTCTCATCAAAAACCGTCTCACCATCCCCGCGTTCCCCGTCGGTGGCACGCTCGCCAACAAAACCGCCGCGCTCGCGCGCCTTTCGCCGTCGCTCGGCGCTAACGCTCGCTGCGTCACTAATCCCCCGAACGAGTGCCCGACGATGCACGGCCACGGCCTCCCTTCATCGTTCGCTCTCGCGCGCTCGAACGATAAAATCTCATTCACGTCCTCCGCGTGCGACGCCAACGTCCCCGCGCTCGCGCTCGATGAACTCACGCCCGAGTTTCCGTGCGCGCGAAGGCTCACGCTCCGCGTGTCGTACCCTCGACTCGCAAAGTACGGCGCAAAGTGTTCCTCGTAGCACCACGCCGCGTGGTACGACCCGTGGATGAAAACAATCGCGGGCTTATTCTTCTTGTTTTCATTCGTATCACGTGCACGGCGAGAGATCACTTCGAGTTCGACGCCGTCGCGCGTCGCGAACGCCTCGACGCGCGCGTCGGCGCTCGCCCGCGCGCGCGCGCCGTCGCGCGCCCCGACCTCGCGCGCGCTCGCTCGCGCGCGCGCGACGCCGCTCGAGCGCGTCAATGAACAACGAACGACGTCACTCATACCATGCGCATTCATCGATCGCGCGTGCGCGTCGACGTATCGCGCGTCGACTGCATCGCAGCGCCATCGTCGCAGCGCTCGTCGCCGGGTGATGGAATATGAACCGTCATTCAAGAGACCATCGAATACCCACTCGTCGTGAGTCTCGAACCATCATGTACTCGAAACGGACATCACGCACGCCCGAACGTGCCGCCATCGACGTAGCGCTCTGGTCGATCGATTCGCGTATTCGACGTCGATTCAAACGACGAAGGATGAATTGAAATCGCGCGATCGCCGAAGCGCGATTTCATTTCGTCGTTTTCGTCGTTTTCGTCGTCGTTTTCGCTTTCGTGTCAGTCATCATTCAGTCATCATTCAGTCATCGTTCAGTCATCATTCAGTCATCGTTCAGTCATCACGAACGTCGTCATTCGACGACGCAGAGCTATGCTGTCATTCGAAAATCGCGCGCCTTGGCGCGCCCAAGCGTTACTCGCCGACCTCGACGAACGGCGCGTCGACGTTCGCTCGAGTGCGATCGCCAAATTACTCGCCGTCGTGGACCACGAGTGGGCCGAGATCGCGAGCGCGATCGCGTCGATCGAAACGTTGAGCGAGGACGATTCGTTCGCCGAGCGCGCGTCGGCGGCGATGTTGGCGAGCAAGGTACGATTACGACCGACACGGCGACCGATGCTCGCGATTGTGATTGTGATCACCCATTGGGGAAGTGATCGTGAGAGGTCGAGCGAGCGAATGATGGATTGGTTCTTCGCGAAAGCGGCGAGCGAGCGAGCGTTGACTCGCGCGCGAACGTCGAAGCGCGAGCTTCGGTGGATGAAGACGGCAGGGAAGCTGGGTGAGCCGTTGGCGAATGGGAGGTATTGGAGAGGTTCGTGATTGATCGCGCGCGCGTTGGCGAACGTATAGGTGTTTTACCATCTCGGGGAACTGGACGACGCGTTGCGCTTCGCGTTGCGGTCGGGCGATCGGTTCGACGTGAATGAAGAGAATGATTACGTGCAAACGTTGATCGCGAAATCGATCGATACGTACGTCAGGGAGAGACAAGGGTTAGAGATGACGCGAGCGTTGGATGATCCATCGCTCGATGGCATCGAACGAGGGTTGGTGGATATCGTCGAACGGATGTTTGAGCGGTGCCTCCGCGAGGGGCAGTATTTTCAAGCCATCGGGATCGCGTTGGAGAGCAAGCGACTGGATAAGTTAGAGGAGGCGATCACGCGATCGGATTGCGTGGCGGATTGTCTGTCGTACTCGATGAAGGTGTGCTCGAGCTTGGTGTCGGTGAGAGAGTTTAGACAACACGTATTGCGACTGCTTGCGAAGATGTACTCGACGCTCAGCGAACCAAATTTTTTAAACATGTGCCAGTGCTTGATGTTGCTGCAAGACGAACGAGGAATCGCGGATGTGCTCAGTAAGCTCATCGCCGGGACGGAGAACGACCAGTTGCTTGCGTATCAGATTGCGTTTTCGTTGTTTGAGAACGACATTCAACCATTTTTGAACACGGTGAACGACATCGTCGCGAACGGAGACGCGGAGGCGAGCGGTGGCGAACCTTTAGAAAAGTTGCGTAGCATTTTGAGCGGTGAGCTCCCGTTTTCGCTGTACTTGGAGTTTTTGTACTCGCACAATCACTCTGATTTGCTGCTTTTGAAGCAAATCAAGACGGCGGTCGAGTCGAGAAACTCTGTGTGCCACTCGGCGACGGTTTTGGCCAACGCGTTGACTCACGCCGGGACGACGTGCGATCAGTTTTTGCGCGATAACTTGGATTGGTTGAGCCGAGCGACGAACTGGGCGAGATTTAGCGCCACTGCGGGTGTCGGCGTGATCCACCGCGGTCGCACTAAGGACTCTCGTCAGTTGCTTTCCCAGCTCCTTCCCGCGCCGTCGCCGTACACTCTCGGCGGCGCGTTGTACGCCATGGGTTTGATTCACACTGGTCAGCCCGGAGAGGCGCTTCCATTCCTCCTCGAGCGCGCGCGCGGAAACAACAACGAGGTGATTCAACACGGCGCCTGCTTGGGAATGGGTCTCGCCGCCGTCGGCACGGGTAACGCCCAGGTTGATAGCGAGTTGTTTCGCATCCTTCGCACGGACAGCGCAATTGCCGGCGAGGCAGCGGGCGTCGGTTTGGGGTTGCTCTACGCCGGCACGTGCTCAGCACGAGCGCAAGAGATGCATCAGTATTGCGCAAAGACAAGCCATGGGAAAATTGTGCGCGGATGCTCGCTGGGCATGGCGCTTACGTTATACGGACGCGAAGAAGGCGGCGACCCGTTGATTGAGTCCATGGTTCACGATGGCGACAAGATCATGCGCTACGGTGGCTGCCTCGCCACGGCATCAGCGTATGCGGGCACCGGGAACAATAGCGCTTTGCGAAAGCTCTTGCATATGGCGGTCTCAGACGTTTCCGACGACGTCCGTCGCGCGGCGGTTATGTCCTTGGGCTTTGTTTTGTGCTCCACGCCCGAGCAGTGCCCGCGCGTCGTCGCGCTCCTCGCAGAGTCATACAACCCGCACGTGCGATACGGTTCCGCCATGGCGGTCGGCATCGCGTGCGCCGGTACTGGTCTCGCCGACGCGATCGCTCTTCTCGAGCCGATGATGAACGATCAAGTCGATTTTGTTCAGCAAGCGGCGTTGATCGCCATGGCCATGGTGCGCGTTCAGCAGAACGAAAAGCAGCTCGCGGCGTTCCGCAAAAAGGTCATGGGTCATATCCAAGAGCCCCACGAGGCGACGATGACGAAGATGGGAGCCATAATGGCCCAGGGCATACTCGACGCCGGCGGGCGCAACGTCACCATCGGTTTGCGCTCGCGAACGGGCCGCCCGAGGATGACCTCTGTGCTCGGGATGTTGGTCTTCACGCAGTATTGGTATTGGTATCCGCTGTCGTACTTTATCTCGCTTGCGTTTGTTCCCACAGCGTTCATCGGCGTCGATAGCACGCTCGCGATGCCACACTGCTCGGTGACGTCGTATGCCAAACCATCAACGTTCGCATATCTGGCCCCTATCACGGAGGACGACAAGAGGAACACGAGCAAGGTGACCAAAGCGGTGCTGAGCACAACGGCCAAGGCGAAAGCGAAGGCGGACAAGAAAAAAGCGGAGAACGAAAACTCGGGCGGCGCAGAAAGCATGCACGTCGATGCCGCCGTCGACGCTATAGAGGATGATAAGAAAGAAGGCGACGAAGCAAAGAAGGAGGACAAAGTCGAGCCGACGAGCGAGGAGTTGACCAACCCGTCTCGTGTCACCGTGGCGCAAGACAAGGCCGTGCGATTCGACGCATCGAGCCGATTCGTGCCTATCGCGGCATCTAATTCAACCAAGTATCCGTGCCGAGGTTTGATCGTCCTTCGCGACACCACTCCCGGGGAAGAAACTGCCTATGTGGAGTTGAAATTCAAGCCGCAAACGCCGCCGCAACCAGTCGCCGCCGCGGAAGACGACGAACCTGCACCTCCCGAAGATTTCGAGTACGCCCCCGAAGATGAAGAGCGGGGATTTTAGCAACCTTTGCGCGCGCGTAGCGACGCGCGACATTGTAACGCATGCATTTTCCATTTCAACCCGTCGAGCTCGTCGTGCGCTCGCCTTTGTTCGCTTCCGTTCGCGCGCACGCTCCACACAAACCGGCGCGTTCATGCTCCCAACCACGAGCGCCGACGCGAACGTCGCGGTTAATCGCTCCTATGCCGATCGTTACGCCATCTACGTCACCGCGGCGCAGCGTAACGCCACCTATGGACACTACCTCAGACGCGCGTTTCGCTGGAAACAAATGGATGTCGAGTACGCGCTCTGGCAATTCGTCACCATGTGCGTCAATCCAAAAGCCGTCTATCGGCACACGACGTATAGGAAACAAACAAAGAACCAATGGGCTCGAGACGACCCCACGTTCGCGGTGATGCTTGCGGTGTTCGTGGGCGCGGCCGCGTGCGCGTGGTGCGCGGCGTACGACGACGGACCGCCTGGCCATTCCCTGCGCGTCCTCGCTCGAAGCGTCTTAGGAGATTACTTAGCCATCGCGTGTGTTTCCGCGACGATCGGTTGGCACGTCGCTAACGCGCACTTGCGCGCGCGCACGCGCGGTGAGCGCGCGCACGCCGTCGAGCAACGCGTCGAGTGGCTCTACGCGTTGGACGTGCACTGCAACGCCTTCGCCCCGACGTTTGTTTTGTTGTACGTCGCGCAAGGTGCGCTGTCACCGTTCTTGGCGTCGCCCGGTGTCCTCCAATCGTGCGCGTCGTGCGCGCTCTACGCCGTGGCTTTGGCGTACCACCACTACTGCGTCTTTGTCGGATACGGCGCGTTGCCGTTTCTCGACCGCGCCGAGTTCTTTCTCGCCCCGGCGTTCGCGTTCGCGCTCCTCACCCCGTTCGCGATGGTTTTGGGGTTTAATCCCACTCGGTTCGTGTTGTGGGTGTATTTCAATCGCTCGTGAGCGCGTTCGCGTCGAAGCGGTCGCCCCTAGCTCGCGTCGTAGATTTGTTTGGTTTCGTAGCTCTCCATTCAAAGCCTCGCCGAATGGCACCTAAACGACCAAAACGCGCGAGCACGCGAAGCGATAAGGACGAAGCGAAAGAAACGGAAGAGATCAAACAGAACGAAAATTCGCTTCAAGATGCGGAGACGCCATCGAGCGACGTCGCTGAAGCGCTGGGCATTCTCGCGCGCGAGTGCGAACGCGCCGGCGACATCTTAGGCGCAATCAAGTGCTACGAGTGCGCGATCGAAAACGCGAAGACACGAGCGAAATGTTTACCAGTGGACGAAGCGCTCGCTCGCGTGCGGTGCGCGCACTTGCTGTTGACTTGGACGGATAACGCGCCGAGGGCCAAAATGCACTTGGAGGCGACGCAAGTGCTGTTGAAACCGTTGAAGCGGTGCGAGGAGTTGAAATGCCACGGCTTGAGCTTGCTCGGACGGGCGTGTAAGATCATGGGTGCGGAGTATCGCAAGCAAAGGTTTAACGCGACTCAGCGTGGGCTGAGCGTGGCGATCGGGATGAGAGAACTAGCGCCAGACGATGCGACGTGGACGATGTGGACGTTTCATTACTACTTGGAGCTCGCGGATGGGTGCTTGGGGGAGGAGGACTTTCAGGGATGCGAGAGCTATCTCAACGCGGGATTAAAAGTCGTGCGGTCGATTCATGGCGAGCGCGGATCGAGGATGGAGGTGCTGTTTGCGGTGGCGCAGTTGCAGCGGGCGTTGACGCAGCGGGCGAACGGAGTGGAGCCGGCGCGAGTTTTAGCAGCCGCGAAGAGCGCGGATGATGCGATGGGTAAGATGCTCGCTGAGAATGAACCCGCGGAAGACACGGCGCGGCTTCGGTTTCACTACGCCGTGATTCGCACCATGGCCAAGTTGCTCGAGGGCGACGCGTTGAGCGCGACGAATGACAAACAAAAGCTCAAGGCGTTGATGAAGGAGGTACAGCATTCCAGCGACGCCGCGTACGCGTGGCTTCCCGATCCCGCGGCGTTTACTTTATGTAAGATGCTCATAGCCGAAGTGAGCCGCGCGACAGGAAAGCTCGCTGAAGCCATGGTTGAGCTCACCGAGGCGAAGGACATCATCGACGGCGAGCTGTCGACGCTCGGCGTTCTTCCGCAAGGCGGCGATGCTCCGAAGAGTGAGGACGGTGAAACCGACCGCCTGTGGGTGACTTGCGAAGACGAAATGCAAGTTCGAGTCGCGTACGACTCTCAACCGTACTTGATTTTACGAGTGCTTTGTTTAGAATCAATTATCGCCGCGGCGTTGACGTCGTGCAAGTTTGATGTCGCCTTGGATGTGTGTTGCCAGTTGACGGACATGATTGAAACGTACCCGCGGACGCTCGCCGTCGTTGCATCGCATGGTGATATGATTGTTGGACACGCCCTGCATTCGCTCGGACATTTTCAAGAGGCATCGCAGCGATTCTTGCGCGCGAGCTCCAAAGCGGCGACGCCGAGCTGGCGCGACATCGGCACGTGTTGCGCCGCGCTCTCCATCCTGTGCACCGAAGTCGAAGACGGCGCGAGCCGAGCGTTAGATTTAGTCAACCCCGTGATTCGTTTACACGAAGCCACGCTCGCTCAGGTTGGGAAGAAGGACAAAACCATCAAGGATCCGAACACGTCGTCGCCGAGCGTGGCGGATCAATCCCTGGCCCTGTTCGTCGCCGGCTACGCGTTGCTTCAGCAATCCAACAGAGACGAAGCCAAGGCGCGCTTGGGTCGAGCGTTGAAGCTCGCGCACGCTTATAGCGGGAACAATCAGCTCGTCGCGCTTTCCTTGCGCTTGATTGCGGGCATCCTCATCGAAAACACAAACACGGATATCTCGCAGTCGCTCGACATGGTGCAGAGTTCGTTTACGATTTCCAAAGCGCAAGAGGACGTGCCAAACCAACTCGCATCGTTGGTGGATCTCATTAAGATTCACGAGATACAAGGCACCCAAAACGAAAGCGAAGCAACCGTCCTCGTCGATTACGAAGTGCGCAAGCGAAGACAATACGAAGAAAAATATACCGCCGTCGCCGACGACGCGGACTCCGTCGCCCGCGTCGAGCGTTTGCTCGCCTCCACCCGCTCTTAGCTTCTCAATAAATCATGAATCAAAACAAAAACAAACAACCCACGTCGCTATAATCGAATTCATTTCATCTCCTTCGCGTCATCCATCGCCGACGCACCTCACCTCACTTCGCGTCCCGTCCCGTTCGCTCGTCGCCGCCGCCTCCGCGAGCTCGCTCGCTCGCGTCCGCGACCTCCACACTCGCGCGCGCGCGCGCTCGCCGCGCACTCGCGCGATGCGCGCCTCGCAACCTCGCGCATTGTGTGTCAAATCACACCAGCATTCGCGAAGTCGAACGCCGTTCGCGAGGTCGAGCACGCGAGCGCGCTCCTGGCTCGTCCCCGACGCGAGCTCCGTGCCCGGGGGCAACGGCGACCCGCGCGCGATCACTCTCGCCGCCGGTCTCGCGTTCGACGCCTTGCGCGACAATGCGGCGCTCGCGATTTCATCTTTAATCGCCGTCGGCGCGATCGATGCCGAGCGGGAGAAGCGATCGAAAGCGGATGAGCAGACGAGGAAGGAGTTTGGGTTCGACGACGGCGGAGGACGAAGCGACGGCGACGCGCTCGAGGCGAACTTCGGGGGCGATGGGGGGAATGGACGACGAACGAATGATGATTCATACCGGGGATGGGACGACGACGACGACGAGGAGGAGGGCGACTTGGCGGGGAACGCACGAACAGGTCGTCGGGAAAGCTTTATATGGGTGAGAGGCGGTCGACGCGGCGCGTATTGGGTCGCCGGGTTTCTCGCGTCGGCGTGGTATTGCTATTTCATCACGAATGATCCATACATGGGGACGCTTTGGCTCGCGTGTGCGATTGGCACTGGGTGGGGGTTATTTTTAGTGTTCGGCGCCGCGTCGGTAGTGGTGTTCGCGGCGAACTTTGGATTGCAGCAGTACTTGGCGAACACTCTGGTGAGCGACATGTCGGGGAACGACGACGCGATCGAACGGTTGTTGAATAACAACCGAGAGGCACGGTTGATCGCGAGTGGGAGGTATCGTTCGTCTATTCCGGAGATGATTAATGATTCCACGAACTCGAATCCATATTTGAATCCGAATTTGCCGGATGACGTGAGCATCGTCGGGACGGATACGCAAATCGCGCAAATCAAGTTGAAGCCTGGGGAGGAAGTCGCCGCGAGTCCAGGGGCGATGTGTTACATGAGCTCGAACGTGATTTCCATCACGTCTCTCGGACAAAATGGTTTAGCCGGCGCCATCGCGCGCACGTTGGCGGGCGAACCGTTCTTCATCAACACGTTTAGAAATTTAGGACAAACCGATGGGTACGTCGCCGTCGGAGGTTTAGAGCCGGGGGACAAAATTGCCGTCATCGAGCTCAAGGATGAAGTCAAGAGCGACATTCTGTGCGCGCGGGACTCGTACATGTGCTCCAAAGGTAGCATTAGGATCTCCGCCGCCGCCGCCGTGCGCACGGACGCCGAAGCTGAAGGGCAAGCGTTTATGGAGATGCTGAAATATCGCGTCGGCTTCGCGCTGCGCTTGGTTTTATCCAAAGGGAACAGTATTTTCAACGGTGAGTGGCTCGCCGGCGATGGCTTGGTGTGCGTCACAGGCAAAGGAACCGTAATGCGACGAACGCTCAAAGCCAACGAAGAGATGGTTGTGGATTCCCGCTCCGTCATGGCGCTCGAGCGCTCCGTCGGATACTCGCTCGAAGTCGCGACGTCTCCGCTCGCCGCCATCTTCGGCGGTGCCGGTCTCTTCTTCGTCCGCCTCAAAGGACCGGGTACGTTCTATCTCCAATCTCTTCCCGCGCAGAAGCAGCTGGACAGTGGCGTTCGCATCGGCGGTCGAAAACTCAAGGTGAAGGCGCAGACGTAAACCGTTTCGTTTCGCTCTTCGCGATCGTTGTACATTTCAATTTTTCTACCATCAGCTAAAACCCTCGCCTCGACTGCATCGATCGCCGCTTCATTCCCATCGCACGCGCTCTCAATACTCCTCACCCTCACGCCTTCTTCCCTTTCCCTCCGTTCGCCTTTCCCCCGATCGCTCCAACCTTCGTCCCGCCGCTCGCGCGCCCCGCGCCGTCGTCGCACACCACGAACCCATCCGCCCGGTCCCCGTCGTCATCCACGAGCTCGCGCTCTTTCACCCAATTAAACCCTTGTACCCCTCCTCGAGACACCCCATCGTCGGGGACTTGTTCCATCACGTGTTCTCTCGCTCGCCGTCTCGCCCGCCGTCGCGTCGCCCCGTCCTCGTCGTACTCCTCCTCATCCGCGCTCACGCTTCCGAGCACCGCGCGCTTCAGCGTGCGTAAGCTATTTTTTATAAAGTTCATTTCTCCTCGCCTTTCACCCTTCGATGCGTCGCGTTATGTCCTTCTTCTTCTTCTTCATCATCATCATCATCATCGACCATCCGTGACACGAT
>Ga0222712_10005618_pt1 | contig 12612 bp, 8 predicted proteins | sample C33_657DmetaG_FD_165043 | JGI IMG/M metagenome (GOLD analysis project Ga0222712, IMG submission 165043) | Estuarine water microbial communities from San Francisco Bay, California, United States - C33_657D | ecosystem: Environmental > Aquatic > Marine > Unclassified | place: USA: California...
TGGATTCATAGCGATTTTTTTACCCATAATATCCATTAAAATAGTCATCTGATCTTTCACACAAATAGTAACCATCTTCATTCCCATAATTCCGTCACTTTCTGTGCGACAATTATTGTTTGAAAAATAGCATATGCTTTCCGATGGAAGCATTGCTTTTTGATCCGCGGGTAAGTCAAGACTTGGATAATTAATTTTATAAATAATTTTACCCTGTTTAACTTGAGCGATTACTGACTGAAATCCTAGACCTAGTATTAGCAGGATTGTAAAAAGTTTTCTTTTCATTGTTATTCGAACGCAAATTTAACAAACTAATTACTAATAATACAAATTCGTAGATTTGTAATCTATTAAAACAAATAAAATTTATGAAAAGGACACTCCTTGCGTTTGCGATAATAATTTCTTCCCTATCCAATTCCTATTCTCAAAAAGGATTTTTACAGCTCGAAGACATTTGGGCAAGTCGTAAATTAGCTGCTAAAACGGTTGGCGGATTTAACTCAATGAATAATGGTGAACATTACTCTAAATCAGTGTATGCACCCATATTCAAAATTGAGAAATATAATTTTAAAGATGGTAAAGTTGTTGAAACAATCATTACTGAAAATGAATTAGCTTTTAAAGGTGATACTATTTCAATAGATGATTATAAGTTTAGTGCTGATGAAAATCTAATCTTGATTTCTTCAAATACAGAAGCCATTTATCGTCATTCGAGTAAATCTGATTACTTTGTTTTTAATCGAAAAACAAAACAGCTATCTAAAATAGAATCAAACGGAAAGGTCATGTATTGTCAATTTTCACCAGACAATAAACAAGTAGCTTATGTAAAAGAAAACAATCTTTACCTATATGATTTAGCGACAAAAACAGAAACTGCAATCACTAGAGATGGTAAAAAGAATTTCATCATTAACGGCGCAACTGACTGGGTGTATGAAGAAGAATTTAGTATGGATGTGGCTTTCGCATGGTCACCAGACGGAAAAAAAATTGCCTATTATAAATTTGATGAATCGAATGTTAAAGAGTTCAACTTGACATACTACGGCGATCTATATCCGAAAGAAGAAAAGTATAAATATCCTAAGGCAGGCGAAGAAAACTCAAAGGTTGAAATTTATTCATATGATGTAAATAGCAAACAGAACATATTGCTTAATACTGGAAAGGACAGAGAATACATTCCGCGAATTAAATGGACCAATAATGCAGGAATTCTAAGTGTCCAAACGTTAAACAGACATCAAAATCATTTAGAATTGTTATTTATTAATGTTAATGATAACACTTCAAATTGCGTAATCAAGGAAGATAATAATTCATTCATCGAAATAACAGATGATTTAACTTTTCTTGAAAACGGCAAACAATTTATCTGGACATCCACAAGAGATGGATTCAACCATATTTACCTTTACGATATATCAGGAAAGCTGGTTAAACAAATCACAAAAGGCAATTTTGAAATTTCAACGTACTACGGATTTGACGAAAGCAAAAAAACGTTTTACTATTTATCTACAGAATTAAGTCCTACTGAACGCTACGTATATTCCATTACGTTAGATGGTAAAAAAACAAATTTAACTCCTGAAAAAGGAACACATAATGCTTCTTTTAGCAACGGATTTAAATACTTTGTTGATACCTACTCTTCTTATGGCAAACCTTACACTTGCACTTTAATAAATAATACAGGAAAGCAAATTAGAATTCTGGAAGATAATCGTGATTTAAAAGCAGCATTACAAGAATATCGCTTAGGTAAAATTAAAGAGTTTACCTTCAAAAATAAAAACGGAATAGAGTTTTATGGTTGGATGATCTACCCTCCTGATTTCGATTCCACATTAAAGTATCCTGTATTAATTAATGTTTATGGAGGTCCTGGAGTACAGACTGTAACCAACGATTGGGATGGTTCAAATTATTTATGGCATCAAATGCTTGCACAGCGAGGCTACATAGTAGCTAGTGTTGAAAACAGAGGAACGCCGGGACGTGGATTAGAGTGGGCAAATTGTATTTATAAAGATCTTGGCAAGTTAGAAGTAGATGATCAGATAACTGGTTCTAACTACATTAAAAGTTTACCCTATGTAGAAAATAGTCGTATGGGAATTTGGGGATGGAGCTTTGGTGGTTATATGACATCATTGCTAATGACAAAAGTTCATACGCAGTTTAAAGCTGGTATTGCAGTAGCTCCTGTTACGAATTGGAGATATTACGATAATATCTACACCGAGCGTTACCTTCAAACACCGCAAGAAAATGCTGCAGGTTATGATAAGAACTCTCCTACCACCTACGCAAAAGATTTAAAGGGCAAATTATTATTAGTTCATGGATCGGCAGATGACAACGTACACATGCAGAACTCTATGGATTTTATCAATGCATTGGTAAAAAGTAATAAGCAATTTGATTTGTTTATTTATCCGAATAGAAACCATGGAATTTATGGAGATAACACACGATTGCATCTCTACACTAAAATGACCGATTTCTTCATTAGTAATTTATAACAAAAAAATCCCCGATATTCTCGGGGATTTTTTTTGCAATTATACAGCTTAAAAATTTCCTCGAAGAGATAGAACAAAATTTCTTCCGGCTGCATTCATTCCGCTTGCAAATACTCGGTATTGAGTATCTAGCATATTTTCGACTGCAAGATTTAAGTCAATATTTTTTTGAATCTTATAAGATGTACTGATATTAAATGTAATCCATGCAGGCATACCGACAGGTGTAGCATATTGCTCATTATCCTCACCATTAAAAAAATAATCCTTCAGCTTTTTAGCTGCATTATAATTAGAATAGAATAATGCTTTGAATTTATCCTTTTTATAACTCAAAGCTAAACGTGCCATGAATGGAGGAATATGGTCTAAAGGCGAATCAACCGAATCTGTTTTCAATCGGCCATACGTATAGTTTAACCCACATTGAAAATTAAAGTAATCACTCAAATCTGTTGTAAAGTTTGAGCTAGCCCCATAAATAAAGCCTTTGTTTTTATTTTGATTTGCAAGCACCTGACTTAAACTACCATCATACACAATTGAATCCTGTCCATTAAATGTAAATTTATCTACCACTGCAATATCCTTGATGGAAGTGTAATAAACGTAATTCTCCCAGATAGTTTTACTTCCTAACAATTGCGTATAGCCAATTTCATAATTGATGGTTTGCTCTGGCTTCAATTCTTTATTAGGCATAATTACATTTCCTTCAGATGATCCAAAGATTTTCGATAAGTCATCAACGTTAGGAACCCTAAAGCCAGTAGCAATTGTAAAACTCAATTTTGTTGATTTAGTTGGCCGATGTATAATTCCAACGGAAGCAGAATAAACAGGCGTTTGTTGCTCAATGCTTGTATAAGGTAAATGAAATAATAATGCGGTATCAACTAAAGTTGACTTTAATGAAGAATAACCTATTCTTACTCCTTCAGAAATATTTGTCTTGCCTGACAATTTATAATTATGCGATACATACAATCCAAAATAATTCATTGCATTATCACCATCAGGATAACGAGTATCTAACGGCGAGGATGTTCCGCTAGTTATGTTTGATTTATAGGCAGTGGATTTTAAGGAATTAAATTGTCCATCTACCCCCACCAACAACTTACTTTTATCGCTTTCATGTTGCGCATAAATATCATAGCCGAGTACATTAACATTTTCAATACGATTATTGAGTGCAGCACTTTTATAACTTCTGTTATGACGACTTTCTTGTAGCGACTGATAGTTAATTCCTAAATGAAAAACTTGCATCCAACGATAACTATTATAACTATTCAATACATAGGCTGCCATCAATCTTGTTTGTGGACCGTAATACCATTCTGCGTATTTCAATGTGCCACTTGAATTAATATCCGTTAATCGATCATAACGAGGAACATTGTTAGTAGTTGAATACTGAAAATTTAAATCGTGCGTAGTGTACATATTTTGTTTGAAAGAAAACTTCTGTACAAAATCAACCTGATTGTAGGCTGTACCTATTTGCGAAAAACGATTTTCATTTTTCATTATTGAGTCAACGCCATTATTGGACTCAATATAGTAAGGCCTTTCCCCAGAGCTACCATCATAAAACGGATTTTTATTTTTCCCGCCTTGCAAATCGCCAAATTGATTAAATGAGATGGATGTTAATGAAGCAAACTTACTAGTACCCACATTGAAATCAACATGATTCGTTATTCCGTTATTGGCGCTTGCGTATTTAGACAAAAAAGACAGATGTGTTTCTTTCTTCAAGGAAGTAGAAAACATCGATTTCTTCGTACGAAGATGAATCACTCCACCGAGCGCATCACTTCCATAAATGGTAGATGATGGTCCGTAGAGAATTTCTACACGATCAAGTAGATTAACATCTGTTTTAATTATATCTTGTAAATGTCCTGCGCGATAAATCAAGTTATTCATACGAACGTCGTCGATCACCAATAATATTCTCGAAGCTTCGAATCCTCGTAAAGTTGGACTACCACCACCCTGCTGGCTCATCTGAATCTGCAAGCCTTGTTTCGAGAGTAAATCGGCAGAATTAGTTGGATTGCTTGACTCAATATTATCACGATTGATAATATTTACTTCTTGAGAAATGTTTTTCAATTTCTCCTGTGTTTTATTAACTACAATAATTACCTCTTGTAAATTAAGATTTTTTTGGGTGCTATCTGATTGTCCGTAACTTACGGCATATAGTAACAGGCAGAGTAATACCCCACCCGTTTTATAAATTTTCATTTTTAAATTATTAAATGTGAATAATAGTTTTTACCTAGAAAAAAACATCACACATTCGGTGGAGGAGTAATAGGTATTCTACAAACATTTAAAACATCTAATAAAAGTTCTTTATTAAATTGAAAATCTACTAGATTAAGAAAACTAAAAATAAAGTTTTTAATCAGAACTACAGGACTAAAAAATGTCTTTAAAATCAACTTCGGGAGATTTATATCATTTGAATTTGATGCATCAAACCAATCAATTGTCTTTTTAATAAACGATTCTTCTGCTGCATCACGAAATGCTTTTACAATCATATGTCCGTCAAGAAATTCAATTGAAACAATATCATAAAGTTGTCCGTTAATGAACAATTCATGCTCTTCAAACTTTGCTAATTGGAATTCTAATGGAGACAATTTCAGATAAGTAAAGTTACTCTCGATTTCTGATTCTATAATTTTATAAGCAGATTGTTTAATTGCATAGCGTTGTGAAAAATACATAGCGGACATACCAAAAAGTTGCACGATGAATACAACTAACAGAATATGGGCAATCAATTTATTTGACACAATTAATTTTTTGATTTGCTAATATAGTTCATTTTGTAAATAAAACTAATTTTGCATCAATGAATGTAGCAACATTACTATTAGGCTGTAACATTGGGAGTTGTGAAAGCACCTTCGTTGATACATTAAATTCTTTTGAGAAGCACTGTGGTAAAGTTATTGGCAAATCATCCCTTTATCGAACAGCACCTTGGGGATATTCAGAACAAAATGATTTTTTGAATCAAGTTGTAATAATTGAAACAGCATTGCAGCCTTCTGAATTACTAAAACAAACCTGTGAAATCGAATCTGAACTTGGAAGATCGAGAGTGATTAAGAATGGACCTCGCACAATAGACATTGACATTTTGTTTTACAATGATTTAGAAGTTATCACCAATGACCTTATAATTCCTCATCCTCGATTACATTTGCGGAAATTTACATTAATTCCCTTAAACGAAATAATTCCTGGATTTATCCACCCCACATTAAAGAAAACAATTTCAGTGCTTTTGTCGGAATGCAAAGACGATTTAAATGTACGAAAAGAGGAAATATAATATGATGAAGTCGTTGCTACCCTATTCATACATTGCAGTTGAAGGAAATATTGGAGCAGGAAAAACCTCGCTCGCTAAGATATTTTCTGGCATTTATAATACTGATTTGGTTTTAGAAGAATTTGCTGACAATACCTTCCTACCCCAATTTTACGAAAACCCGGAGCGCTTTGCTTTCCCGCTGGAAATGTCCTTTTTAGCAGAACGTTATCAACAATTAAAAGCACGACAGGAATCAGCCGCAAAAAACAATAAAGTGCTTATCTCCGACTATCTTTTTGAAAAATCAATGTTTTTTGCCAACATCAACTTAAAAGGCAATGAGTTGGAACTATTTAGGAAATTTTTTGAGTTAATAAACAAAAACCTACGACAGCCAGATTTGATTTTATACCTGAATAAATCGACTGAAGAGCTTCAAAAAAACATCTCTAAAAGAGGAAGGTCCTACGAGCAGAATATCCCCTCAGAATACCTGGATAACATATCCAAACAATATCAACAGAACTTAACAGACTACCCCACAATACCAGTATTATTTGTGGAAAGTGACAATATCGATTTTATTGCGAATTCCTATGATCTACGTTTTTTATTGGATTTAATTCAAAGTAATAACAAAATCGGGCTTCAATCGATTAAAAAGGAGTAACAAACAACGTAATTTACATCTTGATTAAATTATTTAATACGAACAATTTGTATTTGATTTTTATTTATTATTGCATTAATAATCATAAACCATAAAATATCAATGAAAACTAAGCATTTACTACTAGCATTTTGCTTATTCATTACTGCTGCATCCTACGCACAAAACACTACTGGCGGAGGTCTTCCAAACAAAAAAGACTTTGATCGTTTATCAGTAGGTTTAAAATTAGGCGTAACTCACTTAAACGGTGACCTTCTTAGTGGTCCTCAAAACAACTCTCGAATGTTAGATGAAATGAATCTAAATTTAGGGTATGGCTTGATGGTAAACTATCAGTTGACGCACTCCATTGGATTGAGAGCAAGTGGTATGTTATCTAAGTTCGAATCTTATGATAAGGAATACTTATACAACTCTAAAGGTACTTGGCAGCCATTTAACTCTGCTAATCCCAATGCTCCAACAACATTCGGACTTTTCCCTGATAAGTACGAGAGCAATATGTATGAGGCTGCTTTAGAAATGACTTATAATTTTGGTAATATCAGCTTCTTAAACAGAAATAAGAACTTCCATATGGTTGCTACTTTAGGAGCAGGTGTATTTCATTTTGACGGTGACGTAACATTGGACGGAACTTCAAATGTGGTGGTTGGTTCTGGTGCTACTGCAGATACAGTAAAGGCAGGTTCAGTTTTAAGATCTTCTGGAAGTACGAGTGAGTTAATGATTCCTTTATCATTAGGATTCAAGTATAAAATCGGGAAAATCGATTTAGGATTAGCGATGGAGTATCGTAAAACATTTACTGATAATGTGGATGCTACTACAAAAACTTTCTCTGAATACGATAGCTACTATATGTTAAATGCTGGTATCTCTTACACATTAGGCAAGAAAAGTAAGCCAATGGAATGGGTTAATCCTATGGAAGTAGTTTATAATGATATTGCTGATATTAAAGAAAAGGTAAATATTTTATCTGGAGATAAAGATAAAGACGGTGTTTCTGACTTATTTGATAAGGATAATGCAACACCAGAAGGAACAAAGGTGTATGGTGATGGTACTACAGTAGATACTGACGGTGATGGTGTTGCTGATTCTAAAGATGCAGACCCATATACTCCTAAAGGTGCAAAGGTTGATTCGAATGGACAAGAAATCGACACTGATGGTGATGGAGTTGCTGACTCTAAGGATCTTGAGCCTGCAACCGAAAGCGGTTCATTAGTAAACTTCCAGGGAATCACAATTGCTAAGCCTGGTCAGCATGGTAAAGATGGTGTTAATGGGTCGAATGGCTCAGGTTATATGCCATCAATATTCTTCGACTTAGGTTCTGCAACTGTAAAATCAATTTACAATGATCGAATCTTCGTTATTGCTAAGATGATGAAAACAAATCCTTCGGTTAACATTACTATTATTGGTAACTGTGATGCTACAGGAAGTGACAATGAGAATCAACGTTTAGGAGCTCGTCGTGCAGAGAACGTTAAAGAAATTTTAGTAAAGAGCTTCGGAATTGATGGTTCTAGAATTTCAACTGAAACTAAAGGTTCAAAAGACCCAGTTGCAGTGAAGTTAAACTCAATGAACAGAAGAGTAGACTTCTCAGTTAAATAAGTCTATATAAAACATATTCTTAAAGGGTTGCTCCGACAAGAGCAGCCCTTTTTTTATGTCTTTCTTTATAATTATTTGGCAGTTTGCTGAATATTAATATATTTGTTAAACTAAACTTCAATCCATGAGTAAGATTTCCTTTTTTTACGACAAAGATGCAGTTTGCAGAGTAAGCCTAAAAGCTCTTGAAAAGAGGAATTTTATTGTTGAAGAATTTGATAAATCAAGCGGTAAGATAGTAGCAACATCCAAAAAGCAATTTCTAAAGCCTGAAATCCGAGTTGAAATTCAAGTAAATCATGTTAATAAAAATCAAACTTCCATTAATATCAAGTCTGATTTAAAAAAGAAATGGTTTTTGAATAAGGATATAAAAAATAAAGAGGAACAAAAGCTAATCAACACTCTTTATAAATGTTTTGATTCTATTTAATCAATCGTTTTTTACTCGATTTGATATAAACTAAATGAATTACTTCCAGATCTAAATATAAACTCCAGGTTGGAAGAAGAAATATCTTTAGCTGCATTATAACCTTCAATAGGAAAACCTTTACAGATCTTACCTAAACCATCAATAAGATAAAATTTATTGGATTCTGCATCACGAAATGATACATATACATCATCGTAATCCATTAAGACCGTTAAATCTTTAATGACAGTATTAGCAGGTAATAAATAAGCGGACTTTTCAGAACCATCAGCATTGAAAACATGAATTGATTCACCATCACTACCTGCAAAATAAGTCTTGTTATTTTTTCTTGCTAAGGTGACATCCTTTATAGATTCATTTTCCGACTTAAAATATGTTGCCGAGACTCCTGATCCTTTAGCACTTTTTAAAACTCCCCCACTAGTTTCCCAAACAAATAATGAGGAGGTGTCCTTTGCAGCAAATATTCTATTGGATGATGGCTTACCAATTGTTTCATCAAGCCTGAATTTTTTCTCGCCTAGTGGGGTAATAAAATAACAAACACCTGCAACATCAATTACCGTGATATATCGTTTAGTACCATAAACAGATAGCAATGGTGGGGTTTTTACAGTTGATGTTAGTGTTACCGTTTGATAATTAATTAATGGAATACCCGATAGTTCATAGCAATATACAGCCATATTACGACAGCAAAGGAATAACTGTGCAGATGTATTATAATTAAGTTGAAAAACTCCTATTCCTGTTGTCGCTGTATCAGGAAGCTGAATTGGATAGTTGCCTACATTTCCGCCTAAAGAATCTAACATGTAAATTTTTGAAAGTGTATTAAATACATATTGTACACTTCCATTATTGTAAAAATCAACTGTTTTAATCTCGCCTTTTATTTCACTATCTAGAGCCTTTTTCCACTTTAATATTCCGTCCTTTCCAACAGCCGATAAGGCAAGATTAGCATCTTGAACAAAAAGCATATCATGATCAGCCTTTGGGGCAAAAGGTCCCGCTACGATAGTTGTATCGCATTTAAAGTCCCATATTGCATGGGGCCCCTGAGAAGTATTGGTAAAATAGCTTAAACATCCAGTTGTATTAAACACTCCGTTAGATGAACCTATATTTAAAGCTAGTCCATTCCAACCCTTAACTTTATTTCCATATTGTGTTAGCCAGTCTAGCCATCCAGGAGCTGCAATAGATTTAAATATTTTTTCTGACTGAGGAAATCCAGCATAGAAGTACAAATTACCAAAAGGATGAACGGTATTGGTTATTGTTTTGAATCGATTTTGATCAACCAGTAAATTCTTACTTTTATTGTCATTGATAAACCCGCGTAAAGCTGCAACTTGATTTGATGCCACAAAATAATTATTAATGATACAGTAGTAACTACCATTTAACTTACTAAACAAAGGACCTAAAACAGAAGGTATTAAATCATTCTTTTTTAGTTTACGAATTGCAATTCCATTATAGCTTTCCTCCAGTGGTTTGTTGCTCGCCCCTACCTCCGAAACTTCTAGCATCTTTTTCTGACAAAGCGCGACATTATTAACAGCTACTGCAGCAAAATAATTATTGTCATTATTAGCAGAAACAGGCTCTGTAACAATCAAAGAGATTTCATTGCCTATCCAATCTTCAAAATAAACTTTATTTTTCTCTGAGCTAGTATTCCCGTTGTTTTCCTGAAGGTAATTAGCGAAGTCCTCTAACCAAACCGTTGGACTACTTATCCCCCAAGCAACAACTGCAGCCGTTCGAGAAGGAAGAATTTTAAAAACGTTGAGCGGGACACTTTTTTGGTCTTTGAAGAGCGACAAAAACTGATTTGGGCCATCCACAATTGTTGTTCCTTGAAAAGTAATACAATCCGATTTTATACTCAGTTTTGCAATGGACCACTCACCTACTCGTTGCAATGGTTCTAACTTTAATCCAGATAAAGTATTTAATTGCGTTAAAACCCATTTATGAAAACCATTATAATGAATACCAACAACCAGGTTCTTTTTATTCGTATCAACAAAGCTCATTAACTTCACTGCTGGAGAAGTACTTTTAATATACTTCTGCTGTCTTAATGCATCTTCTACAAGATAGGGAGTAAAACTTCCAATAAAAACTCCTTTTGAAACAGACCATGTAAACATTCGGGCACTATCTAATCTAACCTCACGTATTTCTGTTCCGTTATAGTTCCTATTTTGTTTTTTTACCTTTTTTCCAAGAATGCCCATGACCAACTGATCAGCTTCTCCATCAGGATTAGCATTATTCAGACGCAAATAATAGATTTCACTGAATGTATTCGGACCTGTAACGTGTCCTGAAACAACCAATGGATACGTTTTGAATATTGATCGTAGCGCTTGATTTTTAACAACGGCTGAGTCTAAAGAAATTAATGATTTGTACCAATCATCAAGCACGGCAATTGAATCATGATTATTAAAAAAACCAGTATTAGCTAATCGTTTTAAGTCGCCAGTAGTAGGATCCACCGAAATAACCCAGGCTACATCTGAAGGAATTGCCTCGTAAAGGCTTGTTGATTCATTTCGATAGTACTGATAGTAGATAAAGACTCCTGCTACAGCTACAAGTATAACAACAGAAATTATCGACGATAAAAGTACTTTCTTCATTTATCAGGTTGGTTAATCAAAAGTACCATTCATTTAACGAGGTTACTAACTACCCGCCTATCCACTTATTTACAATGCAATGTTAATATGTAGCATGTGTTTTAATTTTATATTTTATGTTATTTTATATTTTATCTTGAAGTGTTTTTTTGTTATATTTTTAATAATCGTATATTAATTATAATCAGCACCAGACACAAAAGAACTAATAACCAAACCAAAATCAACTAAATAAAAACACTCAATCTGATATACGGTATAAGATAGAAGAATGCTAATGGAAATTAAAAATACTAATATCAAAATTACTTTTCGCTAAATCGTTTATCGTTTAGGAAAGTAGGATCTGTAAGTGTATTTAAGAAAAGTATTAATTGTTGTTTTTCAGCGTCAGTGATCGACATATTGCCACTTGATAATAACGGATCAATTGTGCTGCTTTGAATTATTCCCGATCTGTAATGATCAATCACCTTGCTTAGGGAATTCAATCTGCCATCATGCATATATGGATAGGACACAGCAATATTTCGCAATGAAGGAACCTTAAACTTGCCGGAATCGCTTGGCTGAAGTGTTATATGCGCTCTGCCTGGATCAGCAGCAAAATGTAAATCAAGTCCGTTATTACGATAAGTCAAATCGGTCATCAACGGTTCTTTATGACAACTTTCGCACTTTGCTTTGAAAAGCATATACCCATTTTGTTCGTCTACCGTGAAGGTAGCAGTACCAGCTTTAACCTTGTCGTATTTTGAATTAGCAGAAATTAATGAGGACATAAACTGAGCTAGGGCCCTTGTCATTGACTGTGTAGTGATCGAATCACTTCCAAATGCCTTTTTAAACATTGAAGGGTAATACGACGAACGTTGAAGCTTCATTAATGCATTTGGTAACATCTCATTCATCTCTACCGGATTTGTAATTGGTCCAATAGGTTGCATCTCGATATGCGTAGAGCCACCATCCCAGAAAAAATTAGAGTGCCATGCAAGATTAAATAATGGTGGCGAATTTCGAGTGCCCTCTAAATCATTTATCCCATGACTTAATTTATGATCAAGATTTGAAAATGCCGCCCACTGCTGATGACATGTCCCACACGAAACAGTACTATCAACTGATAATATGGGATCATAAAACAATTTCTTTCCAAGGCTAAATCCATAATATGTAACAGGGTTGTTTGCCAATTGACCAGAAGTGGCTGGGAAGCCGTCAGGCTGATAAAACAGCGGTTGCGTTACTGGTGGATCAACATCAGGAACACAAGAATTCACTGTCAAGATAATAGACAGAATAATTAATAATTTTATTTT
>Ga0222712_10005621_pt1 | contig 12608 bp, 8 predicted proteins | sample C33_657DmetaG_FD_165043 | JGI IMG/M metagenome (GOLD analysis project Ga0222712, IMG submission 165043) | Estuarine water microbial communities from San Francisco Bay, California, United States - C33_657D | ecosystem: Environmental > Aquatic > Marine > Unclassified | place: USA: California...
ATTTCCCTGCTGAAGGTAAGATCAACATCAGCAAAATCGACATCCCTGAAAAGGCAATCATCAACATGTTGGGCAGCAAGAAAAACCTGAAATGGAAGAAGACAAGCACGGGTTTTGAAATCATGATTCCTGCTGAATTAAAGTCGACTACAGACCATGTGTGGACGCTGAAAGTGACGGCAGCCAAATAAACAGATAATCCTATTGGACCGACTTAACAGCCTTATACACCGCCGGAAGAGCAGCTTTCAAGCGCTGATAGGTGGCTTCAGAAATATTCTTGTCATCAAAAGGGGTGAACAGCACAAAGGGCTTGTTCGCCCCTTCGTTTCTTCCGTACTTGTATTCGTAGGTAAACCAGCCATCAGATTGCAGTTTCACCTCGGCAAGGTTTTTATTGGGAACCGTGATGAAGAACTTGTTCGGTTGTTTGGTGGTGGTATTGGGCAAAGATGCTTTTCTCAATTCTATATACGCCTCCTTGGCAGTCTCTACCGCAGGATCGATCAACTCCACATGGTTGGCCAATACTGATCGGTATGCGTATTCCCCGTTGAATTTCATGTTGTACAGCTCATTCAACACGGTTCTAATGGTATCGCGCATAAAAGGATAATGGGTACATCCAAGGATGAGCGTATTCATGGGAGTAGTGATGCCCTGCGCGCGCATTTTCTCAAACAGACTGACCAGGTGATAACGGACATAGTTCTCCGGGTCGTTGAGCTGGATATCCAGGCATTTGCCCTTGTCATCATACTCACAGAGCAGCTTGTTGTTCTCCTTGTTGAATTTGTAGACATTGAGCAAGGCCGTGTCAATCTTGTATTTGAGGTTGTTGACAGATGGGCCCTTGTAGTCTTTTCTGTAGGCACTTGCTGTATCAACATAAAAACTATAGTCACGATCGATGGCATCGGCGAGCCCAAACCCGCCCTGGCTTATAATCACAGGCTCAGGCATCTGCATGGATGCCGCCAGTGCCCTGATGGCTTTGGGATATCCGTCAGAAGCAACAGTGCCTGCGGTTGCGAATACACCAATCGCGCCTTTTTCATGGGTGGACTGATAGGCCAACGCAGCCTTTACTCCTGCGTTGATGACCCCAACCACAGGAGCCTTGGCTCCATTGTCTTGAACGAACTGCTTCACCTCTTCCAAAGCAAAAGCAGTGGCTGTATTGCAGGCAAGCACCAACATTTTTACACCTTGTTTTGGGGCAGCCGCGGTATTGGTTTTGGTGATATCAAATTGTTGCTTGAGCAGAAAATCCATATTTTTCACCACATGTTCCTTGAGCAGCTTTGTCTTGTTTTCAGCGGCATAATTTCCATAAGGCATGTTGGCCTGGTCTGCGAGGTATTGGAAATACTCTTTGTCAAAATCGGGTTTGCCATCAGCACCGGGTTTGCCAGTAAGATTGTTAAAGGCGTCCAGGGTGAGCATGGCTTCCAAAACAGTCAACCCCCCGGTACCCGAGTCAAAAACACCGATGGGTAAATTATTCTTATTTTTTTCTTGTGCAACCAATACATTGCAAACAAGCATAAAAAGTAAACAAATTGCCGAAAGTTTTAAAAGCCTGAACATCATTGAGGATTGATTTAACTGCATTGCTGCGATTTATTGATAAAATTAACCCGTTTCCAATGGAATATGACAAAGCTGTTGCAAATTTGTACTGCAACCGGAATTAGTAGATTTTAAGTACCTTCAAAAGAAAACAATGAAAAATAGCATTATCGCGCTTTTCTTTGTCATGATTGCGTTTGCCTGTTCCAACAACAAGCAAAATACTGCTGTAGAAAATACCCCTGCTGCAACAACATCCTCCATGGAAAACAACAGCCATTTTAAACCAGAAATGGTGGTCAACACGACTGATTTTGCCTGTGGAATGCCAGTATCTGCAGGAATCAGTGACACCGCGCAATTTGAAGGCAAGGCCTACGGGTTTTGTTCTGCAGAATGCAAGGCTGAATTCCAAAAAGAGCCTGCTAAATATCTGGCTGCCAAACAGTAATCAATTCAAATACGTAAATATGCCAATTGTAAAAGCCTACGGAGCATCCAGTAGCCAATCTCCTATTGAACCGCTGTCCATACAAAGAAGGGACCTTCGTCCAAGTGATGTTCAGGTAGAAATTCTTTATTGTGGCATATGTCACAGTGATATCCATACGGCAAGGAGTGAGTGGGATGGTACGGTTTATCCAGTGGTGCCAGGGCATGAAATTGTGGGAAAGGTAAAAGCAGTTGGGAGTGCTGTAACACAGTTCACCGTTGGACAAACAGTGGGAGTGGGTGTGATGGTTGACAGCTGCCGTACCTGTAAAAATTGCAAAAGCAATCATGAACAATATTGTGAGGAAGGAATGACCGGAACCTATAATGCCCCGGAAAGGGATGGTTCAGGAATGCTCACCATGGGTGGGTATTCTGCTGAAATTGTCACAGATGAAAACTATGTTTTGCGGATCAAGGGTCAGGAAAACCTGGCTGGCATCGCTCCCTTGCTTTGTGCTGGCATCACCACTTATTCTCCCCTGAGGTTTGCAGGTGTAAAAGCAGGCATGAGAGTGGCGGTCGTCGGATTGGGTGGCCTGGGCCATATGGCTGTAAAATTTGCTGTGGCTTTTGGCGCTGAAGTTACTGTCATCAGTACATCCGCTTCCAAGGTTCAGGAAGCTTCTAAACTTGGCGCCCATCATTTTATTCTTGCAAAGGATCCCGCAGTGCTGAATGACCATGCATCATCTTTTGATATTGTGCTGGATGCAATTTCAGCAGACCATGATTATACACAGTACCTGAATTTGTTGACACTCAATGGAAAGCTACTGGTAGTAGGACTTCCAGAGCATCAACCCAAAGTATCTCCTTTTGCCCTGATCAAGAACAGGAGAAGCATCGTCGGTTCAATGATCGGCAGCATCAAAGAAACCCAGGAAATGCTTGATTTCTGTCATGAACACAAGATTTTTGCAGAAATTGAGACCATTGCCATCACCCAAATAAATGAGGCCTATGAGCGGATGATCAAGGGTGATATCAAATACAGGTTCGTCATTGACATGTCAACAATATAACATGCCCAACTTCAACAGAAGAAATTTTCTCACAGCCCTTCCAGCTATATCGTTGGCAAGGGCTGTTCCGTTTTCTGAAGACTTCACAACAAAAAAAGGAAGTCCCTTTCGCATAAGCCTGAATGCATACTCCTTCAATGACATGCTGATGAAGAAAAAAATCAGCAAAGCAGAAATACTTGAATTCTGCGCCAACACTGGATTTGATGCGGTAGACATGACAGGATATTATTTTTCCACCTATCCTGCAACGCCATCAGATGCTGAAATTTTTGAATTCAAAAGAAAGGCGCATGCATTAGGAATTGAAATCAGTGGTACGGGAGTAAGGAATGAATTTTCATACAGTGACAGGGCTGCACTTGAAAAAGAAATTGATACTGTTTTGCGTTGGATAGAAGTGGCTGCAAAACTGGGTGCCCCGGTATTGCGCATTTTCACTGCAAAACAATACAGCACAGGCGATGAACGAAAAAAGGTTAACGACAATATCCTGTTTGCCTTGCATAAATGCATTGAAAAGGCTGCTGCTTTTGGGATTATACTTGGGATACAGAACCACAACGACTTTCTGAGAACAGCAGATGAATGCCATGAAATGATTGGCACCATCAACAGCCCATGGCTGGGCCTAGTGGTGGACACCGGTAATTTCATTGCTGCAGATCCTTACGAAGAAATCCGAAAAGCCTTGCCACTGGCCGTGAACTGGCAGGTGAAAGAAAAACTATTGATCAATGGCATTCAAACACCCATGGACCTCAAGAGGCTCTCTTCCATCATCCAATCCTCCAATTACAGGGGAAATATCCCCATTGAGACATTGGGGATGAATGATCCTTTGAGTGAAGTCCCCGTTTTCTACCAGAAAGTCAAAAAGCATCTTTTGGGATAACCTTTCTTTTCTCTATATAAATTGTTAAATTGAACCGCTGACTTGCATTTGATTGGAACACCGACTATTTTCAACTTCCAATTATGCTCCTTCGCCAAATCTTTTTTTATACGCTACTCTTCTGTGCTTGCTGCTTTCAAGCAGCAGCACAAGTAAATACGCTTCCGAAATGCGGATCTGATGTGCTATTGTCTATACTTCAGAAGGATCCCACATTTGTGCAAAATGAAAAAATCCTGAACACAGCCATCCGAAACAAAATCCTCTTCAAAAAAAATCAACCAACTGTTGTTTATACCATCCCAGTTGTTTTTCATATTGTCAATTCCAATGCGGCTTCCATCACCGATTTGATGGTCGTCAATGCACTGAAAGAGTTGAATGATGCATTTGCGCATCTTGGTGTATATGGCGTTGACCCATTAGGGGCCAATACCATGATACAATTTTGCTTGGCCAGAACCGACCCGAATGGAGGCCTGACCAGTGGCATTGACAGGGTGAATTCGTATTATGAAAATATTGACGTTGACCTTGAAAGCGATAAGCTGGGATACCTGACAAACTGGGACCCTTCAAAATATGCCAATATTTGGGTAGTAAACTCTATTCAAGGAGAAATACCTCCGAGCCCTTTCAACTGCGGCGTTTGGACAAGGTCAGGATATGGCGGTTATGCCAGTGCCGGTGTTGGTGCAGTGGTCAGCGGTCTTAGCACTCCACTGGTTGCCCATGAAATGGGGCATTATCTTTCCCTCTTGCATACATTCCAGGGTACCAATTGCATCAACAATGATTGTACCACTGATGGAGACCTGGTCTGCGATACGCCTCCAGACAGGAGTACTGCAGGCTCCTCTTGTGCAAGCCCAGAGAACTCCTGCAGAACCGATACCCTTTCAGGACCGTTCACTACAGATGTTCCCGACAATATTTCCAATTTCATGGACTATGGCAGCCCTTGCCCAACTGTCTTCACCCAAGGCCAGGCAGACAGGATGCGTGCATTTTTGGAGTCTTTCAATGGTGGCAGCCTGATTGCAAGCAACAGGTGCAATATTCCATGCGCAGAAAATATCCAAGCCAGTTTTGACTGGAACAGCAATCCACACCCCATCATTGGAGACCAGGTTCAGTTCAACAACAGCAGCACTGGTGCTACAAACTACGAATGGTATGTGAATGGTGTTTTGGTTGACAATGTTGCTGCGATGAAATATGTATTTCCGCTGGCAGGAAAATATGAGATAAAATTAAAAGCATACAATGCAGACAAGACCTGCTTCGGGTCTTATGTTGGCAACGTGATTGTAGACTGTGGTGTTGCCTCAAGGTTTTCACCTGACAAGAGAATCATTGCATCCGCAACTGCCATCTACAGCGATACGGTAAGGTTTGTGAACAAGTCTTATGGTGCCACAGCTTTCAAATGGTTTGTGAGCGATCATACTGGAGGCAACATCACCATGGTCAGTACTGACAAAGACTTCAGCTATATGTTTCCCAGGGCAGGTCTTTACCGCATCAGCCTTGAATCTACCAATGGAACGTGCACAGAAATATCCAGAACATATACAATGAACGTTCTGGACCCTAAACCTGATGGGGTGCTTACCATTTTTGACATGGATTGCTATAAGGGAGACAGCATCAGGATTGTGTTTGGCATTTACAATGCAGGATATGACACCATCCCTGCCAACATGCCTGTAACCTTCTATGACAGGGATCCTGTTCTTCCTGGAGCACAGCAACTCAAGAATACCTTCTTTACTGATAAGCCAATACTTGGAAAATGTGGCATCACCTATACCCACATCATCGCAGCCAACAGGGCAAAACTGGATACGGTTTTCGCTTTTTTTGATGAGCCAGACACACTCCTTGAATTGACCAACATCAACAACAAGGCCAGTAAGAGAAATTTTCAGTTTAAGATTACGGTTTCTCCATCTGACACCACACTGTACATCAACAGTGATGTACAGCTGATGATGCGGAGCACAGGAGACAGTGCCAGTAACATCAAGTGGACAGCGAAGGCAACAGCAAATTGCACCAGCTGTAAGGATCCCATTTTCAGGATTGTGGATTCTACCAGAATCAAAGGATATGGAGAAAGCAGTTTAGGATGTGCAGACTCTGCTTATGCAAATGTCAATGTATTTCCTATCGACATTTTCCTGACCACCAATGCCATTCTATGTTCAAAAAATGACAGTCTTGTGGCAAGCTCCATTATATGCCTAGCCAATGGATACAGCAGCCTCAAACAAAACATCGAAATGCGCTATTTTGATGGCGACACCTTGCTTGGGGCAGCAAACCTTCTGGGAACGGCAACGATACTGAGAACAACAACATTCAATAACCTATGTTTGCTGGTTCGGCACCGCATCAAAATGAGTAAGACCGGGAAAGTTTTTGCATATATCAATGGCGATCTCAAACAATTTGAATCCAATCTCAGCAACAACAGGTCCAATTATACTTATGTGCCATTTAGCATTGATGTACCGGACGACGACATCGATGTATTTCGTGGAGTACCTACCCAATTAACAATCATCAATGGGGGAGAAAAATACAAGACCCTGCTCTGGACTCCATCCAACCAACTGAGTTGCAGTACCTGCCCTGATCCGGTGCTCAAAGGCAACTCAAATACTTTATTGAAACTGGTGGGAACTTCAGAATACCTGTGCAGGGATTCTGCAACAATCAAGGTGAATGTTTTCTGGCAAAACCATTTGATTCTTCCCAACGTATTTACACCTGATGGAGATGGGCTGAACGATAATTTTTATGTGATCGCAGGAAAGGATGTTAAATTGGTAAAACAATTTCAAATATTCAACCGCTGGGGGCAGAAAGTTTTTGAAAAAACCAATGGCAGCACCAACGACTATGCTGCCGGATGGAATGGAATGTTCAAGGGCCTCAAGGCGCCTATGGGTACCTATGTTTATTTCATTGTAGTGGAATTACAAGATGGTTCCAGCGAAACGCATAAAGGAAATATCACACTCATCAGATAAAGTGAAAATAAGACTGACCATATTGTCATTTGTTTTGATTGGGTTGCAGGCCCACGCGCAGGACCCTCATTTTTCGCAATTCTTTTCCTCTCCTTTGACATTGAACCCTGCCAATACGGGCAATTTCTCAGGATTTGCAAGGGTTTCAGTGAACTACAGGAACCAATGGCCTTCCTTTGGCAATGCATACACTACATCAACGGCTTCCGTCGATGGTGCTGTTTTTAACAAGCTCATTCCCGAAGGAGACAGAATGAGTCTTGGCCTGCTGATGTTGTCTGATCAATCTGGCAATGGCATCCTGAAAGAAAACCACCTTGGGCTTTCTGCTTCCTATACCAAAGGGCTCGATATGATGGGCAAGCATTCCATCACTGCAGGATTTCAGGGAAGTTTCAGCAACCTGGCTTTCGACCAGAACAAAGCCAATTTTGAGGATGAGATTTCAGCCAGCGGTTTTACATTGCCCTCATCAGAGATATTACTTACCCGTGATCTTGGAAGGCAATACCTGGACATGCATGCCGGGCTGCTTTACAAAGGCTCTTTTTCAGAAAATGATCTTTTTTATGCTGGTGCATCCGTCTATCATCTGAAAACCCCTTCGTTGGGATTTTCTTCGCCCAATTATCTTATACAGCGTAGATACAATGTACATGGAGGTGGTTATATCGGACTCGGTTATGCAACCACCGTTCATGCAAGCTTTCAGTACCAGCAACATTTCAATTACAAGGAATTGGTGTTGGGAGGAGCGATCAGTCAGCTTTTGGTTGATAAACAAAACTCCTATACAGAGCTCTATGCAGGTGCTTGGATCAGAAACAACGATGCGATCATCCCTTATCTAGGCATTGAATGGAACAGCCTTAGGGCTGGCTTTTCATACGACATCAACTATTCAAAACGCAAAGCTGTTTCTGCCTTGTACCAAAGTGCAGAAATTTCCCTCAATTGGATTTTCAATGTTGAAGAAGGCGCATTGACAGTGAAATGTCCGAAGTTTTAACTCAATGTTGTTTTACAAACTTCTTGAAATAAGTTTTTTCATTGTTGGTTATGCGGAGCAAATAAATTCCATCCGCAGCATTCAACATTTCAATGGCATGCGATTTTATCCCTGTGGTGGTATTCATTAGCGGGCCATTGAAAATCGTCTGCCCTGCAATGGAAAGGATATCAAACTTCAATTTACCTGCAGCAGGATTCAATTTAAACTCCACCTTGTTTCGTACAGGGTTTTCGATCAAGGTCAATCCTATTTGATTAGGATCATAATTAGTAACTGCGGTAGTGTTTGAAGATGGCAGCAGATATCTGCTCACTACGGGCATATGATCCGCAGTTGTAGTGGCATAGTTGGCAATCCAATCATTGACTTCCCTGATCAATCGTACAGAGCCATTGATATAGTCTGCCTCCAGTTCATTGGAGATGATGACATGGTCGATAAAATCGGAGTAACCAATCAGTGAATTGTGCCCTGTATTGCTCAGGATCATGCTCACCGATTTGTACCGGTCAGCATCAGTGGAATCCTTCACTATATCATCATAAGAAGAAAGTGCTGGGTTGACTCCCTCAGAAATTGTTGAATCCAGGTCATCATTGTAATCACCCAATATGATGACGCTTGCTGCATTGAAACTTGCATCCAGAGTATCTTTCAACTCTTTAGCACCATCCTTTCTTCGCAGATGGTCGGATGCTGTGCTTCCAGACTTCCCATGTACGAGGATGAAATTCATTTTCTTGGTAGCCGTACCGTTGACCACATCTGCCTGCAACAAGAAAGGAACACGGCCGCTTGCCCAGTTGGAATTGGCCGCAGTGCTGGATTTCAAAAGACCCCTTGCGGTTATATTGGTGATCACGGATTTCCTGTAGGCAAACGCAATTTTTTGACCCGACGCATAACTCCCACTTGAAGTGTTGGGAGCGTTGGAGCAATAATCGGAAACGATGTATCCATAGCCTGTAGAAGATTCGATCAGTGTCTTGAAACGGTTGATATCCACCACTTCAGAGAACGCATAGATATCTGCATCGAGGCTGTCCATCACGCGTTTGATGTTGGCTTGTGCCAGGTCATCATTGGTCGGACCCTGGCCTGCTGCAGTGCTTCCAAACCAAAGGATATTCCAGTTCACCACATCAAGGGTAGTATTCTTTGCATACGTATTTCCCGACACATCATAATGCGCAGTGGTTGAGCCTGTGGCACTGAAAGCAATTCTTCCCACTGCAACTGATTTATCTGTTGTCGGCATGTACCTGACATGAATGGTTTTAGATCCGCCTGTCAATTGTGATGCGGTAAAAGTGAGGGTATTCGAGAAAGCAATATTGTCTTTGGAAACCTGAAATAGACTTGGAGCAGTGATCAGCAGATCTGAAGCGGCATTCATCACCTGAAAGCGGATGGGTTTGGATGCTGTAGCTGCTCCGGAACTGCTGTTGTCGAACTGGGCCAAGGTTGGTGCTTCAATAAATACTTTCGCCACCGGTGCGGAAGTCCTGTTCTTGATTTGCACATCATCCAACGAAACCCTTGCAGCACCAAGCGAAGGAGAGGATGTGTATTTAAAGGCGATATAGGTTGACCCAGACTTGAAGGATGCTAGGTTGATGTCTTCAACGGCAGTCCATTTATCACTGTTTGGTAAGGGGAACAAGGCGTCTATTGCTGTCCATGCTGCAGCACCGGCTGCAGGCCTGGAAGACTGATTGGTGGCAACAAACAATTGTATCTGCGGCCCTGCGTATTTTGTTCTTTCATAAAAAGACAAAACAGGAAATTGAAAAAGGCTGAGGTCAAGCGCCGGAGAAATCAACCAATCCTCGTTGTCAACAGCACCCGTTCCTGAAACAAAGCCATTGACCTGAACTCCGTTGGTGGCGGTATTGCCAAAAATGCTGCAAGCCCAGAGGCTATCCCCCTTCAGACTGGTCTGTGTCCAACCCGAAGGAAGGCCACCAGCACAATTGTTGAAATCAAAAGAAAACTCAGGTGCAACGGAAGTGGTAAAACTCCAGATACTGCTGCCGGAAAAGCCTGCAAACTTGTTTCCCGCAACATCAGCAAATGCACCATTGGGAACCTCAACATAGTATTTTGTAGAAAGGCTAAGCCCAGTTACTGGAATACTGGCAGCAGCGCCGGAAACAGAAACCGCGGATGTTGCCACATTAAAAGTAGACACGGTGCTGTTGTCTGCAAATTTTTTAAGGGAAACCAAGCCGGTTCCTTTTACAATAGGCTCGGAGAAGTTGAGCACTAGACTGGTACTGGTATTGATGCCTGTCGCATTGTTGGCAGGATTGACAGAAGACAATGTAGGGGCTGTATTGTCGGAACCTGCACTGATGGCTTCAATGGAGAAATCATCAATCCCCAATCCATCATCAGACCCTGTTGCATTGAAATCAGACCAGCGCAGGTAAAATGTTGCACCATTGGCGATGTTGAGCCCTGTAATGGTGTAAGTGATGGCAGTTGCATTCGCAGCAATGGTTCCGTCCAATGCCCCGACAGTTCCTGTCGTTATTGGTCCGGTAAAATCAAGCTGATCCACATCTTTCCACGTGCCGTTTGCCAGACCAGTGGCATCCGTACTGTATTGAAAATCGAGCCGGTCAGCTCTGGAAGCTGTACCGAGTCTCCATTGTTCACCGGTATAGGCAATCTTGAGCGAAGTAACGGCACCCCCAGTGGTATTGGTGAAAGCGACACCAAAGGATGAAATAAGGCTTCCAGATTGAACCGATCCCAGCGCCCTGTCATCTGCTGCATCGATACCAAAACTATAAGTATCCCCTGAATTGGAAGAACCTGTACCTGCTGTATAATTGGCATTCGCATTGGTGCCCGTTTCCAGCAAGAGCCAGCCTGAGGGAAGGACCGAAGATGCTCCAGCCTTGGCTAACGTATTGAAATTCTGTGCATATGGTGATGTGGTAAGAGCAAACTGTGCTCCTGCATGCAAACAGCATATCAATAAGAAGGCAAGAAAGAGTGGCTTTAGTACAGTTCTATATCGCATGAGAGGGGGTTTCTGCGAATATAGAGGGATTTTGAAAATCCTCACCAATTCTATCCGTCAAGTCAGCATTAATTTTTCCAATTCTGATTTCAAATGCCGGGCAGGAACAACGCCTGACTGGCGCCATTTTACAAAACCATTTTGAAAAATAATCAGGGTGGGAACTCCCTGCACCTGGTAATGTTGCGCAATCGATGGATTTTTATCTACATCGATTTTGAGAACAATTGCGTGTTCACCTACTGTATCCTTGAGTTCTTTGAGGATGGGAGCCATCATCTTGCATGGTCCGCACCATTCAGCAAAAAAATCCACCAGGACCGGCTTACTGCCACCAATGATTTCTCCAAAGGTTGAATTATTTGACATGCATTTCTTTTGGGTGACTCAAAATTATCGAGCAAAAGCATAGCAAAACATGACTTTTGTCACAGAAGCTTTAGGGATCAAAGCCTGCTTGGATAAAACCATATCAAGGGATTGCGGATGGGCAGGTTCCTGATCACCTCTTCTTCAGTTGGTGCATGCTCTAAATTTTTCCATGTGTTGAACATTTCTTGGTCGTTGAATGCGGCGGCACCAAAGACCAGAAACGGATGTGCCACTGGCCAATTCGCCCAATACATGACATCCTGCTTGAATGTCCATTTGCTTTTATCTTTTACATAGGGATCCATGAATGCAATGGCTTGCCGGATTGATCTTTTGTCTTCCAATTCAAATGCCCACATATTGTTTTGCTTGTCGGATAATAGTTGACAAAGCATGGCCATCGCATCCAGGTTGAACAGGGAATACCCATATGGCTTTGTTCTTGCCAGCTCCTTGGGGAAGCTCCCATTCTGGGCCATCTGTCCAGGCAAATGCAATGTTGTATAGCGTTGTCTGCAAAGATTCAACAATGAATCGTTTTTGGTGAACCTTGCAAATCCCGCCACTTGCATGGTCCAGCAGGTGCCATGATTGTTGAGTGCGTTCATCTCATCAATACCATATTTATGGTGCGTGACCCAGTTGAGGTATTTTTCAAACCATACACGAAACTGAACATATTCAACAGGCTTGGCAGATTTACTTTTTTCTAGGACGATAAGGGCTTGTGACACTTCCATCATCTGGATCATATCAATGATACCAATGCCCCTGCCCGTAAACCTTCCCTTGATGGCCTGTGCATAGAGCAGATGAGGATTCATCAGGGTGGCAGTATCAATAAACCAGGCCCTTGCATGCTGAAATGCCCTCGATGCGTATTGTTCATTCTTACTGATGATGTAGCCAGAAGCCAGCGTACCCATGATGCGGCTGAAACGGATCATCGCCTTCCGGTGGTCTGTAAAATTATCTGGATTGGTCATTCCATCCCGCTGCACATAAGGACTATCCGCGCTTGCAGGATTGGGCCACCAATAATCACCTTCAGAAAAAAAATCATGTTTACCACCACTGCTCCTGGTTGATGAAGATGCAGTAACTGTGATGGGTTCTGCTGTCATTGCCCATGCAAGCTCTTTATCCACAAAGGGCTTCAGGACTTTTGCTG
>Ga0222712_10005624_pt1 | contig 12604 bp, 10 predicted proteins | sample C33_657DmetaG_FD_165043 | JGI IMG/M metagenome (GOLD analysis project Ga0222712, IMG submission 165043) | Estuarine water microbial communities from San Francisco Bay, California, United States - C33_657D | ecosystem: Environmental > Aquatic > Marine > Unclassified | place: USA: California...
TTATAATGCTACAGTAAGTGTTAGTAATACTAATGTACCCGTAATTGGTGTTCAGTATGCGTGGAATTATACTGGTGGGGGTAGTCCAATATTGATTACAAGCATACCAGCACAGATTATAGGAACTGCAGGTGCAATATCCACCGCTTCAACAGTTGTTACATCAACAAATACATTTGTATTCGGTATTGAAAACAATACAGGTTCAAATGTTACGGTTAATTATGGATATTTGAAAATAAGTTAAAATGTATACAACAGACTGCAATTATTTCAACATAACAAACTACAATAATGTCCAAGAAGGATATTATAGGTGGACAGGGTGCACAGGTATTCTTAACTCAATCTACAGTGATATTTTTGTCTTGAATAAAATTTATTGATAATTGAAAAAAGTTTAACTTAATCTCAGTATTTATAAAATATGAGTTGTAGTAAGTTCGTTTTAATCAATACTGGTTCTACCGTTGTAAATTTCAATTATCAAAGATGTAACGATGCTCTTTGGGAATATCAGGTGGAATTGAATCCTGGTCAAACCAAAAATATTTGGTTAATAAACGACACATTTTCTATACCCGAATCATATTCAAACTCAATAGAGTTACAGAATTGGGGAAGTTTCCCACCAACAACAATTAGTGCAACTCCTAATCCTACAACCACACCAACCGCAACACCAACTAATACACCTACAAATACTAAAACTCCTACAGTAACCCCAACCAATACTTCAACGCCTACAACCACACCAACCGCAACACCAACAAATACCCCAACAAACACGGTTAGTCCAACAGATACACCAGACCCAACACCAACAAATACACCAACACAATCATCAACACCTACAACAACTTTAACCAGTACACCTACAGAAACACCTACTGAAACACCAACAAATACCCCAACAAATACAGTTAGCCCAACGGATACACCAGACCCAACCTCAACAAATACACCTACAAATACTGAAACAGCAACACCTACTCCAACAATAACTTCTACACCGGCACCAATATTGGCTTATGGATTAAGTCCTGCTGAAGCTTGTTCAAACTATTCTACATTAACCAACATATTAAGTAACGCTTACCTAATAGATACAGGCGATTCCTTCTGTGACTCAATTGGTTTGGGAAGCTCAACTGTATTATCAGATGGATTATATTATGTTTCTGATGGAAGTAATTCCAGAGGATTTGCAATTTCATCGGGAGAATATTCATATTTTTCTAATTGTGAACCATGTTTATCATCTACCCCAACTAATACTCCGACAAGTACTGAAACACCAACAAGCACTGAAACGCCAACACAGACCGCAACAAATACAGAAACGCCAACCAACACACCGACCGAAACCCCAACTCAAACACCTACAATAACTCCAACATCATATTCAAATGGTATTGTTTCTAATACAAGTTATTTTGGTGAAGAAATCGTTTCTTACGGAGGAAGTTTTTCAACATTTACAGCACCTTGTTCATATCCTCTATCAGGTGGAGAGTCTTGTAATTTCCAAATAATTTCGGGATGGGCTGTTGATGATTTCATTATAGTTCAAGTGACAGGGGGTACTTCTTGGTATTTGAATATCTATAAAAATTCAATCCTTGAGTATACGACCGGTACAACTAGTCCTAATACTTTGGTATACAATTTCACGTTTAGCGGCTCTAATACAGACACTTTATTGGTTGAGGTATCGGCTGTTCCACCACCAACGAGCACTCCAACACAAACTCCAACATTAACTCAAACTCCAACTTCAACTGATTTAAGTTCAATAACAACCTATACAATATCAGGATGTACTAATCTAAATGTTTTAGTTGTCGATTTAGGACCAGGATTTATAGTTCCTGGAGATGTAAACTATTACACATTCACAGGAGCAACACCAAGTGGATGTTATTCAGTCATTGGTAAGATAAATGCTCCGATAGACGACGCGTTTATCACATCATCTGGAACTGGTGGATGTAATGATTGTGAGAGTACTTATATAACTCCAACCCCAACTCCTACGAATACCGAAACTCCAACTAACACACCAACACCTACAGAAACACCAACTAACACACCAACACCATCATAATTTTTTATGACAAACAACTATTTATTAAAAAACACAAATTATGGCATGTAGTAAATATATTTTAGTAAACACTGGAGATACTATGGTAAATTTTAATTATCAAAGATGTGATGACGCTCTTTGGGAATACCAAGTAGAATTAGCCGCAGGACAAACCAAAAATATTTGGTTAATTGATGGTACATACCAAATCGCCGAATTGTTTGATACTTCGGTAGTTTTGACTGATGAAGGAGTTTTTCCACCAGCATAACCTGAATAATAATATTTTTAAGAACCCTCCACTTTTACGGAGGGTTTTTTATTTTTATTCCAAACTATTATTGATGAAAATTTTTATTCAAATTGCCTCATATAGAGACCCACAATTAGTACCAACAATCAAAAACATGTTGGAAAATGCAAAGAAACCCAAAAATTTGGTATTAGGTATTGCAAGACAATATTCCGAAACCGATGGGTTTGATAATTTAGATGAATTCAGAAAAGATAAAAGATTTAGAATATTAGATATACCATATCAGGAAGCTAAAGGAGTTTGTTGGGCTAGACATCAAGTTCAACAACTTTACGATGGTGAGACTTACACAATGCAAATCGATTCTCATATGAGATTTGTTAAAGATTGGGATGATATTCTTATCAAAATGATAAAGGGTCTACAAAAGGATGGGTATAAGAAACCTCTACTTACGGGTTATGTGCCCTCCTTTGACCCTGATAATGACCCTGCGGGTAGAGCTCAGGACGCTTGGAGAATGGTATTTGACAGATTTATTCCTGAAGGAGCTGTTTTCTTTTTGCCTGAAACTATTCCTGGTTGGCGTGAGATGACGAAACCTGTGACTGCGAGATTTTATTCCGCACATTTCTGTTTTACTTTAGGAGAGTTTTCAAAAGAGGTACAACATAATCCAGAATATTATTTCCATGGTGAAGAAATTTCTATCGCTGCAAGAGCATATACTTGGGGTTACGATTTATTTCATCCTCATGTTCCTGTTGTTTACCACGAATACACAAGGAAAGGTAGAACGAAGCAGTGGGATGACGACAAGACTTGGGGTGATAAAAACAAACATTCACATCTAACGAATAGAAAATTATTTGGAATGGACGGTGAAAAACAAGAAGGTCATGATGGTCCTTACGGATTTGGAAAAGAAAGAACTTTGAGAGATTACGAAAAATATTCAGGATTACTTTTTGAAAAAAGGGCAATACAGAAATATACTTTAGATAAAAATTACCCACCCAATCCGTATAATTTTGATAACGAAGAAAATTGGAAAAATAGTTTCACTAAAGTTTTCAAACATTGTATCGATATTGGGTATTCTCAAGTACCCGAGAAGGATTATGATTTTTGGGTTGTTGCCTTCCACGGACCGAATGAAGAAACTCTATATAGAAAAGATTCAGATAAAAATGAAATTGCAAGATATTTTTCGGACCCTGACAAGTATTGTAAAATATGGAGAGAATTTAATACAGACGTTCTTCCGAAGTATTGGGTTGTATGGCCACATTCTGAATCAAAGGGTTGGTGTGATAGAATAACAGGACAACTAAATCATAATCACGTAAGTTAATGATATTCACAGACGCGCCAAAGTTTGTTGTAAATCTTGAAAGGAGAAAAGACAGACTAGACTCTATTAAGAAGGAAATGGAATATATTGGTTGGGATTATGAATATTTTCCTGCGGTGGATACTAATAGTCATGTTGGTTGTACAAGGTCACACCTTGAGATTATAAAATTGGCAAAAGAAAGAAATTACGAAAAGGTTTTGATTGTTGAAGACGATTGTACAATTATGCCTTACGCAAAATCAATGATTGAACAAATAGAAAATGAAAGTGAAGGGTTTGAATTTGCGGTTGTCAATTTAGCTCCTACAATAAACCGACCCGTAAATTTGAGTACAAACTTCAAGTGGTTTTTGGATATTACAAACTTACCTCCTAAACAAGAACATCACAGAGGTATTTTTGCAACAAACATGATAATGTATCATAATTCCATTTATGATAAAGTTTTGGAAATTGAAGACCCATCCAAAATAGGGTATTATGCTATTGATGATTTCATTTATCAATTCATAACATCGAAATATCAAAGTTATATTCCTATTGTTCCGATAGGACCTCAAATCTCCGATTGGTCTGATGTTTCCCACGGTATTTACAATAACTTCTATACTCAAACTTATAATTGGAATTTATATTCCCCCAAGAAAATTCCAAACACATATTTAAACTTGGGTGAAATAAAAAAATTAAAAGACGAAAATTTACATAAAGATTTCAGTTATGAAAGTTAAATTTATTACATGTATTTACAGCGACTTAAGCGGAACCGAGTTAGGTGGTAGGCCATCTCGTGGAGGACATTATCAATATAGTTTGTTGTCCCTATTGAAAATGACGGACGCCGATTTTCTTTGTTATACTTCTGAAAGGGAAATTGATAGGTTAAAAAAGTTTTTCTATGAGCATCATAGTGTAAGTCCTGAAAAATTAGAGTTCAGAACTTTTGACTTAAGAGGTACAAAATACGAAGAGCTTTTCCAAAAACATAAAGATTTTGAAAGCGCAAAAACAGGGGATAGATGTGTTGAAATCCAATGGTCTAAATTTGGATGGTGGTGGAATGAAGACAAATCTTATGATTATTATTTTTGGATAGATGCCGGTCTCTCTCATTGTGGATTGATTCCAAACAAATACTTGGTTGGTTCCAACCATCCCCAAGGAAAATACTATGAAAGTAATTTATTCAATAACGATTTCCTTAAAAATCTAATAGAGGATTCGGATGGTAAGTTTGTAATTTTAGGTAAAGATAATGACAGAAATTACTGGTCAGGTACTGTTAATGAAAGATGGTACAAAAACTACGAAAGAAAGATTCACATCATAGGTGGGATGTTTGGTGGTCATAGAGACTTATGGGATAACATAGTAACACTTTTTGAAGATTATGCTTATAAAGTTACACCCGAAGAAAGGGTTCACCATGAAGAAGTTTTAATGACTTTAATGTATTACAACCACCCTGAACTTTTTGTTAGAAAACATTTTGATATTTGGTGGTGCCCTGACAATTGTCCTCCAGGAACTAGTCCAAGACTATTCGAGGAAAATAAAAGTTTTTATAGAATTTTAGAAGAGTTCAACAGAATATATGAGTAAAATAACACTGGTAACAGGAATATGGGATATTGGAAGAGGTAATCTTTCCGAGGGTTGGTCACGACCCTATTCCCATTATTTAGAGAAGTTTGATAAATTATTAGACGTACAAGAAAATCTTATAATTTTCGGAGACGAAGATTTGAGAGAATTTGTTTTTAAAAAAAGAGATAAAAGTAATACCCAATTTATTTTACGTCCACTTTCTTGGTTCAGGGAAAATGAGTTTTTTTCAAAGATTCAAGAAATTCGTAAAGACCCAAATTGGAAGAGTCTAGCTGGTTGGTTATCAGAGTCTACGCAAGCAAGGTTGGAAAATTACAACCCCTTGGTCATGTCAAAGATTTTTTTACTCCATGATGCAAAAATTATGGACCAATTCAATTCTGAATTTTTATTTTGGATTGATGGTGGTCTTGCAAATACAGTTCATCCTGGTTATTTCACACACGATAAAGTTTTGAACAAATTAGAAAAGTATGTAAATAAGTTCTCATTTGTTTGTTTCCCTTACGAAGCCGAAAGAGAAATCCATGGTTTTGAGTATAATAAGTTGAATGAAATTGCAGGTGCTAAAGTAAAAAGAGTTGCCCGAGGTGGTTTTTTTGGTGGACCTAAACATGTAATATCTGAAATAAATTCAATATACTACGGATTATTAAAATCTACGTTAGATGAAGGTTTTATGGGTACTGAAGAATCAATATTCAGTATTATGTGTTATAAACATTCTGACATCATCAATTATTTTGAAATTGAGTCTAATGGACTCATGGGTAAATTTTTCGAGGATTTGAAAAATGATTCGGTAAAACCTAAATCAGAATCTTCTGTTGTTAGTGTGAACAATTTGGATATGTCCAAAGTGGGAGTTTATGTCATTACCTTTAATAGTCCAAATCAATTTAAAACGTTGATACAATCTATGTTGGATTATGACCCCGACTTTTTATCCAAACCAAAGAAGTATCTTTTGAATAATTCCACGGATAACAAATTTTATGATGAATATGAATATCTTTGTGAAGAATATGGATTCGAGCACATTGTGCCAAGTGAAAATTTAGGTATCTGTGGTGGAAGACAATATATCGCAGAACACTTTGAAAAGTCTGAAAACGATTTCATGTTTTTCTTTGAGGACGACATGTTTTTCTACAACGGTAAAGACCAAGTTTGTAGAAATGGATTCAATAGATATGTAAAAAACATTTATCAAATCTCCTTGGAAATTTGCAAGAAAGAAAACTTTGATTTTTTAAAACTTAATTTTTCTGAATTTTATGGTGATAACGGAACTCAATGGTCTTGGTATAATGTACCACAGGATGTAAGAGGAAAATTTTGGCCCAACAAGCCAAGACTCCCTGAAATTGGTTTGGACCCTAATGCCCCCCGTACAAATTTCAAAGAGATAAGGGTACATAAACAAATACCTTATGCTGTAGGTGAGGTTTATTATTGTAATTGGCCACAAGTTGTATCGAAGTTCGGTAATAAAAAAATGTTTTTGGACACAACTTGGGCACATCCATTTGAACAAACATGGATGAGTCATATGTTTCAATTAACTAAAAAGGGTGAATTGAACCCAGGTTTGCTCCTAACAACACCGACAGAACACGATAGATTCGAACATTACGACAGGTCGTTACGTAAAGAGTCATAACAATATATTTATTGTTATGGAATTTTTTATCAAGAAAAATGCAACTCTCCCGGTCTTGAAAATGCAAGTTGTTCAGGATGGTAGGTCAAGTTATATCCAATTCATGGAAAGTTTGGAAGTATCAACAATATTTTTTTCTATGGTTGATTATTATACAGGTGTACCCAAAATTGTTTCAGCACCTTGTGAGATAGTTGCTTTGACTGGCTTGGAACTTGGAGCCCCAACAGAATATTATATTTATTACAAATTCACCGCAAGAGATACAAATACCGTAGGAAGATACCAAGGACAATTTCTTATAAAAAATGATGAAGGTAATCTTATTTTACCCATAAGAGAAGAATTGTACATCAACGTTCAAGATAGTTTTATTTCCGAACAAGCTTGTTGCTAATTTGATTAACAAGGAAGTTTTTTTATATTTATAAACGAATGAGTAAGGTAAATTTCACAATAGTGTGAAAGCCAATAAACCACTCGTAAATAGATATGATTGACTCACAAGAAATTGAGTCGTTCCTTCATGGAAACGACCCCGAAGAATTTATAGTTGCAATCGAATTTGACTACGTTTCAAATTCAATTTTCAAAATTAAAGAAATACCTGGTAAGGGTAAGGAAATCAGAAAAGATACTTTCATCCCGTTTGCGTGGGTTGGTGACCTACGCGGTCTCAATTTTTATAATGATTCCAAAATGGCACAAAAGGAAGCCATGTCAAAATATGGAATTGTTATTGATAAGTTAGAAACGAAGGGTAATGAACGTTTGGAAAAGGGAATGACTTTCATGGTCAAATCTTTAAAAGGTTACAGAGAACTTATACAATTTTTCAGAGACGGTGGTTGCGACCCTTGGGGAGAAAAAACAAAAGATAAAATAATGGTCCTCCCTCCCGTAGAACAATACCTTGTTTCAAAAGAAAAAAGATTGTTTAAAGGTTTCAACGATTACGATGATGTAACTCGTTTGGTGTTTGACTTGGAAACAAATGCGTTAAACCCAAAAGATGGTCGTATTTTCATGATTGGAATTAAAACCAACAAAGGTTACCACAGAGTAATCGAATGTCTTGACGAAACACAGGAAAAGGGAGCAATCATGGAGTTTTTCAATGTGATTGACCAAATAAAGCCGAGTATTATAGGTGGATATAATTCAGCGAACTTCGACTGGCATTGGTTATTTGAAAGAGGACAAAGACTTGGTATAGATATGAGAAAGGCAATCAAGTCACTTCATCCCCAACATTCATACACAAGAAAAGATACAATTCTAAAACTAGCTAATGAGGTCGAAGATTTTTTACAAACTTCGATTTGGGGGTACAACGTAATTGATATTATTCACGCTGTCCGTAGAGCTCAAGCGATTAATTCAAATATCAAAGCTGCAGGTTTGAAATATATCACAAAGTATATTGGTAAAGAGGCTCCTGACCGTGTATACATTGAACATACTGACATTGGTAAAATGTATTCAAACAAAGAAGAATATTGGCTTAACACACAAAACGGAAAATATAAAAAAGCTTCAGAATACCAAGATTTGGATATAAAGTTTCCCGGTGTATACATAAAAACCACAGGAGATAACTTGGTTGAGAGATATCTCGATGATGACTTGGAGGAGACTCTCGCAGTTGATAAAGAATTTAATCAAGCGTCTTTCTTGCTTGCCTCAATGATTCCAACCACTTATGAAAGGGTTTCAACAATGGGAACCGCAACTCTATGGAAGATGTTGATGCTTGCTTGGTCATATAAACATGGACTAGCGATTCCTGCAAAACAAGACAAGACAGACTTTGTAGGAGGTCTTTCACGACTACTTAAGGTTGGGTATAGTAAGAATGTATTAAAGTTAGACTTCTCGTCCCTATACCCTTCTATTCAGCTTGTACACGATGTATTTCCTGAATGTGATGTAACAGGTGCAATGAAAGGGATGCTTAAGTATTTCCGTGATACTCGTATCAGATATAAACAACTTGCAGAACAGTTTGAAAAAACTGACCCACAACTTTCATCTTCATATTCAAACAAACAATTACCAATCAAAATATTCATCAACTCAATGTTCGGAGCCCTTTCTGCACCACAAGTATTTGCTTGGGGAGACATGTACATGGGTGAACAAATTACTTGTACGGGTAGACAGTATCTCCGTCAAATGATTAAGTTTTTTATGGGTCGGGGTTACGTACCTCTTGTTATGGATACGGACGGTGTAAACTTTTCAAGTCCTGATGATGCTCATACCCACAAATATGTGGGGAGAGGTTTAAACTGGAAAGTAAAAGAAGGAAAAGAATATACGGGTCCTGATGCTGACGTTGCCGAATATAATGACATATTCATGAGAGGTGAAATGGCTCTTGACACTGACGGTGTTTGGCCATCTTGTATCAATCTTGCCAGAAAAAATTATGCGGTTATGGACGCAAAAGGAAAGATAAAATTGACTGGCAACTCAATCAAATCCAAAAAGTTACCACTCTATATTGAAGAGTTTTTGGATAATGGTATTAAGATGTTACTCAAGGGCGAGGGCAAAAATTTTATCGAATATTATTATGAGTACCTCCAAAAAATATTCGACCAAAAAATACCTCTTTCAAAAATCGCACAGAGAGCAAAAGTAAAATTGACCTTGGAGGATTATACTAAAAGGTTAACTCAAAAGACAAAGGCGGGTAATAGTATGAGTAGAATGGCTCATATGGAATTGGCTATCCAAAATGGTTTGAATGTGAATTTGGGTGATGTGATAATGTATGTTAACAACGGGAAAAAAGCATCGCAAGGTGATGTACAAAAAATGACCGCAAAACAAATCAAAGACACAAATCAATACAACCTTAATTTGAATCCAAAATATAAACCCATTACCGAAGGCGTAATAGTTAATTGCTATATGTTGGACCAAAACATATTAGAAACAAATCCAGACACAACAGGTGATTATAATGTTCCGAGAGCGCTTGCAACTTTCAATAAAAGAATTGAACCTTTGATGGTGGTATTCCAAGATGAAGTTAGAAATGGTTTGATTGTAACTGACCCATCAGAAAGAGGTATTTTCACCACAGCACAATGTGAGTTAATCAATGGACATCCATTAGGTGAAGGTGACCAAGATGATTTACAAAAAGATGTGTTAGATATAACTGACCAGGAATTAGATTATTGGGAAAGACGAGGTCTTAAACCAGATTACATGTACGAGTTGGCCGAAGAAGGATGGGAGCAACGTTTTAGTTAAACAAAAAAGGAATATGTTTTTTTTACATATTCCTTTTTTTTATGATTGTTTTAATCCGTCACTTGAAAGGATATACCAATTTCCACCAACATATCTAAATTCAACACAAGCAAATCTGTCCATAACTATTTCGTCGTACTCTTCGTCTATTAAACCAGAGTCAGGAAGCACTGTCAATTTAGTCATAGATTTTACAACAATATGGTCTGATGTTGTTGAATCCAAAGTTAATGTACAACTAGCAACTCCTCTTACAATAATACAAGCTTCACCACTTGTACGATAATCTCTTTCTGATACTACAGAGATTTCGGAAGTGTTGATTGCCATTCCGTTTATAATTCTTCTTGACGGTATTGTTTTTACTATTCCCATATTAAATCACATAAATTTGACGTGGCATCGCCCTGAATTTCATTTGTTTGTTTAAATTTTCTGCTATAAGGGCTTCTCTTTCCATAACTTTTTCGGGTCTTAACCTTGTTAACCATCCTTCGGCACCAATCAATTCTTCCATCAATTTAGTCTTTTCGTCTTTTGCTTCGGTTGCTAAACTTTGATAATCCATGGTGATTTCAGAATCAGGAGTTTTTAAATTACCACTGTACTTACCTCTTACTCTTGAAAGAGTTTCTTTACAATAGGCAGTAAACCATCTTCTTACCCACTGTTGGCCAGGAACGTTAAGGTCTTCCCAACTCAACTCTTCTATTGGAACATCGGTTGGTAGTTTTATAATATCAGGATTTGCCTTGAGGCAGGAAGCTCTATCATCAGGACCCACATCATAATACCAATACCAAACAGCTTTACCGACATATAAACTATAATTCATCCAATCGAATCTACCACCTGGGGTGTTATATAAAAAGATGTTTCTCTTACCATCAGGTAAACCTGTGATTCTATATGTAAGAGAACCCCCTAAAATTCTATTAAGAATATTGGCTTCTTGCATTCTTATTAGATAGTCGAAACCTGACATCATAAAATAAGAACCCTGATAACCCATTTGTGCATATCCTGCTTCAGTTGCTCCTAATCCGATTCCACCGAAACCGAACCCTCCAATACCACCAAGTCCAAAAGCCGTCCATGGTTGATTTGAAAACCAAAGAAGTTCGTTTACTTCTCGTCCAGCTGGTATTTCGTAGTTTTGAGTATTTGCACTTAAAATAAAATAGTCTTTTTTCAAAACCCAAGGACCTGTAGTTTGGAGTCCAACGATTTTGGAATATGCGTAAGAGAATTGTTGTTCAAAATCCATAGTTCTTGTTACCAAAGCTCTTGCTACGGACTTTTCTGTCATGTTTAGATTAACTAAATTAACCCATTGACTATCTATTAACCATTGTAAGATATATTCCTCGTAATCTTGAATTGCGAGTTCCATCAAGGAATCCATCATCTCATCTTCAAGTTCAACGCTCCTTAAAGGTGCACCTAAAAGATGTTTGACTCTTGTATATATTCTACTTCTTTCTGGTTCAGGAATTACTGCCATATCAAATAAATATCTTTCTTATTCTATTTCGTGAATTAATGAACTCAAATCAAAAGAGTATATATCTTGACTTGATAGAGGTTCATTTTCAAATATCAAGATTCTGTTGGTTTTCGGGTGACTGAATATCATCCAATCAACATCATAATCTTTAACATTTCCAGTGTCAGAAAGAGATATAACGTTATTATTAATTTGAGTTGATGAGAATGGTTTTATTTGTGCGGTATATTCTTTACCACCCATTTTAATCATAATATCAACCCCTTTGAAAGCATCTTTTTTAACTCCATGTCCACCAATATGGGAAATCTTAACATCATCCCCAAAATACTCTTTTAGTTTGACTTCGGCATTGTTTTCACTTTTCTGACCTCTTTTCCAAAGTACCAATAAAACATTTATTATGTTGATAAAATCTTCATTCTCTTTCGTGAAGATTTTACCTTTAAAGTGATTCAATGCATTCAAAAATCTTTTTACTTCTTCGAAAGTTCTATTTTCTTCTTTTGAAAAATCGAATTTCTTTTCTGGTTTTCCGATACCTTCGATTTGTCTGTTCACGGCTTTAACCAAAAGACAAAATGCGTTGAAGTTTGTGTTCAAGTTATTTAATATTGACCTTCCTTCAGCAGACTCTACTCCGTAAAATCCAGACATTTCTTTTTCCGTAGAATCAACCCAAAATTGACCGAACACACTTTTCAAAATATAAGTTATACCGTCTTGGTATAATTTTTTAATTTTCCTATTGTTGATTAAAGAACTATAATATGCAACTTCAAAAGGTTGACAAAATTTCGGTTCCTTCTGTTCTGAAATTATTTTTTTGAATTCGTTGGACTCCATAAGTTTTGTTT
>Ga0222712_10005625_pt1 | contig 12600 bp, 19 predicted proteins | sample C33_657DmetaG_FD_165043 | JGI IMG/M metagenome (GOLD analysis project Ga0222712, IMG submission 165043) | Estuarine water microbial communities from San Francisco Bay, California, United States - C33_657D | ecosystem: Environmental > Aquatic > Marine > Unclassified | place: USA: California...
CTGTCGGCACACGCAAGGTCTTGAGGCGATTTAGAATGGATCGAGCCGAATCTTCAAAGTCTAGATAGAAGACGATGTTGTTCTTTTCTAGCTCTTGGCGTATGGCTTCTAACGCAATCCAAGTCTTGCCTGATTCAGACTCGCCAAAGATGGCATTGATTTTTCCAGCGTAGAGCAGGCAGTTGCCGTCTTCTCTGCGAAGCATTGAAGGTGGGCTTTCCTGCTCAAGTTCGGTTTCACCGATTTGTTTCGGTATCCACGACGAGTCTTTCAAGTTGCCTTCTTCGTCGTGAAGCTGCACAAGTGATGGCGAGTGAACTTCCAGGGTTGAAAGTTCCTTGCGTTGTTCGCCGTAGCCTTGGGCGCGAAGGGCGCGGGCAGATGCGGTGAAATCGCCACCGTGTTCGACAAGTGTGAAGATGGCGAACTTCGAATAGGAGCGTTCTGCTTCAAATTGAGTGCTTGTGGAAAAGACAAAGAACTTATCGTTGCCTGCGTGATTGGTCGTCGCACTAATGCCATCGTTCTTGCCAGGCCGACGCCACGCGCTTACCTTGTCACGCGTTGTATAAACCTTTGACCACCCCAAGGGTTCTAATATCTGCTCCCAAGTGACTTTGGCGTTGTAGTCATCTCCTGGCGTGAGTCCTTCGGATTTTGTTTTGATGTCTTCAGTAATGGCATCATTCTTAGGAATAGCATCAAAGGTGACGAAGAGTTTATGGAGTTGATCGCGTTCGGCAATTGTCAGTGTCGGAATGGACTTGGCATTGCCGACCAACATCTCCCATTTCCCACCTGACGGATGGCAGGTGCCATTGGTCGGAGCGACAATGACAAAGCCGCCTTCACCGCGAGTTTCGGCGAGAACATCAACGCCGCCATTTTCACCAGGGCGACGAGCAAGTTTGGTATTTCCTGGTACTTCGCCATCAATGCGATAAAGCCAATGCAACCCGCCTGATGGTGTGACTTCGACATAACCATTATTGATTCGATCCCACACATCAGATAGACCTGCGTTATGAGCCATTTCTTTCAAGTCAAGATGTAGTTTGTCGGCAACTGCCCTGCCTTCTAGCTCTAACATCTCCAAATTACCTGAGACTTTGCCACAGATGACACCGACGCCTTCAGCATTAGAAAACCAAGTCAACAATTCTTCAGGTGTCGGTAGTTGATTTTGATATTGCTTCCAATGTGTCAGCGCAGGTCGCTTGGAGCCGTCAGTTGCAACAGGAACGGCGCAAATGCCATTAGCAGCGAACTCAAGAGCCGTTCTTAGAATTTCCCCCGTCATTGCTCCCTTTCTTATTTCACAAGTCTGTCAATAATCCATTGCACAACAGGCACCGCCACCGCATTGCCCATTTGTTTATAGCGGTGCGAATCGGCTTGGCCGTCCGTCCACCCATCAGGAAATCCTTGCAATCTCTCGCACTCTGTCGGTGTCAAGCGACGAACTGTTGATGGTGTGGCAACACCGTGACCACTTACTCGATCTAAGGTGAACATTGGTTCGCCATCATCTCCGAAACCTTTACCTTGCGGCCCTGCGTTGTCATTTCTTCCGATGATGGTGCCTTGAATCGGATAAACATAAGGCACTCTTGCTCCCCCTGTTCCCCAATAAGTTGCAACTGTTGGCGAATAGTCCTCATAGATTCGGACATCTTCAACTCTTGTCGCTTCAAAAATCAAAACTGTTGCTCTTGTATCTCCGCAGTCAAAAGCGTTCAATGTTGGTGTAACTCCTCCCATTATCCAAGTTTCATCGTCTTCTTTAGATTGAGCTCTCTTTGATTTCGTTGCCCACATTTTCAAGCGCCTTCTGCAAAACTTCGGGTAACTTCTTTCCTTTCCTGCTTGATCTTCGCAAGATACCCTGCGCGGCCTTCGGCGATAGCGAGTATTTCTTCAGGTGATTTCCCTGCGTCTCCAAGACATCCGACAATGAAGACTCGACGGCGTCGTTGGGGAACTCCGAAGTATTGAGCATCAAGCACCCGCCACGCGATGCGATACCCGCGCTCGACCAACGCTTCAATGACGACGGCCATATCTCTTCCGTTATTTGAGGAAAGAAGACCAGGCACATTTTCGAGGATAAAAGTTTGCGTTCGTGTTTCGTCAAGGAGTCGGCAGATTTCCCAGAAAAGTCCACTACGCGTTCCTGCCAACCCTGCTCGCTTTCCAGCAACGGAAAGGTCTTGGCAAGGAAATCCACCTGTGATGATTCCGTTGCTTGGATCAAATCCTGCTGCTCGTAATTGTTCACATGTTACCCCCTGAATGTCACCGAAAAGTGCAGCGTTCGGAAATCGCCGTTGTAAAACTTTCTGTGCGTGTTTATCCCATTCCACTGTTGCGACAACTTTGACTCCTGCTCGCTCAAGAGCTAAGTCAAAACCGCCAACACCAGCGAAGAGTGAAACTGCCGTTGTCATATTGACCACCATCCCCTCAATGTTCCGCCTTGTGGACAGATATTCCAATCTGCCTTGCCTTGCTCAATCCATTCTTCGTGCAATTTTCTTTGATACGCAAAATCTGTTTCATGAGTATCACGCCCACATTCAGGGCAAATGGAAACTCCTAGCGTGTAGAAAATATGGCGACATCGCACAGGCTCTCCCTTCCTTCTACCTTTGACGGATCATCGTTGCTAACTAAATAACCTTCTTTGCGCATTTGTGATGCGATGAGCGTTCCCATGCGAAATGGAGTGTCAGGAAGTGAAGTCTCATAACAACGCCACAGAATAGATGCAATGGCGCCTTCAACACTGCTTCGACTCATAACAACTTATCCGCCATTTCATTGACGGCAAACTCAATGCGAGCTTTCGCGATGGGGATATAGTCATCGGTCATCTCAATGCCGACAAAGTTGAACCCTTCATATATCGCCGCCTTGCCGGTGCTGCCGCTACCCATAAACGGATCAAGAACGATGCCATTCGGCGGTGTCACCAGGCGGCAGAGATAGCGCATAAGGTCTGTCGGCTTGACGGTTGGGTGGTGATTTTGCCGATAATTGTTAGAGCGATTTCTCGGATTAGAGCCACCGACAGTGCCTTCCTGCCGACCGTCATGAACTCGCACCGCCTCAAACCCATCCAACCCTTCATTGCGATCCTTCTTGCTTGCCTTAGCGCAGTAGAAGAAGCGGGCGGCGGAGCCGCCTGGATCACCAATGCGCACACCGCTCTTTGAACCTCTGCCCATATAGTTGTTTTCAACTCCGCTAGGTTCTTGTCGTTTCTTTCCCGCACTATGAGTTTCAGGAAACAACCCCACAACCTTGTCACTGCCATCGTGAATGACATTGGCGGGCCAACGGCCTGTTGCAGTTCCAACAACTTCTCTTTCATAATTTGGGCCGCTCATTGAGCGATTTTCGCTTTTAACAATTCCATTTGAACTTTTTTTTATCATTTCTTCTTTGCCAACCCTGCTCCCATCAATGTTCAACCCGCCAGTGCCATAAGTCAGCACATTGGCGGCGACGGTGCCGATGAGTGGCTTACGAGCGACAACGACGGGTTCGTGCGCGGGCTTTAGCGCAGTGCCCCAACCCTGCCATTGCTTCGCCTCGGCGGTGGCGGGGGCGGTGATGTCCACTTCAATCGCTTTACTTGCGCCGATTGTGTGACGAGCGCCTTCTTCAGCGTTAGCAATGCCTGACATTTTGGTTCCAACAACCTCGCGCTCGGCTTCTTCTGCAAAAAGGTGGTCGAAAGAATCACCCAATCCGACGAAATCGCGGATGATTTTGTAATCCCGATAATTTGGAACTGCTGGTTGCGAACCTTTGGTCAAATAATGAGAAAGCATAAAATTGCCTAATGCATCTGCAAGTTCGGAAGTTTTTATGTTTTTCTCTCGCATCTCCGCTTTTACCGCATCTCTAAATTGAGTGAAGTCGGCAAAAACACCGCCGCGCTTATCTATTGCTTTTCCAATGTCCAATGACTTCGGAAACCCGCTGCCATAAATCCACATAATCTGATCGCGAATTTCAAAGCCTGCATCCTCAATGGCAACGGCCATACGGTGATAAGTGCGAGAGCCACTGAAGGCGAGCAAGTGACCGCCTGGCTTTAGAACGCGCAGACACTCTTGCCAAACTTCGATATTAAATGCAATGCCACTTGCATCCCAACTCTTGCCCATAAAACCTAATTCATAAGGCGGGTCGGTGACGATTGAATCAATGGAGTTATCTTCCATCGCTTTCAAAACATCACGATTGTCGCCGTGGTGAATTTCAAATGTTGCCACAAGACCCCCTTGTTGTTGTTACTTGTGAAGTGATGGGATTTGCACCCATCGGCGCCCCGTTGCCCGCACCTTGCGACTTCTCCAGCGTCATTGAGGGAAAGGTGGCCTCAATATCGCTCATGATCGACAACTGCGGCGACGGAAGGAAACCGCAGTCATCTGATACAACTAGACCGGCTTTGCCCCAAGCTGCGCCAAGAGCGCGGCAACTTCAGGTGTGATTCCGTTCGCCACCGCCACAGGCGCCGCCGCTGGCGTTGCCGCAGGCGCAGGCGCAGGTGTTGCCGAGAGATAGGCATTTGCCTTGGCGATAGCGGTGGCATCGCCGGTGGCATCAACCAAAATCCACGGCGCAGACTTTCCTGGCTTTGCCGCGCCTTGGCCGATGCGGGCTAATACCTTCTGCCCGATTTTTGACTTCAACGAATTGCGAAGTCCAACATTGAACCACAGAAGCGATCCGTGTTCTTTGTTGGTATCAAGGTCAACGACATTGACTTCCACGGCTTCTGCAAGTCCGTGAATTGTTTGAATCCCTGTCTTGTATTCAGTAGGTGTAATGATGAGAAGGTGATTTGCAAGGTCTGCAACTTTCACGCTCTCGTTATTTGATGTTGGTGCTGCGAAGGTCATTCCCCCGTCTCCTTATCTACTTGTCGGTTCATTTCGTTTTCTTCATTGTTGCGTTTGATGTCGTTGATGGTTGGTTCAACTTCATCGTGGTCAAAAATAATGTAGGCAATTTTTGCTTCTCCGCGAATGCCTATCATCCATCCAATGACGCGAAGAATTGCAGCTTGCCAAGCGCTCATCGCTTTAATTACGAGCTTGTGTGTCACCTGCACATCCCTTCGATAAATCTTTGCTAAAAGGTTGAAAGTAAGGGCAATAGTTGCAGAGCCGATTTGCCACACTTGGAATCATCTCCCACATCTGCGGATTACTCTCGACATCAATTTGCGACAAAAGCGTGTGGATATTGTCCACTCGTTCTAGGGCTTGGAGTGCAACTGATTCGTCGTAGTCATACAACTCTGTGTGCATCTCATCTATGGAACCGCTTGTGGGCAGATAGACCAAGGCGACCTTAGTTACCTTCGCCCCTGTCTGCGCCTTGCCGTAGCCATAGAGTTGAATCTGTGTTTGATATTGAGCGCTTCCGCCTTCTTTGCGTTTGCGATCCATTTGATTAGGACTTGTCGTCTTCCAATCAATGACAATGCCGTTGTTGATGTCATAAAGGTCAACAGTGCCGGTCAAGTTGCCACGAATCGTGACTCGTTGCTCAACTTCATAGCCTTCAATCTTGCGAAAGACATCGGCAAGATAGCCGTGAATTGCAGAGCCGACTTGGGCGCTCCAATTCGATGCTCCTTGCTCGTTGGTCTTTTCCCAATCCAAGAGCTTGTAAGCAAGTCGCCTGGTGCAATCGTGACCCATTTCCGACGGCCCAATGACGACTTGCTTTGCTCTAGGAGTCCAGATTCCTGCCTGCGTAATTATCTGAGCCAAGTGTTGACTCAAAGATTTAGCAGGCGAAACCGGCGAAGTGAAAGTCATTCGTCATCCTCATCTTCGTCATCAAAGTCAGGAATGATAGGAACAATAGGTTCCACAGGTTGAATGTATGGAATGCTCATTGCTGATCCTGATTGACGAGTGTGAAACGACGAGAATTACTCTGAACTTGTAGGACATCAAGCACCTGAGGTGGCAAGATTTCCTTTGCGCGTTTAACATCAAATCGCGTTGATGTGACCGTTGTATAGCGAACAACCTGTTGGCCTTTATAAAAGCCAACTTCGGCGTCGCCAAGTGCTGCTTCGATATGGGAGCGAGCTACATCTGCAACTTCTTCCCATTCTTTGATTTTTACTAGGGCGCTGCGATATTGCTCAAGCCACATCGCTATTGACTCGTCAAAGTCAATGACGCCCTTTTCAATTTCAACTGACATTGATCCCCTCGAATCAGTAATAATTATTTTCTTTGAAAAACTGCCAAGCATTGCAGGCAGTTACATGACGCCTGTGGATGTAGGCGAGCGTTGCCACAAGTTGCGGCACCGATGCTTGAGAGTGTTTCATCCCAAGGTTGCGATAGGTGGAGTCAAGCAACTGCCCGATTCCCTTGGCGCTTGAAGTCGGGTTCTTAGCCGATGGCTTCCACGCCGATTCCTTGCCCAACAATTTTGTAAGGCAGGAATACTCATTCTTGGTCAACAAAGTCTTGGCAAGTTTCTTGGCATCTACTTGCTCCAAGATAGGCCGGTCTTTGTAGATAATAGATGCAGGCACCGCAGGTTGCGGCGCAAATGCTGCATTGACAAACATTGAAGTCATTGCGCTGACTCCGATGATAATTGCGATTCCCCTGATTGTTTTTCTGCGTTGAGTAATTGGGTTTCTCCTTCCAATTTCGCAGCTCTCTTGAGAACCTGAGTGACATAAGCCATCTCAATTCGCAAGGTGTCCGCGATTTCTTTCGGTGTTCGCCCCAAGGCAGACAGGGATCGAATAGCATCAGAGCGGTTCATTTGACCGGTCTTTCTGTTTCTAAATCCTTGACCAAAGCCACGCTGAGCAGGAGTCGTTCCTGCCCATATTCCGTGTGCGATTTGTTCCTTGAGTGCGTAGTCCAAGCACTCCTTTCTTTCAGGACAACCGGCGCAGATAGCACGCACGATTGGGAGACACTTTGCCTCTTGTTCTCTACTTTCTGGAAAAAATAAATTTGGGTTGATAATACCTTTGCAACTAGCTTCGGGAAGTAGTGGCAGTGATGGGAAGAAGTCATTGAGTCCATTCAATTTCTCTCACCTAACCAGGAATCAAGGTCTTGAACGACAAATGCTTTCTCAATACTTGCGTTGCGTCGTTTGATAACTAAGAACGCAGGTGGCGTCTGATCCAATCCACGCGCCTTGGCGTAGTTGACGGCTTCTTTGCAGGCCTCATCCCAAAAGGCCGGAAGCGAGATTGACTTTCTGTTCTTGAGTTCCAAGACATAAGTTTTGCCAGCAATAATCGCAACGATGTCTCCTTCATCATTTTTGCCCGCAAGTCGCAAACGCTCTGCAAAGACACCGCGAGAACGCAACCACTTGAGAACTCCGATTTCAAAGCCGTTACCTTTGCGACCATTGGGATTTGCCATTATTTCACCAATTCAAGTTTCGTCGTTTTACCGGCGATGGCGCGGGCAAATTTCACCGCGTCAATAAGTTGTTGAGCCAAAGCCAACGCCTCATCTTCGTTCATAGATGCCACCTTCGCAACGACGGTGGGAATGGCGGCCCGGACTTTATCTGCCTCTCGCGCTGCCACTTCCGATGTCAGTGCGTAGGTTCCTGAAAAGTCTCGAAGGCGAGCTAGGTGTAGCAATGGCACCTGCTCCACGATGTCTTCAAGGAGATCAAGATTGGCGTCGGCTTCTTCCAAATAGACGGCAATGGCGCCGTCGATGGCGGTGTGAACTGAGAATAGGCTCATTCAGGCATCACCTTGCGAAGCCTATCTTGGCTCTTAGACCACGCCTGCGCCTGCCTGATGCCTTCCTTCAATGGGTCATCGTGTAGGGCTAGAATCGCCCACAGAAGCCCTAGAACGCCCACTAGGGCGCCGAATATCAGATACTGCATAAATCCCCTTCCATTGAACTTGTGGATAAGTATGAAGGGAAGGTCTGACAGACTACCCGCGACACGCCCGCAGGCTCAACTCCCTTGTGTATGGACAAGAGTAGGCACAAGGTCTATCTTTGGTCTGTGGGCGAAAGGTAGTAGCCCCGCGAAAGGTAAAAATGACAAAAGCAACCGATACATCAAGAATCGTTCTTTCTCTACTTGCATCAATAGATGCGACAAATCCTGAAGAGCATTTGATAATCGCTGACCTATATCGTGCAATTGAGTTAATCGTAGAAAAGAATCATCAATGAAAAAAAATATAATCAAGACTGATTATGGTTACGACTATCGCGGTGTTGCAATAACGCGAACAAAAACAGGTGAATTTACCTATGGAAAAATTAGCGAGTTCAATTATCTTCCATTGCCGATGAAACTTGCAGAAGTCATGGCAGAGATAGATGCGCATTTAGATAATGGTGGAATAGTTGAGCGTTATCGCATCAAGGTAGGTGCATAATGACTTGTCCAATGTGCGGAAAGATAATGGTCACGAGTTATCAAACTTGGTGGCAATATGACAATGGCGAGAATGAAAAGTTGGCAGTCTGTCCTGACTGCAATTATCTGCATCAGAAGTTAGTGAGGAATCAATGAAGAAGATTCGATCCGTTCGTGTAAGCGAACAACTATGGCGCAAGGCGCAGGCGAAGGCGAAGGCAGAAGGCAAGACAATTTCCGAAGTCATCGTTGACTTCTTAAAGGAGTTCGTCAAATGAAGACAATGGAGATATCAACTGCCGACATTGCCACCGCCTTTGCAGAGCGCGGTTGGTATGTGATGCCTTGTTATCCGCAGCAAAAGACGCCGTTCTTTCCTATCGCAACACGCGGTTATAAGTCGGCATCAAATGACCCGCAGGTTGTCAATAAATGGTTTGCAAAGTCACCTTTGCTCAATATCGCAATCGCCTGTGCGCCGTCAGGTCTTGTTGTTTTTGATGTGGACTATCGCAACGGCGGAAGCACCGATGGTCTTTATACCAACACTTTTACAGTAGAAACCGGCGATGGTCTGCATCTTTACTATCAGGCAACTGCCGAGTCCTATCCTGGAAAGCTCCGCGATGGAGTCGACATCAAGTTCAATGGATATGTGGTCACCGCAGGATCACAACACGAGAACGGCAAGTTCTATGAAGTTGTCAAAGATATTCAACCTGCGCCTGTGATGGGTTGGTGCTAAATGAACGGACTCCAACTTCTTGCAGTCTTTGTCACTGCCTTCTACGCCTACTCTGTCGGCAGAAGCGTTATCTTTTGGACTTTGATGAGCGTGTGGTATTCGTGGTGGATTCTGCTAATCCTTCTTGTAATGCCAAAGAATGAGCCAAAGCCCTTCGCATTTCCCAAGTGGTTCGTCAGACTTGTCGGCCCACGATATATCAATCGCACCATCAACAAAATGGAAGAGCAGTTCTAGGCACCTGCAAAGGCGCGAGCAATTCCTTCTTCCAAAGAGATTCGTGGCTCATAGAAGCCAAGCATCTTGTTCGGATCACCGACCCGATAGGCAACCCCTACAGGAGCCTTCGGGTTGGTGCGTATCGGAGCTAAATATCCTGCCTGCATCATCACAAGTTCTGCCAACTCGATGAAGGAAGTCGCCCTTCCGGTGCAGAGATTTGCAACGGTGACATCATTAGTAATGGCTTCAAAAGTTGCTCTGACAACATCTTCAATGTGAATAAAATCGCGCACCTGCGTTCCTCTGCCCCATACATCAAAAGGATCAGACTTCTCTTTTCCGAGTTTGATAAATGATGGGAAGGGATAGTCAAGGCTTTGGTCACTTCCGTATCCGCTAAAGGGCCTAAGAACGCTGACCTTCAAGCCTTCTGCTCTGGCATACGACGCGAGCATTTCACCGGATAACTTTGCCCAACCATAGGTGAAATCGGGAGTGCGAATATGGTCAAGGTTAATATCCCACTCTTTGAGTCGTTGCCTGTATTCAGCTCGTTGCAAGTAAATCGGATAGGCCGCAGACGATGAGAAATAGACAATGCGTCCAGGGCGAGTGCGAAGCGCCCATTGGAAAAGGTCGGCGTCAATGGCAAGGTCGGCGGCAACTGCCAAAGGGTTCCCCTCAATGGTGGCTCTGCCACCGACGATTGCCGCTAGGTGAATGACGACATCAAACTTGGTGTCATCTTTAGCAAAGAAATCTCGAACATCAATGCCACTTTTGATGTCAATGCCGGTGATGGAATTGCGCTTGGAATCTAAGTGCTTCTTGAAATTCGTGCCAACAAAGCCTTCATCGCCTGTAATGAGTATCTTCATTTTCCCCACCTGTCGTGTTCGTAGATATATTTCGCAGAGCCACAATAAGCCATTTGCGCTTTGCGGTCTATGTCAAAGACAAAAATATCATTGGAAAATAGAGCTGCGCCGATATGCGACAGGGGAGTTGGCGCATCAAAGGGGATTGTAGTTCTAATTGAATTGCCAATGATAGTTGTCTGATAATAAGGATCGTGAATGAGCGCGTCACCTGCGACGATGGGATAGATGATTTCTGCCAAGAAGTCTTGGTCAACAGTGTAGTAATCGCCGCGCTCACGATTGTTGATGGTGGATGCTAAGAAGCGCAAATCCTTTGTCTTGCCTGCAAACATACCGGCAGAAATCGGATAGTTGTGACCTGTCGGGTGGTCTTTGATGATGTGATAATCAAGGCAAGAGTTGACCCAATCTTCGTGAGCAATACGGTCACGATAGGAAAGACGGGCATCTACATCACGGCAGATAACTGCTTCAAATTGCTCGTCAGAGAAAGCAAGATAGCGCCACAATTTTGCGGTGTGATTTTCCACTTGATCCATTGTGACAATGTGCACGCCTTTGATTCGCTCAAGCGTTGTTGTGACAGATAAATCAACCGACTTGCCCACATAGAAGCGAGTGACAAAGCCGTCATCGAAGGGAAAGTATCGTGAAGCAAGAATGGCGTTCTTGATAGCTCCGATGGTGTAGCGCGAGTCGTTGCCATAGAGCGAGAATGCAATGCACTTCATTGACGCAAGGTTTTCAAGAGAACTTGATAATCTTCACTCTTCATATAGTTATCAAACATCAAAGCATCAAAGGAATAAACTTCGCGGGCATTGACGGCGCGATAACCTTCATCCCATTCGGCTTTGCCTGCGACAGGGTGGAGATGTTCAATAATGACCTGCGGCAGATAGGTCAGATGCCCTAAGTCATTGCCCAAGGCTTTCCAAAAGTTGTCGAGGTAAAGGTGTTTGAGTTTCGGTGGCACCATCCCGCCAAGGGCGCGGACAATGGCGGCTGACATCATCACCGCCGTCGGCAGATTCTGCCCTTGCAACAAATCGTTGCCGTAGGAAAGCCCTGGTCGGTTGCCGATGGCACGCATCAAGGCAATATCCCAATCGGGCGTTCGTAGTCGGTGGTCATCGCCAATGAAGGTGAAGTAGTCATATTCGTTAGCATATTTCTTGGCAGCGACATTGACCGGATAAGCCATTCCACGAGTTTTATTTTCGATTTCAACAATGTTCTCAACGCCGACGGCGCTTCTATAGTTGATGAGTTCGTCATCGTCACTGTCCACAATGAAGAGCAAGTCAGAACGACAGGAGAACTCTTTGTGACATTTGAGAACTTCAATGGCGTTGTTAGGTCTGCCACGAGTAGGAACAAGGATGAGATTATTATTGAGATGCACTGATTTCGCCCCCAATGGCGCCATAAGCTGCTAAATCTATAAATGAGTCTATGTGGTCAGGTGTCTGCATCAAGCGAGCAATTTTGACTAGACATAAACACAAAGCGACCTGTGAAGGTGTTATCTCAGTTTCAAGATAAACACTCCACAGGTCTGCGATGCGTTGATGATTTGTGAGCGGGTCGCCATAGGTGTCTTGACGATCCAAATGAGTGAGGCGTTTTGCCTCATCTAAGATTTTCCCCCGTTGCATTTCTACTTGCTTCCGCGACCAAATTCTGTCGCTTTAGGATCAATGGCTTTGAGTATCGGGCCAAGAACTGCCGCAGCGAAAGCCGCAACATAATCCTTCAATGGGCGAGATGGGTCGGAAAGATAGAGAGCGGCTACTGCGGCAGCTCCTGCCCTTGCGTATGTGCTACCAACTGCGATGAGTTTGTCTTTGTCGAGCATTTGCACTCCTTGAACTTAGGTCTGCCAAAGCCCACAATGAACACCGGCAGAGATGGCTTGAGTTTGCCACGATTCTTCTTCTTGTAGGCGCGAATCTTACGCGCTACCTGACCGCCATTGCGCTGATTGCCCTTCGTGTCGGGCGCAGTGTTGCCTTCAATGGTGGTGACGGTGCCATTGGCGTTGACGCTCTCCACGATTCCTATGTGAGAGATGCGGTCAATGCCATCGGCGGGGAAGTCAAAGAACGCCAAATCTCCTGGTAGCGGAGTTGCGTCTTCTGCATTCTGCCAAGTTCCTTCTTTAACAAATGCCTTTGCGCCATTGGGCGTGTAAGTGCAGTCAGGAATCTTCAAGGAGACTTGCTTAGCGCACCAATTGACAAAGGCGCCACACCAAGGTTGATTCGCCTTTTGATACTTGGTCTGATTGTCGGCAGGGCCTTCAATGTAGCCAACTTCGGCACCTGCGATATGAAGAAA
>Ga0222712_10005626_pt1 | contig 12596 bp, 17 predicted proteins | sample C33_657DmetaG_FD_165043 | JGI IMG/M metagenome (GOLD analysis project Ga0222712, IMG submission 165043) | Estuarine water microbial communities from San Francisco Bay, California, United States - C33_657D | ecosystem: Environmental > Aquatic > Marine > Unclassified | place: USA: California...
CGGACACCCTAGCGACAATATGCAAAGGACAGCCGCACTCTGGAGTTCATACCTCGAAATGCCCATTACTGATTATCAGGTGGCGATGTGTATGGCATTGGTCAAAATCGCAAGAAGCATGGAAACTCCAAAGCCAGACACTTACATCGACCTTGCGGCGTACGTTGCCATAGCAGGGCAACTACATACAGAGGAGAATGAACTTTATGTTTAACCTAGAAGATTACGAGACAGTCGAGGAACGCCTAGTTAAGTTCTGGAAGGATCACCCAGATGGTCAGATACATACAAAAGTCCTCGAACACACAACCGCTAGGTTTATCGTTGAAGCAAGCATCTACAGAACTGAAGCTGACAGCCGCCCTTGGACTACTGGCTTGGCTGAAGAAACAGTACAGGGCAGGGGCGTCAATGCCACATCTGCGCTGGAGAATTGTGAAACTTCTGCCATTGGTAGGGCTCTTGCAAATGCGGGTTACGCTACAAAGGGCAAGAGAGCGAGCCGCGAGGAGATGAGTAAGGTAAAGGCTAAGGTCGAAGTACAGAATATCGTGCAAGAGACAAAAGCAAAGATGGCTAACACAGCCACAGAATATGTACCAGTACCAAAGGAAGAAGATCCATGGACAATGCAAGTAGCAGCACCAGTTCAGACAATGGAGCAAGCAGTAGAGATGGTCAAGGATGTCCTTGGTGGCACTCAACCAGACGAGAGTTGTATCCATGGTGCGCGTGTATGGAAGACAGGAACTTCTAAGGCTGGTAAGCAGTACGGCATGTGGCGTTGTCCAGAGTCCATCACTAGAGATATGCCTGGGGGGCAAGTACCTTGTGACCCAATCTGGTACGAGATAAAACCAGATGGCACTTGGGGCAAGCAGGTCAAACGTGGGTAAGTTATATTTCAGGAATCAAGATGATGAGTGGGAGCAATTCCCTACCGATGAGCAGTTACAAGCTGCACAGGCAGCAGCTCATGATCTACAGAAATTAGGCTTTGCCATTATCTGCCAGTTATGCAATACCCCACCAACAGTTCAACAGATTAAACAAAGGGCTTTGCAGAACGAGTGGAAGTGTGACAAGTGCGGAACAATTAACTCTGCTGGTCGTGCATGACACGACACAGAAAAGACCGAGGTCTGCGTACCGAGCGAGTGGTTGCAGCCTATCTCTCGACTTGGTGGAGAAGCGCAGGCGTAGGTCGTGGAGCTGGAAAAGATATAACCAACGTCCCGTTTGATGTTGAGGTTAAGGCTAGGTCGGCGTTCCAGCCCCTAGAGTGGTTGCGCCAAGCCACCAAGAGAGCGGATGGCAAAGAGCTTCCGTTTGTGGTGTGTCGTATGAATGGACAGGGTGAAGATGCTTCCGAGTATCTTGCTTTCATGCGGTTTGGTGACTTGGTGCAATTACTCTTACCCATTTATGGTGATATTCAGACTGATACTGATAAACTTGAACCAGAACGCTGCAAGATATGTGGCTCATGGAAGTTCGTGGACTGTCCATGTAAGACCTGCGCACTATGCAAGGACACTAATGGCTAACGATGAGATGTTTACGCCCCAGTGGATCTTCGATGATTTGGGACTGGTATTTGATCTAGATGTTGCCTCGTCTGATAACCCATATGTGATAGTACCGACTAAGAAGAAGTTTACAATTGACGATGATGCACTCACACAGCATTGGGATGGGCTAGTCTGGATGAACCCACCTTTCAGTGGAGTCACGCCATGGGTTGAGAAATGGCTTAATCATAAGAATGGTTTCTGCCTTGTTCCCTTATCTTCTAATGGTAGATGGGTCAATACCCTGTGGGAATCAGATGCAGAGCTAGTTTATCTGCCAGCCAATATGAAGTTCATAGGTGGACAGGATGGCAAGATGGTTGCACATAGATGGCGCTGTGCGTTGTGGGCTATTGGCGATGAGGCTATTCAAGCACTAAGAAACTCTGGGATAGGTAAAGTCCGCTAATGCCAATCTATGAGTTCGAGTGCAATAACGAGAAATGCGAGGCTAATGCCCGCTATGACAAAGAACTATCCATATCAGAGCCACACGATCTAGATTGTCCGTTCTGTGGTGAGACCATGCGAAAGGTGTACTCAAGTGTTCCAGCAGTCCATTTCAAGGGTTCAGGGTTCTATTCAACTGATAAATAGTTATCCACAATTGAAGAGTTTTAATCCACAGGCTGTTGATAGGAGAATCTATGAAACGACACGCCGCTCTGACCAGCACTTATATAAATAAGTTTGACACGTCGGGTACACTACAGGCTAGAGCCCTTAAAGGGGCTCACAGCGAGCCGCTTAAGCGGAGAGCTCGCTGGGTAGCCGCCGTTATTGGGATATCTCTATCTATAGTCCAGACTCCTATATCTCAAGGCTCAATAAAGCCTTATCAAAACATTAAACAACTAGCTGATTACCAATTAACTGATAAGCAATATAAGTGTCATAACGAGATTGTGTATAGAGAGTCTAGGTTTAAGCATGATGCAGTTAATGGATCACATTATGGCTATTATCAGATAAGAAGTAAGTCATTACATAAAGCACCATATGACTATCAGTTCTATAGATATTGGTCTTATGTATTACATCGTTACGGATATACAGAGTATGATGAGCCTGACTATTGTAAGGCTTTACATCATCTCAAGACTAAAGGATGGCAATGAGTACTAAGAAGGGTGATCCTCGACTATCGAGGAAGTACAAGGAAGTACGCCTTCGAGTGTTAGCTCGAGATGGGTATGTGTGTTACTACTGTGGTGCAGAGAATAAGAACATGACTATTGACCACATCATCCCAGTTAGCAAAGCACCAGAGCTTGCAATAGATGAAGCCAACATGCGCACATGTTGTGTGTCATGCAATAGCAGCAAGGGTTCACGCAATGAGCGTGTTTTTTTAGAGCGCAAGAGTACCCCCCCTGTTTTTTCTGCCTTTCCCTCTCCGACACAGTCGGTAATACACCAAGACAGTCCATTTACAGCCAGACCAGTCGGGAATTAACCCGATGGCTGCCGCACGATCCAAAGCCCTACGAGGGGCAACCAAACCAAGGCTTCAGTCGATACCCCTCAAGGGCTCTAACAAGCTGCAAGATGTAAAAGACTTATGCACCATCATTGACATGCCGCTATTGCCATGGCAGGAGTACGTTCTCAAGGACATGCTAGGCGTGGACAAGAAAGGCATGTGGGTTCGCAAGACAAACCTGCTACTTATCGCTCGACAGAACGGCAAAACCCATTTAGCTCGTATGCTTATCTTGGCTCACCTGCTTAAGTGGGATAGTAAGAACGTCCTCATCATGTCCTCGAATAGAAGCATGGCTTTGGACACCTTTAGACAAGTCGCTCAAGTATTGGAGAACAATGACCACCTCAAGGGATTCGTTAAACAAATCAGGTATGCCAACGGAACTGAATCTATTGAGATGCTGGACGGAAGAAGGCTGGATGTTGTCGCGGCAACTAGAGATGGCTCTCGCGGCAGAACTGCAGACTTCCTCTTCATTGACGAACTCCGAGAGATTAACGAAGAAGGATTTAGAGCGGCTATCCCTACAACTAGAGCGCGTCCAAATGCTCAAACGCTTCTTACCTCAAATGCAGGAGATGCTTTCTCGGTAGTCCTTAATGGCATGAGAGAAAGGGCGTTAGAGAACCCGCCTAAGAGCTTTGGATTCTATGAATACTCTGCTCCACAATATTGCAAGATTACAGATCGTGCAGGTTGGGCTCAAGCCAACCCAGCACTCGGATATACGATAAGCGAGGAAGCCCTTGAAGAAGCAGTTGCGACAAGTCCTATTGAAAATACTAGAACAGAGCTGCTCTGCCAATGGATCGACTCTCTGGCTAGTCCGTGGGCTCATGGAATCCTTGAGGAAACGAGCGACTCAACACTCACGATTCCTGTGGGCGGCTATACAGTATTTGCATTTGATGTCAGTCCGTCTCGCCGTAATGCAAGTCTGGTTGCTGGGCAAATACTCCCAGATGGTCGCATCGGAGTTGGAATCTTACAAACGTGGGAGTCACAAGTAAGCGTTGATGATCTAAAGATTGCGGTGGACATCAAGGCATGGGCTGACCAGTATCGCCCAAGGCAAATCTGCTACGACAAGTACACAGCCCAGTCGATTGCCGACAAGCTCTCGAACGCTGGTCAGATAGTCCAAGACATCTCTGGCGCATCGTTCTATCAGGCTTGCGGAGACCTTAACGACAGCCTTAACTCAAAGCGTCTTGTCCATGCGGGTCAGGAAAACTGGATTCAGCAGATGAATAACTGCGCAGCCAAGGTGAATGACTCGGCATGGCGCATCGTTAAACGCAAGAGCGCGGGCGATGTCTCTGGAGCGATTGCAACCGCGATGGTTGTCCACATGCTTTACAAACCACAACAGGTAGCGGCTATATACACAGAATAATCTACATATAGTGTATAATTGCCTTCTATGGGTCTCTTCTCGCGTAAGCCACAAATATTAGAAGCGCAGCTTGCGCCACAGGTCATGGGCGAGAATCTGCCCTCACTCTATAACGCGATTCAGCTCCGAGTCTCTCGCAAAGATGCGATGAGTGTGCCTAGCGTAGCCAGAGCCCGCAACCTTATCTGTGGAACAGTCGCAGGTATCCCACTTGAGTATTACAATAAGAGAACTGGCGAGAAAATTGGTTCTCCTCGCTGGGTTAATCAACTAGCAAAGAATCAACCATCATTTATCACCATCTGCTGGATTGTAGATTCACTCTTGTTTTACGGAGTCTCTTATCTTCGTGTCACAGAGCGTTATCAGGAAGACGGCAGACCAGCAGCGTTCGAGTGGATTGCTAACGCTCGCGTTACATTCACAACTGATCTAGAGGGCATCATGGTCACGCAGTATTATGTTGATGCTGCTCCTATTGCCATGAATGACATCGTGACTATTCAGGGCTTCGATGAGGGCGTATTAGAGCGCGCTGGTCAGACGATTAACTCTGCTATTCAGCTTAACAAGTCTGCATCTATCGCATCTGCTACACCAATGGCATCTGGCATCTTGAAAAACACAGGCGCAGACCTACCACCTGCCGAGGTCTCTGGACTTCTCGCAGCTTGGAAGCGTAGCCGCAATAACAACTCGACTGCTTACCTTACTAGCACTCTTGAGTTCCAGCCAACACAGTTCTCACCTAAAGAAATGATGATGGTGGAAGGAATCCAAAACCTTTCAACTGAAATCGCCCGCGCTATGAATGTACCTGCTTACATGCTCAGTTCTGAAATGAACCAGAGCATGACGTACTCCAACATTCAAGATGAGCGCAAACAATTTTTCGCTCTAAGCATCGAGCCTTATGTACAGGCGATACAGGCGCGTCTATCTATGGATGACATCTCTACAGCAGGGCACGAAGTCCGTTTTGCAGTCTTTGACACCTTCCTCAAGCAAGACCCAATGAAGGAACTTGAAGTAGTCGAAAAGATGATAACTCTAGGGCTGATTACAACTGAACAGGCTATGGAAATGACAGACCTAACACCTAACGGAAGTGAGGGGCTCTAATGGAGACTCTATACATCGAAGCTGCCTCGATTGAATGCAGCGAAGAACGCCGCGAAATTAGCGGCAAAATCGTCCCAATGGGAACTGGCGAAATCGGCAACACTAATCTTGGTGGCGTTGTATTCGAGGCTGGTTCTATTGAGATTGACGATCCAAGCAAGATTCGGCTTTTAAGTCAGCATGACATGAAGAAGCCCGTAGGAAAAATGATTTCTGCAACTGTACGACCAGATGGCATTTACGCTGTATTTCGTTTAAGCCGTAGCACAGGCGGTAATGACGCTTTGGTCATGGCACAGGAAGGATTGGTTTCAGGGCTGTCAATCGGTGCAGAAATCATTTCATCATCACCATCACGCGCTGGACACACAGTTGTGACAGCCGCAAAACTCAAAGAAGTTTCTCTAGTAACAGAGCCAGCCTTTAAGTCTGCTCAGGTGCTTGAGATCGCAGCAGAGGAAGTCATCCCTGCTGAAACCCAACCAGAAAGCGAGCCACAAGTGGAAGAAACCACTCAGGTAGAAGCTCCAGCAGTTGAAGCAGCAGCCGAAGAAGCAGCTCGCCCAACAGTTGCAGCATCTCACTACACCCGCGAGCGCGTTGCACCTATCTCAGGAGCGCAATACCTCGAAGCATCTATCAAGTCAGCCCTCGGTGATGACGAAGCCCGCCGCGTAGTACGCGCAGCAGACGATTCAACATCAACTAACACAGGTCTTACACTCCCACAGCACCTCAACACATTCATCACAGACACCTTTACAGGACGTCCAGCGTTTGAGGCAGCAACACGTCAGGCACTAATTGACTCTGGAATGTCATTCACAGTTCCACGTCTTTACACAAACGCTGCATCTGCTGATGTCGCTCCAACAGTTGCAGACACCAATGAAGGTGCAGCACCATCAGAGACAGGCATGACATCTGCTTACGACACAGTAGATATTAACAAGTTCTCTGGACTACAGCGCGTTTCATTCGAGCTTGTAGATCGTTCATCACCTGCGTTCATGGAACTCATGATGGCAGAACTCCGCAAGGCATACGAGAAGGCAACAGACAACGCTCTTCTAGCAGCCTTCGTTGCTAACGGCACAACAGCCGCTACAACAGCAGCAACAGCAGCAGGACTTCAGTCATTTATCTCTGTAGAAGGCGCAGCCGCATACAAGGGCACAGGCGGAGACTTCGCTAACAAGCTCGTTGCATCAACCGACCAATGGGCGGCAATCGCAGGATACGCGGACAGCACAGGACGCGCATTGTATTCAGCACAGGGCGCAACTCAGAACGCATCAGGCAACGCAGTTGCTACAAGCGTTGTAGGTGGCGTACTTGGTACTGACCTCATCGTAGATCACAACATCACAACATCAGGCGTTGTCGATAACTCTGCGTTCCTAGTTGCACCAGCATCAGTCTATGTCTGGGAATCACCAACCACACAGCTTCGTGTGAACGTACTTACATCTGGCGAGATTGAAATCAACCTCTACGGATACCTCGCAATTTACTTGGCTAAGTCAGGTAAGGGCGTTCGTAAGTTCAACCTTACATAATAGCAACACCCTAAGTCGCTAGGGGGGCTGCCAGAGCCCTTGCAGCTCCCCTAGTCTTTAGAAAGGATAACAATGGCACTCACTACAGTTGCAGAGCTTCGTACCGCACTAGGTATTGGAACTCTCTATACTGATGCAGTCTTGCAGTCAGTCTGCGATGCTGCTGACAACGTGCTGCTTCCTTTCATCTGGAATAACACATCTTTCAACGTGGCACACGAATCAACAGCCACCACAGCAACCCTTTACTTTGATTATGATGTCAGAGAAACTTTTTATATTGGTCAGACAGTAGTTGTGACAGGCAACGAGGCACACCTCAATGGCAGTCACACAATCACAAGCGTAGGCGAAGATTCAATTACCTACAGCATTAACAATGGCGTGGTTCAGCCTAAGCACTTGGTCAATCCTTATGGCTCTGTAGCAGGTGCAACTTCACTAGATCCTGCAACTATCCCTGCCATTCAGGAAGCCAGCCTCATGATTAGCGTGGCTATCTGGCAAGCCCGTCAAGCTCCAACAGGTCAAGGCGTATCTATTGACGGCTACGCTCCTTCGCCTTATACAATGTCAAACCAACTTTTGGCAAGGGTCAGGGGTTTATTATCGCCTTACCTAAGCCCCTCATCTATGGTGGGCTGATGCCAGCGATAACCACTCTACGCAGCGCGATAGCGGCTGCCCTAACTGATAATACAAAGTGGAGCGTATTTTCGTTTCCACCTGCTACGCCTATTGCTAACAGCGTTATTGTCAGCCCTGCTGATCCTTACCTAGTACCTACTAACAATGACCACACCAGCATCTCACCACTAGCCTATTTTACAATTACTATCCTTGTGCCATTACTGGACAACCAAGGCAACCTTGCAGGTATCGAGGATGACATCGTCAGAGTCTTTCAGCTCTTGGATGCCTCAACCATCACCTTCAACGTAGGCAGCGTATCAAGCCCTAAAGTTCTCAATCTACCAACAGGCGATTTGCTCTCGGTAGATTTGAGCCTTTCAACACTAACGGAATGGAGCTAATCGAATGGACGATTGGACAAAGGAACAAGCCGACTTCCTAAAGAAAATCGGTCAGCTTCCACCAGCAGCAGAACCAAAGCCAGCAACTACTAAGAAAGACGAGGAATAATCCAAATGGCTGTATTTCTAAACAACAATGTAGGCGTGAAGATTAACTCTGTCGATCTATCTGCTTACGTCACATCAGTAACACTCAACCGCAGCTTCGATGAACTCGAAGTAACTGCGATGGGCGATTCAGGACACAAGTTCGTCAAGGGTCTAGAAGCATCTTCTATCACTATTGACTTCCTCAACGACACAGCAGCCGCAACAGTTCTACCTACATTGCAGGCAGCATGGGGAACAAACGTAACAGTAGTCTTGCTACAGACAAAGGGAACTGCTGTATCAGCAACCAACCCTCTGTACACCGCTACCTGCCTTATCAACAACACCACAGACATTAATGGCGCAGTTGGCGACATCGGAAGCCAAAGCCTTACCTTCAACGTCTCTGGTACAGTAGCAGTAACCACAACAGGCACATTCTAAGAAGGAGATAAGGGCTATGGCAAAACTCAAAGTTACAAGGGCTGACGGACAAGTGCAGGAGTTCGAGATAACTCCAGTCTTGGAGTACAGCTTTGAGAACTACGCCAAGAAGGGCTTTCACAAAGCCTTGATTGAAGATCAGAAGCAGTCAGACGTTTACTGGCTGTGCTGGGAAGCAATTAGACGTTCGGGTGAAACAGTCAAGCCTTTTGGCGAGGACTTCCTTTTGACGCTATCGAGCGTTGAAGTTCTTGAGTCCGACCCAAAAGTTTAGATCGGAACTCCCTCACCTATCTCGCAGCTCGGTTGAGTTATGAGTATGGAGTTCCGTTCAACTCCATCGTGGAACTTCCTACGATGGCTTTCAAGGCTCATGTACAGGTATTAAAGGACATAGCAAAGGAGCAGCGCGATGCCAACAAAAGTCCAAGGCGTAATCGCAATGCGTAAAGCCCTTCGTGAGTTCGAGCCTAATCTGGCTAAGGAAACAACTAAGCAGATAGCAGGATTCTTAAAGCCGTTGGTCAAGGATGCTCGTGGCTTCATGCCTAGCAATTCAGAAGTTCCATCAGGCTTTGTCCAGCGTCCTCGCAAGACTGCTAGATTCCCAATGTATGACGCAGCAATCGCTAAGCGCGGCATCAGTTACAAGTCATCACCTAGCAAGGCTAATCGTTCAGGTTTTAGAGCCTTGGCTTCTATCTTTAATAAATCTGCTGGCGGTGCTATCTATGAGACAGCAGGACGCAAGTCAGGCATACAGGGCAACTTTACCCCACGCTTTGCTGGTCAGCTTGTCGGCGATAAGCAGAAGATGACAGGACGTGCCATGTTTAGGGCATACGAGAAGGATCAAGGCAAAGCCAAGGCAGCAGTTATTAAAGCCATTGAAAATAGCGCAGCAAAGTTTAATGCGACTAAGGAGAAATTGTAATGGCTGATTTACGGATAGATTTAGCGGCAGAGTTCGTTGGCAAGAAGGCGTTTAAGGATGCCGACAATGCCGCCATGCGTCTTGATAAGACAGTAAAGAAATTAGGCAAGACTCTCGGTATTACTCTCGGCGCATCTGCTATGGCAGCCTATGGCAAGGCAGCAGTTAAAGCCTTTGCAGACGATGAAGCAGCAGCTCGCAGACTATCCAGCGCAGTCGATAACCTTGGGCTTTCATTTAGCAAGGTACAGGTTGCAGACTTTATCTCTGGCTTGGAGCGAAGCGCAGCAATCGCCGATGACATTCTTCGTCCAGCCTTTCAATCTTTACTCAACATCACAGGATCATTGACCAAGTCTCAAGAGCTGCTTAACAATGCAATCCAGATTAGCCGAGCCACAGGCGTAGATTTAGCCACAGTCACCACAGACCTAGGCAAAGGCTATGTCGGCATTACTCGTGGGCTTATCAAGTACAACACAGGACTTACCCGCGCAGAACTACAGACCAAGAGCTTTAACGAGATTCTAGGCATCATGCTGGCTAAGTCTGCTGGCGCAGCGCAGGACTACCTCACAACTACTTCATATAAACTTGATGTGTTGCGCGTCTCATCAGAGAACGCTAAGGAGTCAATCGGCAAGGGCTTGGTCGATGCCTTTGCAGTCCTTGGTGGTGGATCACAAGCCAGCGATGCAGCCAAGACTATCGACAATATCGCCAAGGGCATTAACGCCATCACTATGGCTACAGCGCAAGCGATTAACGGCTTGAGCAAGTTATACAAGGGTTTAGATTTCTTTACTTCCTTTGGTGGACTTACAGGCGCAGACGGCTTACTAGCCAGAACCTTTGACCAAACTCCAACAGTCTCTCGTGGACGTTCAGCATCTCCAGCAGGAACAGCCATCCGCACACGCCAGCAGCGCGATGCAGAGGCAGCAGCCGCTAAGCGAGCCAAGGAAGTTGCTGCCCTAACCAAGAAGCAAGTCGCATCTACTAAGGCTCTTACAACAGAGCAGAAGAAGCAGACAGCACTTAAGAAGGCTGGCTCTGTCTTTGACCTAGAGCAGATTCAGATTATTGCAGCACTCAAGGGCAAGTTGTCAGAAGAAGATCGCATCCGCTTACAGGCGCAGCTTGCAATCCTTAATGAGAACGATGTCCTTGCCGCATCTTTAACACGCCAGATTCTCATGGCTCAAGATTCAACTGGTGGCTTGTATAAGTTCTTCTTAGCCATTGGCGATATGAAGATTAAGAATCCTTTTGCTTTCCTTGATGACTGGATTCTAGAGTTCCAAAAGAAGCTCAATAATCTTAAGTTCCCTACATTCACAGACCCTAGTGGCGGTGGCGGCGGTGGTAAGAAGCCGCCAACTATTGACCCATCTACCAACCCATTTAATTTCCCTATTGGCGCACAAGGTGGAATTGGCACAACTTCAATTCAGCCTACAGTTTCAGCCAACCTTGCTATTCAAGATACATTTAACGCAGTTATGCTAGATGCTTTGGAAGCTGGCAATAACTATACACAATCAGCAATCTTGGCAATCTCATCTGCACGTTATGAGGCGGCAGCACAGGCTTACGGCATGGGCGGCAGCACCAACGGCACTATTCAACTTGAACTCAAAGTCACAGGCGAAGGCGATATAACTGACGCCATCGCTAAGGGCTTACAGAATCAGTCATTATCTACTGGAGACTCCGCTTACATTAACCGCAGGACTGGTGGCTTTGCGGGATGACATTACCTGCCAAGATAGCCGTTACCTTTGACTTTAGCTCTGGTGCTACCTTTGGTACTGGCTTTGTCATCGGATCACCAGACAACGGCATCATTGGCGTTAATTCATTTGGTGCATCAGATGTCATTATTCCAACAGTAGATTTAACTCCCAACGTCTATAGCATCTCAATTAGGCGTGGTCGCAATATCCTTAAGGACACCTACGATGCTGGCACAGCCATTGTACGAGTGCTAGACCCGCAAGGCTATTTCAACCCACAGAACCCTTCTAGCCCATACTTCGGCTACCTTGTGCCTTTGCGCAAGATTCGTATCTCGGCTACAACTGCCACAGCTTCTCACTTCCTATTCTCTGGCTATGTCAATGATTACCGCTACACCTTTCCTGTGGGGCAGGAGACCGCCTATGTGGACATCCTTTGCACCGATGGCTTCCGTCTATTGCAAATGTCTAATATCGCCACAGTAGCCGATACCGCAGCAGGACAGACCACAGGCACACGCATTAACAAGATTTTAGACGATGTTCAATTCCCTAACTCTATGCGTCAGATTTCAACTGGCTTGGCTACATGTATTGCAGACACAGGCACAGTACGCACCACCCTCGATGCGATTAAGAACGCAGAGTTCTCGGAAGGGCTCGGAGCATTCTACATGAGCCCTGATGGATCAGCAGTCTATAAGTCTCGCGCACAGGTTACATCTAGCCTTGCAGCCGCGCCTACAGTCTTTAACCAGACTGGCGGCATCCCGTACCGCAATGTCAAGTATGCCTTTGATGACAAGCTGATAATTAACGATGTCCGATTCAACCGCGTAGGCGGCACAGTTCAGAACGTGTTTAGCCAGCCAAGCATTGACAAGTATTTCCCTCATGGTCTCAATCAGGACAACCTCATCGCCGAGACCGATGCGCAGGTATTAGGCGCAGCCCAAAACTACGTCAATACTCGCAAGGAGACCACCATCCGCATTGACGAGATGCTGGTGGACTTACTAGACCCAGCAGTACCAACTGATACCCTTATTGGGCTTGATTACTTTGACAACCTAGAAATCACAAACGTCACAGAATCAGGCTCGACTATCACCAAGACATTACAGGCGCAGGGCTTCGCTTGGGATATAACAGCTAACAAGATGCAAGTAGCAATAACCACGCTTGAGCCTATAGTGGATGGTTTCATTATTGGTAGAACTA
>Ga0222712_10005627_pt1 | contig 12596 bp, 5 predicted proteins | sample C33_657DmetaG_FD_165043 | JGI IMG/M metagenome (GOLD analysis project Ga0222712, IMG submission 165043) | Estuarine water microbial communities from San Francisco Bay, California, United States - C33_657D | ecosystem: Environmental > Aquatic > Marine > Unclassified | place: USA: California...
AGCCCTGCGATGCCGCCGCCGATGACGATGAAGTCGGCTGTTTGGGTCATTGGCTGACCATTCCTCCAAATTCGTCATGCTGAACTTGTTTCAGCATCCATGCCGCCAGAGCGCGGGCCCTGCCTGTGAGGCATGGACCCTGAAACAAGTTCAGGGTGACGATGGAGGGGGTGGACAAGCTCAATCCCGCAGCAGTTCGTTGATCGCGGTCTTTGCCCGCGTCTGCGCATCGACGCGCTTCACGATGACGGCGCACGATAGGCTCGGGCCGGGCGTGCCATCGGGCAGGGGCTTTCCGGGCAGCGCGCCGGGGACGACGACCGAGTAAGACGGCACGCGGCCGACGAAGATTTCGCCCGTCGCGCGGTCGATGATCTTTGAGGTGGAGGAGAGGAACACGCCCATGGCGAGCACTGCGCCTTCTTCCACAACAACGCCTTCGACGACTTCCGAACGGGCACCGATGAAGCAATTGTCTTCGATGATGACAGGGCCGGCCTGAAGCGGCTCCAGCACGCCGCCAATGCCGACGCCGCCCGAGAGGTGGACGTTCTTGCCGATCTGCGCGCAGCTGCCGACAGTCGCCCAGGTGTCGACCATCGTGCCTTCGCCGACGGATGCGCCAAGGTTCACGAAGCTCGGCATCAGGACGACGTTCTTTGCGATATGCGCGCCGCGGCGGACGATGGAGCCGGGCACCGCGCGGAAGCCGGCTTCACGGAAGCGGTTCTCATCCCAGCCTTCAAATTTGGACGGCACCTTGTCCCACCAATGCGCGCCGCCGGGTCCGCCGGGGATGGCTTCCATGTCGTTGATGCGGAAGGACAGGAGCACGGCCTTCTTCAGCCACTGATTGACCTGCCAGCTGCCTTCGACCTTTTCGGCCACCCGGCGTTCACCGCTGTCGAGCAGGCCGAGCGCGGCAACCACCGCGTCGCGCGCGTCGCCGGTCGTTGCGGGCGAGAGGGTGTCGCGGGCGTCCCAAAGGGCTTCGATGGTCTGTTCAAGCGTGGTCATGCGTTATCCTGTAGTGAAAGCCCGGAAAGCCAGGCGGTGATCTCATGGGTTTCATGGTCGATGAAAGAGGGGCAGGCCTCCCCATTGGCCTGTTCTGAGCCATTGTTGACCCAAAGCGTCGTCATGCCAATATCTTTGGCGGGCTTCAGATTGCGGGCCATATCTTCTGCGAACAACGCGCTCGTCGGTGTCACCCCCCAAGCTTTGCAAAAGTGGGCATAGGCGTCCGGGTGCGGTTTGGGCTGATAGTCCATCATGTGAATATCGTGCACCGCCTCGAAGCAGTCTTCGAGTCCCAAGGCGCCCAGAACGCGCTCGGCATAAGGCACATCGCCGTTGGTGAAGACCAGTCGACGGCCCGGCAAAGCCATCAGCGCATCTTTCAAATCCGGATTGGCGGACACGCGGTCCATCTCAATGTCGTGGACGAAGTCCAAAAAATGGTGCGGGTCTGTGCCATGCTGGGACATCAGGCCGGACAATGTCGTGCCGTGATCGCGAAAATACTGCTTTTGGATCCGGTGTGCTTCCGTCTCATCGACGCTGAACAGGTTGCGCAGATAGGCGTTCATGCGCGCGTCAATCAACGCAAAAAGGTCGCATGACGCGGGATAAAGCGTGTTGTCGAGATCAAAGATCCAAGTGTCGATGTGGTGCAGCGCAGGCGTCATGACCCGCCCATAGTCACAAGACCTGCAAACTTAAAGCACCTGCCGCCGTTAACGCACTTATGGTCTGTAATTACCTCCACAATGGGGGCATTGTTAAGGCGCCGTTAGCCGAGGGGCGACCTAATTTCGGCAGCGTCCGGTGGGGTTTTGAATGAGCAGGAAGAGTGTACTTGCCTTTGGCACGTTGATGATTTTGGCGCCCGCTTTGGCCGCCTGTGGGGGCGGCAGCGGTGCCGCCAGCGGTCCACAGACGCCGAGTGCCGTCGCTGTGCCACCGCCGCCCGCGCCACCACCGCCGCCACCTTCAAATGTGGACTACAACACGCCGGAATATCAGCGCTCCAACGCGGCGACGAAAATCAGCGCGATTACGGCCTATGCTGCAGGCGCAACGGGGCAGGGCATTATGGCTGCCGTCATTGATAGCGGTGTGAACCCCAGTCTGCCTGAATTTGCGGGAAAGATCAGCGCCGCCTCCCGCGACATCGCGAGCAACCGGGGCATGGGCGACGAAGATGGGCATGGAACCTCGGTCGCCGCCGTTCTGCTCGGCGCCAAGAATGATTCTGACACGCACGGTGTGGCATTCAATGCGACATTATTGGCTCTGCGGACCGATACGCCCGGTAGTTGCGCGAATACGGCGCCCGACGGCGGCTGCAGTCACAATGATATGGCCATCGCCTCTGCGCTCGACATTGCCGTGTCCAATGGCGCGAAGGTGGTCAACATGTCGCTGGGCGGCGCTGGCCCCAACTCTACCCTGCGCGCAGCGATGGGGCGTGCGACGGCGGCGGGCACCATCCTTGTCATTTCTGCGGGCAATGATGGCCTCGCCAACCCTGACGCCTTCGCCTTGATCGCTAGTGATGCAGTGGCGCGGAACCTCATCATCGTTGCAGGCGGGGTGGATGACGCCAATGCAATCTCCGTCTTTTCAACCGGGGGAAGCAATCAAGCAGGGTCAACCGCGAGCCGCTATGTCGTGGCGCTTGCCAACCGGGTGCGAACTATCAACGAAACGGGTGTGGCCCTTTCGGTGTCGGGCGATGTCCGCACCGGACAAGTGGGGCCGCTGGCCATGACTGATCAGGCGCAGCGCACTGCCCGCCTGATGGCCGGGTGGGTGGTCTCCCGCCTGTCACGTAATACGCACTTTGCGGCGGGCTTTGCGCGCAGCAGCGGCGCGTTGATTGACCAGATGGCGCTCAACAATGCATCCCGGTTTCTTGTCGCTGAGGAAGCAGGGGCCAGTTTCGGTTTTCGCAGCACGCCGGTCTATTCCGGTGCCGTCCGGCAGCAGTTCGGGCGCTGGGGTCTGTCCGCCGGGTGGGATCGCGGTGAAGCCTTGGTCTGGTCGCGTGCGCTGCGCAATCGCTATGACCGGATGCCTTTTACGTCTGCCTCGGTCTCGCTGGACCGACGGTTCGGCCCGCTTTCACTCGCAGTGAAGGGCAGCCAGCTGTCGGAAAAGGAGACAGTGCTTGGCGCCCGCTTCGGTGCCATGTTTGGCGCGCCGGGTTCTGTGACCCGGCAACTCTCGGTCGACGGCAATTTCGCCTCACCGGGCGGGTGGGCCTTGCGCGGCCGTTGGCAGCAGGGCTGGACGCGGGTTCGCGCGGGCGGGGTTCGCCCTGCCTCTGATCATCTCATTTCTTCGGCTTGGTCTTTCGATGCGACACGGGAAGGCATGTTCCTGAGTGGCGACCGGTTTGGCTTACGGCTGGCCCAGCCGGTGCGTTTGGCGTCCGGTGGGTTGACTGTCGAACTGCCCGTGACGTGGGACTATGCGACGTCCAGCGCTCAGACCGCGGTGCGGCGTATCAACCTTGCGCCATCGGGACGCGAAATTGATGCCGAGGCGCTTTATGCTGTTCCATTGTGGGCGGGATCGCTGTCGACCTCTGTGTACTGGCGCAAAGACCCCGGACACGTTGCTGCGGCACCCGACGACACAGGGGCAGCGCTTCGGTTCGGTATGGCTTTCTGACGCCGAGGGACTCAGGTTTCGCGCGGTTGGACGTTTGACATCGCCCGCCGGAAATCCTATGAAATCGCTACTACCTTGATCGACCGGGAAATGATGTGCCGTTGCGCAGTGCATCGAACGTATAGATCGACTGAGGTTTCAAGACGCTGAAAGCTGCAGTTTTCCTCGCGGAAACTCGCGGCTTTTTGTGTTTTGTCGCGCCCCGCATTTAAGACGTAAAAGGCGAGAAAATCCACATGGCGAAGCAAGCAGCGAAGGCAGACGTGACAGTCGCGATTGCCAAGAAGCGCATCCGCAAAATGTTCGGCAACATTCACGAAGTGGCAGAAATGCCCGACCTGATTCAGGTTCAGCGCGAATCGTACGAACAGTTTCTGCGGTCAGACCCCTCAATCGGTTATGTGTCCGGCCTTGAAAAAACGCTGCGCAGCGTTTTCCCGATCCGTGACTTTGCCGGCACGGCTGAGCTCGATTTCGTCACCTACGAACTGGAAGACCCCAAGTTCGATGTGGAAGAATGCCGCCAGCGCGGGATCACTTATGCCGCGCCGATGAAGGTCACGCTCCGCCTGATCGTCTTTGAAGTCGACACCGAAACGGAAACCCGCTCGGTCCTCGATATCAAGGAGCAGGACGTTTACATGGGCGACATGCCGCTCATGACCGAGAACGGCACCTTCTTCGTCAACGGCACAGAACGCGTTATCGTGTCGCAGATGCACCGCTCGCCTGGTGTTCTGTTTGACCATGACCGTGGCAAGACCCACTCGTCGGGCAAGTATCTCTTCGCCGCCCGCGTCATTCCGTATCGCGGTTCCTGGCTCGATTTCGAATTTGACGCAAAGGACGTCGTCAACGTTCGTATTGACCGCAAGCGCAAGCTGCCCGTTACGTCGTTGCTCCTCGCGCTTGGCCTGACGCCGGAAGAAATTCTGCATCAGTTCTACAATACAGTGACCTTCGGCCGCTCGCCTTCGGGCTGGATCGTGCCTTATGTCTCCGAAAACTGGCGTGGCCAGAAGCCGCTCTATGACGTCGTTGACGCCAAGACCGGTGAAGTCGTGTTCGCGGCCGGCCAGAAGGTCAGCCCGCGCGCGGCCAATAAGGCGGCTAAGGACGGCCTTGAAGCCCTGCTGATCCCGACCGAGGAAATCTTCGGCCGCTATGCGGCACTGGACCTCATCAATGAGCAGACCGGTGAAATCTACATCGAAGCCGGTGAAGAAGTCTCCGCCGAGAACCTCGAAAAGCTCGACAAGGCAGGCGTTGACCGCCTCGAACTGCTCGACATTGACCATGTGAACACGGGTCCGTGGATCCGCAACACGCTCAAGGTCGACAAGGCTGAAGACCGCGACATGGCGCTCGACAGCATCTACCGTGTCATGCGTCCTGGCGAGCCGCCGACGAAGGAAACGGCTGAAGCGCTGTTCGCCGGCCTGTTCTTCGACAATGAGCGCTATGACCTTTCCGCGGTTGGCCGCGTGAAGCTCAACATGCGCCTTGGCCTCGACGCGCCGGACGATCTGACGACGCTGCGCAATGAAGACATTCTGGCTGTCGTGAAGACCCTCGTGGATCTGAAGGACGGCAAGGGCGAAATCGACGATATCGATAACCTCGGCAACCGTCGTGTCCGCTCGGTCGGTGAGCTTCTGGAAAACCAGTACCGCATCGGTCTGCTCCGCATGGAGCGCGCCGTGAAGGAGCGTATGTCTTCGGTCGATGTGTCGACGGTGATGCCGAACGACATGATCAATGCCAAGCCGGCTGTGGCGGCTGTCCGTGAATTCTTCGGCTCCTCGCAGCTGTCGCAGTTCATGGATCAGACCAACCCGCTGTCGGAAGTGACGCACAAGCGTCGCGTGTCGGCGCTTGGACCAGGCGGTCTGACGCGTGAGCGCGCTGGCTTCGAAGTCCGCGACGTTCACCCGACGCATTATGGCCGTATCTGCCCGATTGAAACGCCGGAAGGCCCGAACATCGGTCTCATTAACTCGCTGGCGTCGTTCAGCCGGGTGAACAAATATGGCTTCATCGAAACGCCCTATCGTCGCATCGTCGACGGCAAGGTGACGAGCGATGTCGTCTATCTGTCCGCCATGGAAGAAGCCAAGCACACGATCGCGCAGGCGAACGCTGAACTGACCGCGGATGGCAGCTTTGTTGAAGAGCAGATTTCGTCGCGTGAAGCTGGCGAATTCCTGATCGCCAACCGCGAACAGATCACGCTCATGGACGTCTCGCCCAAGCAGCTGGTTTCGGTCGCCGCATCGCTCATTCCGTTCCTGGAAAACGATGACGCCAACCGCGCACTCATGGGATCGAACATGCAGCGTCAGGCTGTGCCGCTCGTTCGTGCCGAAGCGCCGTTTGTCGGCACCGGCATGGAGGAAACGGTTGCCCGTGACTCCGGCGCCGCCATTGGCGCCCGCCGTGCGGGGATTGTCGATCAGGTCGATGCGACCCGTATCGTTATCCGTGCGACCGGTGACGTTGATGCCGACCAGTCGGGCGTGGACATTTACCGTCTCCAGAAGTTCCAGCGTTCCAACCAGAATACCTGCATCAACCAGCGTCCGCTGGTGAAGGTCGGTGATCCGGTTGCGGCAGGTGACATCATCGCCGATGGTCCGTCGACGGAACTGGGTGAACTCGCCCTTGGCCGTAACAGCCTCGTCGCGTTCATGCCTTGGAATGGCTACAACTACGAAGACTCCATCCTGATCAGCGAACGCATCGTGAAGGATGACGTCTTTACCTCGATCCACATCGAGGAATTTGAAGTCATGGCTCGCGACACCAAGCTTGGGCCAGAAGACATCACGCGCGACATCCCGAACGTCGGTGAAGAAGCACTCCGCAGCCTCGATGAAGCGGGCATCGTTTACATCGGTGCTGAAGTTGAGCCGGGCGACATCCTTGTCGGTAAGATCACGCCAAAGGGCGAAAGCCCGATGACGCCGGAAGAAAAGCTCCTCCGCGCCATCTTCGGTGAAAAGGCGTCTGACGTCCGCGATACATCGCTGCGTCTGCCGCCGGGTGTTGCTGGCACGGTCGTCGAAGTCCGTGTCTTCAACCGTCACGGCATCGACATTGATGACCGTACGCGCGCCATTCAGACCGAAGAAAAGGAATCGCTGGCCAAGGACCGTGACGACGAACGCACGATCCTCAACCGCGCAACCTATTCGCGCCTGAAGGAAATGCTGATCGGTCAGATCGCCACAGCAGCGCCAAAGGGTCTGAAGAAGGGCGAAGCAATCGACGCTCAGGGCCTGAGCGAAGTGGAAAGCCATGAATGGTGGAAGATCGCCGTTCAGGACGACCGCGTGCAGGCGGACCTCGAAGCTGTGAAGATCCAGTATGACGAAGCCGTCAAGCGGATCAACGCGAAGTTCGAAGACCGCGTTGAAAAGGTTGAGCGCGGTGATGATCTGGCACCTGGCGTGCTCAAGATGGTCAAGGTCTTCGTTGCCGTGAAGCGCAAGCTTCAGTCGGGCGACAAGATGGCCGGTCGTCACGGGAACAAGGGCGTCATCAGCCGCATCGTGCCGGCTGAAGACATGCCGTTCCTCGAAGACGGGACGCCTGTCGATATCGTTCTGAACCCGCTGGGCGTGCCTTCGCGTATGAACGTCGGTCAGATCTTTGAAACGCACCTTGGCTGGGCCGCGCGCGGCCTTGGCAAGCAGATTCAGGCAGCGCTCGAAGAATGGCGCAGCGCAGGCGGCACCGAAGGCGGCGTCGCACCGACCGTCGTTCGTGATCGCCTGACGACAGTTTACGGTGAAACCTACAAGGACGAGATCGCTTCACGGAGCGACACCGACATTGTGGAAATGGCCGAACTGCTGCGCAACGGTGTGCCGATGGCAACGCCGGTGTTCGATGGTGCGCGTGAAGCAGACGTCACCCGTATGCTTGAACTGGCCGGGCTCGACGGGTCTGGTCAGGTCACGGTTTATGACGGTCGTACAGGTGAAAGCTTCGACCGTAAGGTGACTGTGGGCTACATCTACATGCTCAAGCTGCACCACTTGGTCGATGACAAGATCCACGCCCGTTCCATCGGTCCGTACTCGCTCGTCACGCAGCAGCCGCTGGGTGGTAAGGCGCAGTTCGGCGGCCAGCGCTTCGGGGAAATGGAAGTCTGGGCGCTCCAGGCTTACGGTGCCGCCTATACGCTGCAGGAAATGCTCACGGTGAAGTCCGATGACGTGGTCGGCCGCACCAAGGTTTACGAAGCCATCGTCAAGGGTGACGATACCTTCGAAGCCGGCATCCCGGAAAGCTTCAACGTTCTCGTCAAGGAAATGCGTTCGCTCGGCCTTAATGTCGAACTGACCAGCCTCGGCGATGACGTAGACGGCGACGGGCTTGCCATCGCAGCTGAATAACCGATCTGCCCCTCCCTCCTAAGGGGAGGGGCCGGTGACGGGCCGGAACCCCGTCCTAGATGACCAATTCCACCTCTGCTCTTTCCGGGATCGGAAAGAGAAATGGAGCGAAAAATGAACGACTTGATGGCCTTTGCCAACCCGATGACCAAGCCAGACACCTTCGACCAGATCCAGATTGGGATCGCGTCGCCGGAACGTATCCGTTCCTGGTCCTTCGGCGAAATCAAGAAGCCCGAAACCATCAACTACCGCACGTTCAAGCCTGAGCGTGACGGCCTGTTCTGCGCCCGCATCTTCGGTCCGATCAAGGATTACGAATGCCTGTGCGGCAAGTACAAGCGGATGAAGTATAAGGGCATCGTCTGCGAAAAGTGCGGTGTCGAAGTCACCGTGTCGAAGGTCCGTCGTGAACGCATGGGCCATATCGAACTGGCCGCACCTGTTGCCCACATCTGGTTCCTGAAGTCGCTGCCATCGCGCATCGGCCTTCTGCTTGACATGCAGCTCAAGCAGCTCGAGCGCGTGCTGTACTTCGAAAACTACATCGTCATGGAACCGGGCCTGACCCCGCTCGAAAAGTTCCAGCTGATGACCGAGGACGAGCTTCTCGATGCGCAGGATGAGTATGGCGAAGACGCCTTCTCGGCCGGCATCGGCGCAGAAGCGATCCGCGTCCTCCTCGAAAGCCTCGACCTTGAAGGCGAACGCGATGACCTGCTGAAGGAACTCGCTGAAACCAAGTCGGAACTGAAGCCGAAGAAGATCATCAAGCGCCTGAAGGTCGTGGAATCGTTCATCGATTCCGGCAACCGTCCGGAATGGATGATCCTTCAGGTCGTGCCGGTCATTCCGCCGGAACTGCGTCCGCTCGTGCCGCTCGATGGCGGTCGTTTCGCAACGTCCGATCTCAACGATCTCTATCGTCGCGTGATCAACCGTAACAACCGTCTGAAGCGTCTGATGGAACTGCGCGCGCCGGACATCATCGTCCGCAACGAAAAGCGCATGTTGCAGGAAGCTGTTGACGCGCTATTCGACAACGGCCGTCGCGGCCGCACGATCACGGGCGCCAATAAGCGTCCGCTGAAGTCGCTGTCCGACATGCTCAAGGGCAAGCAGGGCCGCTTCCGCCAGAACCTTCTCGGTAAGCGCGTCGACTATTCGGGTCGTTCGGTCATCGTGACGGGTCCGGAACTCAAGCTGCACCAGTGCGGCCTGCCGAAGAAGATGGCGCTCGAGCTGTTCAAGCCGTTCATCTACTCGCGCCTCGACGCCAAGGGCATGTCGATGACGCTGAAGCAGGCGAAGAAGTGGGTTGAAAAGGAACGCAAGGAAGTCTGGGACATCCTGGACGAAGTGATCCGTGAACACCCCGTCATGCTCAACCGCGCACCGACGCTTCACCGCCTCGGCATTCAGGCGTTTGAACCTGTCCTCATCGAAGGCAAGGCCATCCAGCTGCACCCGCTCGTTTGCTCGGCTTTCAACGCCGACTTTGACGGTGACCAGATGGCCGTCCACGTGCCGCTTTCGCTGGAAGCCCAGCTCGAAGCGCGCGTGCTGATGATGTCGACCAACAACATCCTTTCGCCTGCCAATGGTAAGCCGATCATCGTCCCGTCGCAGGACATGGTTCTCGGCCTTTATTATCTGTCGATGATGAAGGAAAATGAGCCTGGCCAGGGCATGATGATGTCGAACATTGACGAAGTGCATCAGGCCTTGTTTGCCAAGGCTGTGACGCTGCACACGAAGATCATCGCGCGCGTTCCGCAGACGAACGAAGCCGGTGAAACCTTCATGGGCCGCTTCGAAACGACGCCGGGCCGTATGCTGTTGGGTGAATGTCTGCCGAAGAGCCACAAGGTGCCCTTCGACACCGTCAACCGCCTGCTGACCAAGAAGGAAATCGGCGACGTCATCGACATCGTCTATCGCCACACCGGTCAGAAGGAGACTGTTCTGTTCGCCGACGCGATCATGGGTCTTGGTTTCCGTCACGCCTGCAACGCTGGCATTTCCTTCGGCAAGGACGACATGGTCATCCCGGCTGCCAAGGACAATCTGGTGGAAGAAACGCGCGTCCTCGTGCGTGACTTTGAACAGCAGTATCAGGACGGTCTGATCACCCAGCAGGAAAAGTACAATAAGGTGATCGACGCCTGGAGCCGTTGCGGTGACCAGGTGGCCAACGAAATGATGAAGGAAATCCAAGCCGTAAAGGTCGGTGAGGATGGACGCGAACTGCCCACCAACGCGATCTATATGATGGCGCACTCCGGTGCCCGTGGTTCGCAGGCGCAGATCAAGCAGCTCGCCGGGATGCGCGGCCTTATGGCCAAGCCGTCGGGTGAAATCATTGAAACGCCGATCATTTCAAACTTCAAGGAAGGTCTGACCGTTCTTGAATACTTCAACTCCACCCACGGCGCCCGTAAGGGTCTGGCCGATACGGCGCTTAAGACGGCAAACTCGGGTTATCTGACCCGCCGTCTGGTCGACGTGTCGCAGGACTGCACCGTGATCGAGGAAGATTGCGGCACAGAACGTGCGCTGGAAATGAAGGCCATTGTTCAGGGTGGTTCGGTCATCGCTTCGCTGGCTGAACGTATCCTTGGCCGCACGGTTGCCGAAGATATTGTTGATCCCAAGACCAAGGAAACCGTCATCGCGACGGGCACGCTGCTCGACGAGCCGATGGTGGCCGCGATCGAAGAGATTGGCATTCAGGCTGTCCGCATCCGTTCACCACTGATCTGCGAAACCCGCATGGGTGTTTGCGGCAAGTGCTATGGTCGTGACCTTGCCCGTGGTACTCCGGTCAACATCGGTGAAGCTGTCGGCGTTATCGCTGCACAGTCGATCGGTGAGCCGGGCACACAGCTGACCATGCGTACCTTCCACATTGGTGGGGCCGCACAGCTCAACCAGCAGTCGCATCTTGAAGCGGCTGTGGATGGCACCGTGCACTATCGTGAACTCCGCACGATTGCCGATAAGAACGGTCGTAATGTCGCTCTGTCGCGTGCCGGCGAAATCGTTCTGCTCGACGACAATGGTCGCGAACGCGCTGTCGACCGTCTGCCTTACGGTTCCTATGTCCTCATCGGGGATGGTGCACCGGTCAAGAAGGGCGCGCGCATCGCAGAATGGGATCCGTTCACCATGCCGGTGATCACGGAAATTCCGGGTGTCGTGAAGTATCAGGATCTGGTCGAAGGCCAGACGCTGGTGGAACAGACCGACGAAGCCACTGGCATCGCGCAGAAGGTTGTCACGGAATTCCGTCCGGGCCGTTCGAAGATCGATCTTCGCCCGCGCCTGACGCTGCTCGACGGTGATTCCGGTGAAGCTGGCCGCTACATGCTGGCTGTTGGCGCGATGCTCTCGATTGAAGACGGTGCCACGGTTCAGGCAGGCGACGTTCTCGCTCGTGTGACCCGTGAAGCTGCCAAGACCCGTGACATCACCGGCGGTCTGCCGCGCGTTGCTGAATTGTTCGAAGCTCGTAAGCCGAAGGACGCCGCGATCATCGCGCCGATCTCCGGACGCGTCGTCTTCGGCAAGGATTATAAGGCAAAGCGTAAGATTGGCATTCAGCCGGAAGACGGCGATCTGGTCGAATTCTTGGTCTCCAAGTCCAAGGTGATCGACGTGCAGGAAGGCGATCTTCTGAAGCGCGGTGACATCATCGTCTCCGGCTCGCTTGATCCGCATGACATTCTGGAAGCAATGGGCATTGAGCCGCTGGCTGAATATCTCGTCGCGGAAATTCAGGAAGTTTACCGTCTGCAGGGCGTGAAGATCAACGACAAGCACATCGAAACGATCGTTCGTCAGATGCTGCAGAAGGTTGAAATCACCCATGCCGGTGACACGACACTGCTTCCGGGTGAAGAAGTCGACCGTGAGGAAATGCTTGAAATCAACGCAAAGGCTGCCGTCACCGGTGGGGAACCTGCGCAGGGCAAGCCGATCCTCCTTGGCATCACCAAGGCGTCGCTGCAGACCCGCAGCTTCATCTCGGCGGCCTCCTTCCAGGAAACCACCCGCGTTCTCACCCAGGCTTCGGTTGAAGGTAAGAAGGACACGCTGGTCGGCCTGAAGGAAAACGTCATCGTTGGTCGCCTCATCCCGGCAGGGACGGGCGCTGGCATGAACCGCCTGCGCGTGACAGCCACCAGCCGAGATGCCGCTCTTCGTGTCCAGCAGCGCGCTTGGCAGGAAAGTCTGATCGCGCCAAAGACGGCTGCAGAAGAGCGTGCCGCCGAACAGCGTCAGCCGGTGCAGGCCGATACGGGTGATGATGCGCTCGGCGCTGTCATTCACACGCCGGAATCAGCCGAGGATATGGGCGGAGAATAAACCCTCCCCATCCTTTTCCGGATGAAAAAGTTTGACCCCGTCGGAGCGATCCGGCGGGGTTTTACTTTTAGATCAACACTGTGCCGGAATGGGACACGGGCTTCTTGGCTCAACAGGACGCAGGTGGGGTCTGCCGCAGCGGTCTTTGGT
>Ga0222712_10005628_pt1 | contig 12595 bp, 15 predicted proteins | sample C33_657DmetaG_FD_165043 | JGI IMG/M metagenome (GOLD analysis project Ga0222712, IMG submission 165043) | Estuarine water microbial communities from San Francisco Bay, California, United States - C33_657D | ecosystem: Environmental > Aquatic > Marine > Unclassified | place: USA: California...
AATAATACTTCTTCGAGCTTGGCTGCGGGGTATGGAACATCGAAACCACCAACGCGAAGCACCGGGGCTTCTAGGTGGTAGAAGGCCTTCTCGGCAACGCGCGCTGCAATTTCGCTACTGATCGAAACAAAGGTGCTTGCCTCGCTTGCAACGATGAGGCGGCCGGTCTTTTTCACCGAGTTGATGATGGTGTCAAAGTCGATTGGCGAAAGTGAGCGGATGTCGATGACCTCGATGCTGGTTCCCTCGGATGCTGCGATTTCGGCAGCCTGCAGAGCCACCGCCGTCATCGGACCATAGGTTGCGATCGTGACCTGAACGCCCTCCTGCAAAACTCGAGCCTGGTGAGGCCCCATCGGAGGCTCGTCGAGATTGACTGGGCCTTTCTGCCAGTAGCGCTTCTTAGGCTCGAAGAACATCACCGGGTCGCTCGATTTGATGGCCTGTTGAATCATCCAGTAGGCATCGTTCGGGTTCGACGGGCTAATCACGCGCAGACCGGCGGTGTGAGCAAAGTAGGCCTCGGGGCTTTCGCTGTGGTGCTCGACCGCACCGATGCCGCCGCCATAAGGCACTCGAATTACAACCGGCATCGGGGTGAAACCCTCGCTGCGGTTTTGCATCTTGGCTAGCTGGGTGGTGATTTGGTTGAAGGCGGGAAAGATAAAGCCATCAAACTGAATCTCGGCTACCGGACGATAGCCGCGCATGGCAAGTCCAATTGCGGTTCCGACAATGCCAGATTCGGCGATTGGTGAGTTGAAAATTCGGCTGTCGCCAAACTCGGCGTGAATACCTTCGGTTACGCGAAACACGCCGCCGAGCTGTGCCACGTCTTCACCGAACAGAATGACCTTTTCGTCTTCTTGCATGGCTTTGCGCAAGCCGGCGTTGATCGCCTTGGCGATTGAGAGTTCTACGAAGTTGCTCATGCGTGACCTGCCTCGCCAAAGCCGGCTTCGTAGCGCTTTAGCCAGTCGAGTTGCTCGTCAATGAGCGGATGCGGTTCGGAGTAGACGTACTTAAACATGTTCTCGGTCGGCGGTTGCGGTAGCGCAAAGGTCGCCTCACGAATCTCGGTGGACAGCTTTTCGCCAGCTTCGGCAACTTCGTCGAAGAAGTCCTGGCCGATTCCCTGGCGACGCAAAAAGGTTTCGAAGCGAATCAGTGGGTCGCGCGCCTTCCAATACTCAACCTCGGCCGAATCTCGATATTTGGTTGGGTCGTCAGAGGTGGTGTGAGCACCGATGCGATAGGTGAGCGCCTCGATCATGTATGGGCCGGCACCTTCGCGCGCGTCATCCATGTGCTTTGCAGTTGCGGCATATGAGGCCAAGACATCATTGCCGTCGATGCGAATGCCAGGAACGCCGAAGCCCTCTCCGCGTTGAAAAAGCGGAACCTTGGTTTGGCTGGCTACCGATGACGAGATGGCCCACTGGTTGTTTTGGCAAAAGAAGACGAGGGGGCTGTTGTTGATGGCGGCGAACAAGAAAGACTCGCTTACGTCACCCTCGGCCGTGGCGCCATCGCCGAAATATGAAATCACCGCAAGGTCGTTTTCTAGGTCTCCGTTGCCGACCTTGCCGTCCATCTTCACACCCATGGCGTAGCCGGTTGCGTGCAAAACCTGGCTGCCCAGAACAATCGCATATAAGTGGAATCGGGTTTCTACCGGGTCCCAGCCACCGTGGTTCACACCGCGAAGCATTTTGAGAATCGACATTAGGTCGATTCCGTGGGTAATCGCTACTCCGTGCTCGCGATAAGACGGAAAAATGTGGTCGTTGTGACCGACGCCATAACCCGAACCGATTTGAGCTGCCTCTTGACCGATGGCTGGCACCCAAAGTCCGAGCTGACCCTGACGCTGCAGAGCTTCGGCTTCGCGGTCGAAGCGGCGCATGCGAGCCATATCGCGGTAGAACTTCAGAAAATCGGCTTCGGTTAGACGGTCGATGTACTTGCCGTACTCAGCCCATTCCTTTGGAACGCCATATTCACCCTCTGGAGAGAGCAGTTGCACCATCGGCACGTTGGGGGTTTCTTGGGCAGTCACGAGTTCCAATTTAGTCGCTAGGTGCGAGAATCGTTCTATGAAACGTTTTCTAGTTGGCACTGTCATAAACGCTCTTGGCCTCTGGGCCGTAACCGCACTGGTTCCTGCAATCAAGCTGGTTCCCTACGGCGGCTCAGATATTTGGAGCACGATCTTGTCTTACCTACTCGTTGGCCTCATCTTTGGTCTGGTCAACGCGATCATCGCCCCGGTAATCAAAATTGTTGCTCTACCTCTCTACTTGCTCACTTTCGGCCTCATCTCTCTCGTGATCAACGGCTCGCTGCTGCTGTTTGTCGCGTGGTTGAGCAGCCTGCTCGATGGCGGAACCTTCAGCATCGACGGCTTCACCACCACCGGTCTGAGCATCGAATCGTTCGGTTGGGCCATTCTGGGCGCACTGCTCATGTCGATCGCCTCGTTCATCAGCCGCGGTCTGTTCAAGGCTTTGCGCATTCTCTAGCCACCAGTCGGCTTTAGCTCGAAGGTCTGTGTCTCAACGAGGCGCAGGCCTTCGAACTTTTTGAGAACGGTTTCGCGAATTCGAGTGACACCAACCGCATCGTCTTCGTCGATCAACTTGGATGTTTCGACATAACTCTGGAGCTCGTGGGCGGTCAGCGCGCTCTGGCCGAGTTGTAAATCAATCTCACGCCCCACGGTCACCCAGTTTTCGGTGAGCGGGTTGATGGCTCCCGAGAAAGCTGGGATCACGTCGTTGCTGTGTTCGATTGCCATCACGGCGGTGTCAGGCGGCAACTCGAGTTGGGCGATCGGCGCACCGAGCGTGACGATTGCCGAAACTTTGAACCCGCCCGCTCCCGAGGCCAGCGCTCCAGCCACCATTCCACCCTGCGAGTAGCCGGCCACAACCAATTCGTCGGTTGGTTTCACTCCAGCTGCCCTTAGAGCTTCTTCGACCGCCGCCTGACTACCGGCCGTCTCGGGGTCGGCCAACTGCTGCACGCTGGCCCCTAGATCGAATGGCTCGCCGCCCGCGCCGACTTCGAGGCTTCGCATACCGGGCAGATAGGCGACAAACACCGAACGCTTGCCGTCTGTGTAGCGCTCGATCACAACGGTTGGCTTTTCGGCAACATGAGTGGCGGCCACACGTTCGGCAATCGCGCCGATGCTGGTCGGCGCAGCACGCATTCCAAGTGCGCCAATCGATTCAACCTCTGCGCCGGTGCGGCCGCCTCGGCTGACGGCACCCAGCAGCACAGCAGCCATGCCCGCCGCGGCCACCGAGTCTTCACCCGAAGATTTTTGCCCGGTCGCCACAGCCGGCCACATATTCAGAGTTTCTCGAGCGATCACCCGCGCGGCCTTGCCATCGACCAAAGTTGCGACCGCAGAGCCTGCCACCAGCACCGCGGGCAGTGCAGCCCGAACCTGCTTGGGCAACACATTCAATAACCACGGATGCTTCGCTACCGCCGAAGTAACCCAGTCGAGTTGTTTGGTGATGCGGGCTTCGGTTGACAGGTAAGAGTCGCTCGCGACCCCGGCCGCCCACTTGAGTTTTTCGAGGCGAGCCAGCAAGACGGGTGCGTGCAAAGCCAGTGCCGCTCGAGCGATGGGGTCGACCAAGAAATCGAGCAACTCAAACTCTTTGAGCAAGCGCTGCTGCACGAGCTCGAGTGTTGACCGCGAGCGCTCGATTTCGTCGATGCTGGCGATGATGGCCGGATCACCCCCGTAACTCACCAACCCGCTCACCCGACCACCACCGCAAAGTGTGGCAGCGTGGCGAGTTGGTTGCGCAGCCCGAGCAAGTCGTGCGACAGCTGCTCAACCTCGCGCTGAAAGCTAAGGGCCGCAGGCCCACTCCATCGACCCACATCTGGTTTTGCACCGCCGAGCAGTGCGTTTAGTTCGTCAAGACTTTCGACCATGTATTGCATGCGAGCCAGCATCGGGCACGATGAGGCGCAGCATCCGGCTTAAGAAAATTAAGTGGATAACTTAGTCGTCACCGACCAGCCACTTCAACCGTCTGCCAATATGTAGGGGTGAGCAAACTTTCAGCACAGCCCCTATCGCCCCTCGACGGCCGTTACCGCGGTGCAGTCGTCGAACTCGGCGAGCACCTCAGCGAAGCCGGCCTGAACCGCGCCCGCATCAAGGTTGAGATCGAGTGGCTGATCCACCTGGCCAACCGCGACCTACTCGAGACCGGTCGCCCATTGCTTGCTCCAGAAGTAGCCGCGCTTCGTGCGATCGTCGAAAATTTCTCGGATGCTGACGTAGAAACCCTTGCCGCCACCGAGGCCGTTACCCGCCACGATGTAAAAGCAGTCGAATACTTCATTCGCGAAAAGTTGGTTCAACTGGGTCGCGATGATCTTCAAGAACTCACCCACTTTGCCTGCACCAGCGAAGACATCAACAACCTTTCTTATGCGCTAACCGTGCGCGACGCGATGAGTGAGGTTTGGTTGCCGAAGGCTCACGAGCTGATGGCCAAGCTCACCGAGTTGGCTCACAAGTATGTCGCGGTGCCGATGCTCTCACGCACCCACGGCCAGCCAGCCACCCCGACCACCATGGGTAAAGAACTTCAGGTTTTCGTTCACCGTTTGCGCCGCCAGATTGAGCGCGTTCAGGCGACCACCTATTTGGGTAAGTTCTCAGGCGCAACCGGCACGTTCTCGGCTCACGTTGTTGCAGCCCCAGATGTCGACTGGATCAAAGAGTCGAAAGACTTCGTCACCGCGCTTGGTCTCACCTGGAACCCGCTGACCACTCAGATTGAGTCACACGACTGGCAAGCCGAGCTTTACACAGCGGTTGCCCACTTCAACCGAATCTTGCACAACCTCTGCACCGATGTCTGGACCTACATTTCGCTTGGCTACTTCAAGCAGATACCAGCCGCGGGTGCCACCGGATCGTCGACCATGCCGCACAAGGTCAACCCGATTCGCTTCGAAAACGCCGAGTCGAACCTAGAACTTTCGAATGCGATTCTCGATTCACTCGCGGCAACCCTGGTGACCTCTCGCCTGCAACGCGACCTCACCGACTCTTCGTCGCAGCGCAACATCGGCGTTGGCTTGGGCCACTCGATGCTCGCGCTCGACAATGCCACTCGCGGACTTGGCGAGATTGAACTTTCGGTTGGAATGCTCGAGGCCGATTTGCTCGACAACTGGGAGGTGCTCGGCGAAGCGATTCAAACCGCGATTCGCGCCGAGGTTGCCGCCGGTCGCTCGGCCATCAGCGACCCATACGCGCTGCTCAAAGAACTGACTCGCGGCAAGCGAATTGGTCACGAAGAATTGATTGCGTTCATCGAAAGTCTCGATTTGAGCGATGAGGTGAAGGCACGTTTGATTGCCTTAAAGCCGAACACTTACACCGGCTTGGCTCAGGCTTTGGCCGAGCGCTTTGGTGAGTAATTAAACGCGGATGCGCCTAGCTAAGTCTTGGCTTGTCGGCCGGGTGATCGTCTTCTTTTGTCATTAGCGACAATGTGGCGATGAACACGAGCACGATGATGAATGTTAGGCCGCCGGCAATTAGCGCGTCTTCTACTCGACGAACGCCGAAGTACCAGATGACTCCAACCAGCGCACCGGCGATTGCCGAGAGGGTTAGAAATACGCGAACACCGAGTTTGTTTTTGGCCATGTCTCTAGCCTAACTTGAGCGCTTTGGGTCGAACGCCCGAAGGCCCCACAGCACGGCAACTATCGCTGCGTATGCGCCGAAGAAGCCCACTGCCGGAACCTCACCGAGCTTGTTGATGCCAAAACTGTCTAGGGCAAAAAGCACCGCGAGCGAAAAATGCACAACCGCCAGAACTATGTTGTCTCGCCCCTCGGCCGAACCCCAACCGAATTTGTAGGCGCGAAACAATGAGATAGCGGTCAGACCGTAGCCGATGAGCATCGTGTCGAGCACGAACACCGAAAAGGCGTCTGCCCCCGGTGACGCATAGCTGAGTGCGCCGATCAGAAAGATCATGCCTCCTGCCACTCGCAGCACGGTTCCTTTGAGCATTGAGTCACCCGAAGTTAGGGCGTCCCAGACTTCAGCAGCGAGTGTGCCCGTGGCAAAACTCAACACGGCGATCAGACCGACCGTTCCGTTGTGCACCTGGGTGAAGGTAATTGCGATTGCGGTTACCGCGGCAATGGCGGCCTTGAGAATGAGGGCTTTTCGGTTGATCACTTTTGAAGGTTAACAAACTTCGAGTATTGCCCTTGGAACAAACTGATGACGGTTCCGGTAGGCCCGTTTCTCTGCTTCGCGATGATGATGTCGGCTTCACCGGCACGTGGGTGTTCTTTTTGACCAATATCTTCGCGGTGCAAAAGAATGACCAGGTCGGCATCTTGTTCGAGCGAGCCAGATTCACGAAGGTGGTGAAGCTCAGGCTTCTTGTCTTTCTTCTCTTCAGAACCACGGTTTAGCTGGGCGATGGCGATCACCGGAATCTCAAGTTCTTTGGCCAATAGCTTTAGCGAACGCGAGAATTCCGAAACCTCTTGCTGTCGGCTTTCTACCTTTTTGCCGGATGAGAGCAACTGAAGATAGTCGATGACGATTAGCTGAAGGCCGAGCTCTTTGGTTAGGCGTCGCGCCTTTGAGCGAATCTCGGCAAGGGTTAGGTTTGGGCTGTCGTCGATGAACAGCGGCGAGTCACTGATCGAGCCACGAACGTTGGCCATTTTCGTCCAGTCGTCGCGGGTCATGTTGCCCTTGCGCATGGACTGAAGATAAATGTCGCTCTCGGCAGACAGCAAGCGCATGGCGATTTCGGCCTTGCTCATTTCGAGCGAGAAGAACAGCGACGGCATTTTGTTCTTGATCGAAGCATTTCTGGCAATGTCTAGGGCAAAAGTGGACTTACCAACACCTGGGCGAGCTGCCAGAATGACCAGCTGGCCGGGGTGTAGGCCGTGCGTCATCATGTCGACATCGACGATGCCGGTTGGCACGCCGACGATTTCGCCTTCGTTACCCTCGGCGAATTCAATTTCTTTGACGGCGAAGCCGATTGCATCATTTAGCGGGGAGTACTGGTCGCGAAGCGATGTAGTGCCAACCGAGAAAATGTCTGACTGGGCGGCGTTGATCAGGTCGATGATGTCACCCTCGGCGGCGTAGCCAGAGGCGGCAATCTTGGTGCCGGCCTCGACTAGTCGGCGCAGAATGGCCTTTTCTTGCACGATTTTGGCATAGAACCCAGCGTTTGCCGCAGTCGGAACAATCGAGGTAAGGGTGTGCAAGTAGTCAGCGCCGCCAACGCGCACCAGATTGCCCTGGCGGGTTAGTTCAGCGGTGGTGGTGATGGTGTCGGTTGGTTCGCTGCCGGTGTAGAGCTTGAGAATGGCGTCGTAGATGATTTCATGCTTTGGGGCGTAGAAATCGGCCCCCTTTAGGCCAACTTCTGTAATGATTTCGGGGCAAGCATCGATCGAGAGCAGCATTGCACCGAGCACCGACTGCTCGGCAAGCATGTCGTGCGGCAAAACCCGCTCGGCGGCGTTGGGTGTCTGTGTGCCAAAGGCCTGTGCGATAGACATGGATGCTCCTAAATGGGTGAAAAGTTAGCTCAAAGTGCTTACTAGACATCTCTAGCAAACACCCCTGACATTGAATATCGAAATGACCTTGTGTAGGCGTCTGTGGATAACTTGTGCAACACGCCGATGCGATTGTGGACAACTTGTGTAGAAACCTGTGAAGTCTAGGTCTAGAACTTCGCTGCATCCCTTTACCTAAAAGGAATTTGTCCTGTGGATAACTTTTCTTTTCAAACCCTAAACGTGAACCTTAGAGTTGTGGAAACGACACGCCGAAGTATCCGAGTTTTGGGTTTTACACAAGTTATCCACAGGCTCTGTTGGACCGGAATTGGGTAAAAGAAAGGGCGACAGACCCGAAGATCTGCCGCCCTTGAGCGCTAGAAGCGCTTACTTCTGGGCAACCACCGCAAGGGTGATTGTTGCAACTACGTCACCGTGTAGGCGAACGGTCGCCTCGTGGGTGCCGGTGTTGCGAATCGGGGCAATGAAAGCGACCTTGCGCTTGTCGAGTTCACCGATGCCGGCTTCGACAACTGCGGCGACAACGTCGGCGGTCTTGACAGCACCGAACAGGCGACCTTCTTTGCCGGCCTTGACAGCCAGGCGAATTGGAGCCTGCTCAAGGCGAGCCTTGAGGGTAACTGCCTCTTCAACGGTTGCTAGTGCGCGTGCGTTACGAGCGGCTTTGATCTGCTCGATCTGCTTCTCGCCACCTACGCTCCAAAGAACTGCAAAGCCCTTAGGAATGAGGTAGTTGCGAGCGTAGCCGTTCTTAACTTCAACGACATCGCCAGCTGAACCGAGGCCTGAAACCTCGTTGGTCAGAATTAGCTTCGACATTCGAATGCTCCTTAGCTTCGGCCAGCGCCAGCGTATGGCAATAGCGCCATTTCGCGAGCGTTCTTGACGGCACGGGCAATGAGACGCTGTTCCTGAACAGAAACACCGGTGATGCGACGGGCGCGAATCTTGCCGCGGTCCGAGATGAACTTCTTCAGGGTTGCGATGTCTTTGTAGTCAATGACACCGACCTTGATTGCCTTTACGGGGCCGAGCTTGTCTAGCTTGCCCTTGCGCATTGGCTTTTTACCAGCGCGGTCGCTGTTAACTTTTGCAGCCATTAGATACTCCTAGGTTTGTTGAAATTTAGAACGGGGTGTCGTCGCTTGCGGCAGCGGTGCCTGGGTTTGCCCAAGCATCGTTTGCCTTAGCGGCTGGGGCGGCAGGGGCTTCGTTCCAAGGTGACTCAGAAACTGCTCCGGCACCACCCTCGCGAGCGCGACGGGTGACAGCAGCGGTTGCATAGCGCAGCGACGGACCGATTTCTTCGATCTCTAGCTCGAGTGAGGCGCGTGCCTCACCGTTTGCCGACTGGTATGCCGAAGGCGCTTTTAGACGACCGGTAACGAGAACGCGGCTGCCCTTGGTGAGCGACTGCGAAACGTTTTCGGCGACTTCACGCCAAGCGGTGCAACGAACCCAAACGGTTTCGCCATCTTCCCAAGCGTTGGTCTGACGGTTGAAGGTGCGAGGGGTTGAACCCACACGAACCGAAACAACAGCCACTCCACCCTGGGTGTAGCGAAGCTCTGGGTCATCGGCAAGGTTGCCGACGATCGTTACGTTTAGCTCGCCAGCCATCGTGACTACTCAGCCTTCTTGGCGGCAGGCTTCTTTGCAGGAGCCTTAGCGGGGGCCTTGTCAGCGGCAGCCTTAGGGGCGGCCTTCGGAGCAGCTGCCTTTGCAGGAGCATCCGCCTTAGGAGCTGCCTTAGGAGCTGCTGCCTTTGCAGGAGCAGCCTTAGGAGCGGCTGCCTTTGCAGGAGCGGCTTCTGGGGCTTCAGCCTTAGGGGCTTCAACCTTCTTGGCTGGCTTCTCTTCGACGGCGTCTTCAGCCTTTTCGGCTGCAGAAACTTCTGGAACAACAACCGGCTTGATAGCAACTACGGCTTCGTCGGCACGCAGCACCTTGGTGCGCATGACGGCTTCGCTTAGGCGAAGCTGACGGTCGAGTTCAACCACGTCGGCCGAGGCGGCCTTTAGGTTGACCACGGCGTAGATACCTTCGGTCTTTTTGTTGATTTCGTATGCCAGGCGACGACGACCCCAGATGTCAACGTTGTCAACGGTGCCTCCACCGTTGCGAATGACGTTTAGGAATTTGTCGAGGCTTGGAGCAACTGTGCGTTCGTCGACCGACGGGTCGAGGATCACCATGAGCTCATAAAGATGCATGACTAACCCACCTCCTTTGGACTTAGCGGTCATGGGACTTCCATGACAGGAGGGTATTGGCATCTGTTACCCGAACTGCACCATTTAGTGCTTCAGAGCAACCTCACCAGTCTAGCGAGCAGACCACCAAGCAAGCAAGCGCTTTTCTGCTTCTTCTGCACCAAGTTGCCCCTGGTCGAGACGAAGTTCCATTAAAAAGCTTCGCGCTTCACCAACTTCGCGGCCGGGTTTCAAATCGAGGATGCGCATGATGTCTTCACCGCTCAAATCGGGTCTGATCGAATCAAGCTCTTCTTGTTCTTGCAAAGTGGCGATGCGCTGTTCGAGGTCGTCGTAGGCGTGAGCGAGGCGATCGGCCTTGCGTTGGTTGCGAGTGGTGACGTCGGATCGGGTTAGTGCGTGTAGCCGAGTTAGCTGCTCGCCAGCATCCCGCACATAGCGACGCACCGCCGAATCGCTCCAGGCCTGATCGCCGTAGCCAAAAAAGCGCAGGTGCAGCTCGATCAAACGTGAAACATCGCGAATGGTGTCGTTGTCGAAACGCAACGCCTGCATGCGCTTTTTGGCCAGGCGCGCCCCAACCAGGTCGTGCTGGTGAAAAGTCACGCCGCCACCCGGCTCGAGACGACGGGTGTTCGGCTTGCCGATGTCGTGCAGCAGCGCGGCAAAACGCAGCACGAAATCGCCCTCGAGCCCGTAGTCGGCCTCATAAGAAATTGCCTGCTCGACGACGCGCAGGGTGTGCTCGTAGACATCCTTGTGGTGGTGGTGTTCGTCCACCTCGAGCTTCAGGGCAGGCAGTTCGGGCAGCACGCGCTCGGCCAGCCCGCTTTCAACCAGCGCTTCAAGACCCAGACGCGGATGCGCGCCCAGCATCAACTTCACAAACTCGGTTTGCACGCGCTCGGCCGAAATGATTTCGATGCGCTCGGCCATTGCGGTCATGGCGGCAAACGTCGCCGGCTCAATTTCGAAACCGAGTTGCGAGGCGAAGCGCGCGCCACGCATCATGCGCAGCGGGTCGTCGCCAAACGAAACCTCGGGCGCACCCGGCGTGCGAATCACGCCGTCGATCAAATCTTGTAGGCCGTTGAACGGGTCGACAAAGGTTTTCTCGGGCAGACGCAACGCCATCGAGTTGATTGTGAAGTCGCGGCGAAACAGGTCTTCATTAAGATCTGTGCCGAACGCCACCTCTGGCTTGCGGCTGGCCGGATCGTATTTGTCGGCACGGTAGGTGGTGATTTCTACGGTATCGTCGCCGATGCGCGCGCCGATGGTGCCGAACTCGCGCCCGATGTCCCAGAAGGTGTCGGCGTATCCCTTTAGAACGCGGATGATTTCATCCGGCTTCGCCGAGGTGGTGAAGTCGAGGTCTGGTGCTTTGCGGCCGAGGAATGCATCGCGCACCGGGCCGCCAACCAGCGCTAGTTCGAAGCCAGCTTGCGCGAACCGTGAGCCGAGTTCGCGAAACAGCGCACTGTCGGTAGTGCGCTCTAGGTTTGCGAGAGCTTCGTCCACCGTTTGCATGCCTCTTAGTTTGCCACAGCACCGCCTCGAGGCGGTTGCAAACCTAGTTGGCAAAGTAGGCTAAACGCATGGCAGACCGCCCCGAAGCTAAGCGTCGTCGCCGGGTTGAAGAGACCTCGGCGGGCGGTTTTGTGCTTGCCGCCGACGGCACACGTCAGGTGGTTTTGATCGGTCGCCAAACTCGCAGCAAGCGCATCGACTGGTGCGTGCCGAAGGGTCACCCCGAAGGCGACGAGACCATTGAGCAAGCCGCAGTGCGCGAGGTTTTCGAAGAAACCGGCATCGAGGCCGAAATCATCGAGCCGCTCGGCACCATTTCTTATGAATTTGCGGCCGGCAATATACTGATCGCCAAAACCGTGCACCACTTTTTGATGCGCCAAACCGGCGGTTCGCTAAGTCTCGAAAACGATCCAAACCACGAGGCCATCGACGTCAAGTGGGTTTCGATAGACGAACTTTCGGCTATTCTGACCCACGAAAACGAGCGCCGCATGGCTCGCGGTGTGCTCGAGTGGGTGGAGAGAAACTGATGAGTTCGGTGCAGAGCAAGTTGCGCGCATCGCTGGCTGCGGTTGCGGCGAGCGCCGTGCTACTCGTGTCTTGCGCGCTGCCGGCGGCAGCAGCATCCGTGCCAAAAATCGCAACCCAAACCATCGCCTCACAAACCTTGCCCGAGTTTGAAATTTCGATCGTGCCCGGCAGCCACATCAACCTGGTTTCGTCGGCCAGCCGTGTGCCGATTCAGATTCGCAACGGCTACGACACCGACATTCGCATTTTCATCTGGGTGCGCCCCTCGAACCTGAGCATCAAGATGCCTGCGGTTTTCGAATTCACCGCGGCGGCAAACACCACGAGCAATGCGACGATTCCGGTTGAGGCCATCGCCAACGGCGAGGTTCGGCTGAAAGTGTGGCTCACCTCGTTCTCGGGCGTAAAAATCGGCAAGAGCACCAATCTTGAAATGACCGTGCAGCGCGATGTCGAGAGTTCGATTTTGATCGGGTTCTTCGTCGTGGTTGGTGCGCTCGGAGTAATTGGCACGAACCGCATGCTGAAGCGCAAAAAGGCCGGCACGGTTTGAGTACCGCCAGGTCGTCGATGATTATGGCCGCGGGCACGGTTGCCTCGCGCATCCTCGGTTTCATTCGCGCGGTCTTGCTGGCGCTGACCATTGGTGTGACAACCGACGCGGCCGACGCATTCGGTGTCGCCAACCAGCTGCCCAA
>Ga0222712_10005629_pt1 | contig 12594 bp, 14 predicted proteins | sample C33_657DmetaG_FD_165043 | JGI IMG/M metagenome (GOLD analysis project Ga0222712, IMG submission 165043) | Estuarine water microbial communities from San Francisco Bay, California, United States - C33_657D | ecosystem: Environmental > Aquatic > Marine > Unclassified | place: USA: California...
GGACAAAAATGATTCGCATTAGATTAATCAAAGAAGGTAAAGTTGTCAAGCAAATTACCAGCCGCTTACATGAAAGCGTAGTATTGGAACAGGTTAAAAAGTACAAAGACCCATTTGACACTGTTCAGATTGTCGAAGGTGAATTATCCGAAGGTGCAAAAGATATGTTGCATCATGTTGCTAAAAAGATTGTGCCAGCGGCAATGGCAGCGGGTATTGCATTGGGTGGCGCACATTCAGCTCAAGCACAAGGTGGTGCTAACCCTAACTATCCAGGATTAAATCATTCAGTTGGTCAGCATATGGCCGATATCTTTAGTCCCAACTATAAAGAAGCAATGCGCCAACGCGAACATGCTCGCAATACTGAACGTCAAGTATGGGACGCAGAACAAAATGAAATCCGTCGTCAACGTGTAGCAGATGCTCGTAGTCGTGCAGGTGGTGGTCAACAGCATGTGATTTATGATCAAAGCCGTTTAAGCCAGGATGGTAAGTCTTACATCATCTACGGCATTGATAATAAAGTTCGTCGCATTCCAGTGAAGGGTACAGAATACATGGCAGGCGACAGTCAACGTTTACCACACTATATTACAAGTGGCGGCAACGTATTGTACGTTCGTCACCCACACGCTGTTACAGAAAGCGTAAGCGAAGGCTACACAGTCACACGTGGCATTGACAAGGAACGCTATCAAGAGCGTCCGGGCTTAGAAGGCCCATTCAGTACCCGCAGTGGTAAGGTTGTGTACTACGATCCAAAAGAAGGCAAGTACTACGATCCTGAAACTGACTTTTACATTGGTCACGAAGATTACGCCAAGATGGACGAAGCCGCACCAGGCATGGTCAAAGCAGCCGCTGGTTTGGCATTAGGTGGAGTAGCAGCCGCAGGCGCTCCTGCTATCGTTGCTATCTTGGGACCACTGCTGGGAATCCCAATGGCTGCATACGGTGCTTATAGTGCTGCCAAGCTAGGCATGCAGGGTGTAGAAAAGCTATGGGACGCTGCCGCAGAGAAGTTAGGTGGCGATGATAAAGTTGCACAATATACAAGCAGTAAGATTGCTACATTACCTCCAGAACAACAAAAAGCTGCCGCAGCCACAGTCAAGCAAATTGGCGAAAGTAAGCAAGGTGCAGTAGCAGAAGATGCAACAGTTGGTACTATTCCTGCGTCAGGTACAGTTGGCACATCCGGCGGTGCAGGCCGCACACAGTTTGCCCCAACAGGCAAAACAACTAATGCCAAGTTCAATAAGAATGGTCAAATTGAATTAGACACAGAACAAGAAGATGATGGAAGTGTTAACTTAGATGCAAACGCAGTCAAGCAATTACAACAAGCTGGCGTACAAATTAAAGAAGACCAAGACAATCCAGTTGCAGGTGCTATCACACGTAGAATTTTATTGCAACGCTCAGACTTGTTGAGCAAGTACGGTCCAGTATTGGTAATGCAAGCCATTGACGAAGTTGCAGATTATGTAGGCGATGTAGAAGAAATTGGAAGCAGTGATGTTTCTGGTTGGGTTAAGCACGTTGAACAAATGTTAGCAGACAATCCACCGGAAGCATTTGGTGAAGGCTTAAACGAAGGCAGCGATACATTAGAAGGTATTTTAAGCAAGTTCAGCGCAGACTACGCCAAGTTCCGTGCAGGTGGCGACATTGATGAAAATCAAGACTTCTTTGATGCCTTGTACGATCACTATTTGGATTCTGGTGAAATGCCTTATACTATTGCCAAGGGCAGAGACGGTGATCCTTATGAGTGGATTACACAGCGTTTGGATCAAGAGTCGGGCATGGATCCAGTTGCCGAAGCCGAAGGCGACGAAGCCGGTGCCGATCAAAACATTATCATGCAAATTCGCAAAGCCAGTGACTATGAAAAGCCAACTCGTGTTGAATTAGCTGACGGTAGTGAAAGTGTTATTGCTCCAAATATTGCCAAGCAAATCCTTGCCAAGTTTGACAAGATGAAGCCAGAAAGCAAAGCATTGCTACAAGACACACTAAACACAGAAGAGGGCTTCAAAGAAATTTTAGCCTACTTTGGCGGTGGTGTTCGCGAACAAGCTGTTGCTCGTGTAGGAAATATTATGCAAGCCGCTGTAGCTGAAGCCGGCTGGGGTCGCTATGATCGCCGCGATGCTTACCAACGTGATTATGATTCAAGTGTAGCAGGTATGGGCAAGCGTCAAAGTTTAGCTTATCAATTAGACGGCGGTGCCAACGATGAAGGTTGGGACAAGCCAGAACAAGAACGTTCTTACTATAAAAAGGCACCTGCTAAAAAAGGCTACTACTTTTATAATGTACCAGCTGATCAAACTGCCAAAGCAGAAGAACTTGGCCTGTTCAAAACAAAAAGCGGCAAATGGTACAGTCCATTTGAAAACACACGTGCCAACATGTTCTTTGGTGCAGGCAGATATTGGGAGCCAAAATAATGAAATTCGCAGACTTAGGCGATAAAGGTCCTGACTTTATTCGAGAGATGGACAGCCAAGGCTACCGCGGTAGCCGCGACAGTGCCGAGGATGCTGGCAAGAAAGAATACAGCGGCAAAGTGGTCAAGCCCAGTGATGTTGTCAAGCAAGGCGCCGAGGCATTAGACAACGCATTTAACCATAAAGAAGATGATTGGTCAGCTGACTTTGAACGCAGAATGAAAAATGAAGCCGAAGAAGATGCGTTTGTTGATCGGCTGTCGGGCCTGCAACAATGGGACGTTATGGTTATGAATAACTTCTACGGCGGCAAGTATCCAGATTACAGCGCACGTTACTATTCAGTGGTTGCTGCCAGTCCAGAAGAAGCACGAGAAGTTGTGATTAGCAATGCTGATTATGTATTACAAGATTTGTTATCACGCAAGCTACAAAATGGTAAAAAAGTATTGCCACGTGGAAGTGCGTTACCAATTGAAGACAAGCGTGTAGGTAAAGCTAAACCAGGTTCGCTGACAACTGTGGGATTTAAGAAAATGCTTTCTCCCGACGGTGTTAAGTCATTTAAGTTTGCGTCAGGTAAGATTGTTGATAGTGAAGAACAAGGTGTGGCAGAAGGTGAAGTTGATGAAGCCAGTTTAGCACAAATGCGTGACTACTTTAATCAAGCTGATTCAGACTCTGTAAAAGTTGATCGCAATTACGATGCACCAAGTAAGAAACAAAATCCATTAGGTGTTCCGCCAGAGATTCAAGCCTTAGTAAATAAAATGTACCACGCTGGTAAAATTAGCCCGCAAGAGTTTGAAGTGCTGAGAAAGTTTCAGCTCCAAACAAAGATCAATGTGGGTATTCGTGAAGCAGATAAAAACCCATATGCAATTGGTATGGCACAAGCTATGAAAAGCACAGGCGACAAGCCACCATTGAAAAAGAGCACAATCAATAAAGCGCACAAGATCGCTAGAGCAATCGAAAAGGGAGAATAATTGTGATTGAACTAACAATTGATATTTTAGAAGCATGCTTGCCAGAAGCCAAGCGATCAAACTTGGAAAAGTTTGTAGAAGGTTTAAATGAAACATTTGAACACTTTGAAATTGACACGCCTAAACGCATGGCCATGTTTATTGCACAAACTGCCCACGAGTCGGGCAACTTTGCCGCAACACAAGAAAATTTAAACTACAGTGCCAAGGGTTTAACAGGTACATTTAAAAAGTATTTCCCCACAGAAGAGTCAGCTGTACCTTATTCTCGCAAGCCAGAAAAGATTGCTAACCGAGTATATGGTGGCCGAATGGGCAATGGTCCAGAAAGTTCAGGCGATGGCTTCAAGTATCGTGGCCGTGGCGTTATTCAATTAACTGGTAAGGACAACTATACAGCTTGCGGTAAAGCATTAGAGTTGGATTTGTTAACAGACCCAGACTGTGTTGCAGAAAATCCAGTTGCAGTATTAAGTGCAGGTTGGTTCTGGAACACACGCCGACTAAACGAATGGGCAGACAAAGGTGACATCACAACAGTTACTAAAAAGATCAACGGTGGTACCATTGGTTTAGCCGATCGTAAAAAGCACTACGAGCACATTTTAGAAGTACTCGAAGAGTTAGACAGCTAAGTACTATTAACACGGCCCCAACCTCTGCGGATTAATTACCCAAGCACGTTGGGGTTCTTCTTGACTTTTTATCACATAAGTATCTAATGATCACATGGTATGCAGATATCGTTACGGCCAACTTTGACGACCCAAATTTATGGAATCGTTTTTTGGAACAACACATTGATTCAGGACCCACCCAACACTTCACAACACATCCTCAATTAGATTCCAGTATTTTTAAGCTGTGCAATCAGCCTTATGAGTTTAAACCATTCACTGAATACGCCAGCGGAAATAACTTAGTCATTATTGGCCTGCACGGTGGTTGGACAGTTGACAAATTAAAATTTATCAAGCAATGGTTTAATAGTGACTCTGGTAAACTGGCCGCATGGGAAGACCCCAATTGTCGTATAATACTTGATTATTCTGAAGAAGGATTCACTGTGGAAGTATTTGCTGATATATGGACATGGATAGACGAAAACAATTTGAATGATCGCGTGCTATACATTAGTTCAAGCTGTAATGTAGAAGATTTATACAACAAATGGTGTCAACAAAATCGTTTACATGCCAATATGGAATCAGTCTGGTATGGTTTCTTTGCCACTTGGCTATTGCGTGATAGAACCATGTGCGGAATAAACAGCAAGTTGCCAATAGCCAAATATACCGGAGGTCAACGTTATATGTGCCTAAATCGTAGGCCCCACCCGCACAGAATCTTACTGCTTGTTCTATTAGAGAGATTTAAACTAATCAAATTGGGGGCAGTTAGTATGCCGCGGCATTTTGATGAGGTTGAAATTGCCTGGGACAATGAAATTTGGGATATAAGATATCAATGGGACATGCTCAAGGATAGATTCAATGGTTACATTGATGCACTAGAAGATAACTTTCAAACCTTGTACGATCAGCTGCCATTGGTTGCAGATACTGAAAACTTTGCGTTCAACTATGCCTTGAATATCAATAGTGATTATTATAAAAATTATCCAATCAATGTTATATCAGAGACACTGTTCTTTAGTGAATCTACGTTTGCGTCAGAAAAGATATGGAAGCCTATTTTAATGGGGCAAATTTTTATCCCAATGGCAGCACAATACTATTTGCAGAATCTCCGCGACCTGGGTTTTAAAACGTTTAGCCCTTACATCGACGAGGAATACGATTTAATGACAGACCCAGTGGAGCGAGCATTTGGAGTTGTACGCTCATTAAAAAAGATACTGTCATTGAGTGAAACTGAATTTGAAGCTCTATTAGAAAACTGCAAGCCAATATTAGAGCACAACCGTTTACTACTTGAAGATAGTTCTAAAATGGAAAAATTAATTTCCTGTCAGGTAATTGCAAAAATAGAGTCAGACTGGACTAGGAACATTATATAAGTAATTGACCATGACTATATCAGAAAACTATACAGACCGCATGATTCGAATTCATAAAGAATTAGATAATGTGAGTCCATCTTATTGTGTTGCCAAATGGCAGCAAGTTACTATCCATTTGGCAACGGGACAAACACACTCGTGCCATCACCCAGCAACACATAAGATTCCACTTAGTGAAATTGCAGTGAATCCGTCTGCATTGCATAATACCCAATTTAAAAAAGAACAGCGTAAACTAATGCTGGAAGGCGAACGTCCTTCCGAATGCGACTACTGTTGGAGGGCAGAAGATGCGCCCGGAGACCATCACAGTGATCGCATTAGAAAATCAGCAGATCACGTATGGGGAGAACCATATTTGCAATCATCTGCACAGATGCCCTGGGATGCTGATGTACAACCTGCGTATGTTGAAGTTTCTTTTAGTAATGTTTGCAACTTTGGTTGCTCGTATTGCAGTCCAGAAATCAGCAGTACACTGATGCAAACTGCTAAAACACATGGTCCATTGGTATTAGATGGCGGCAGATTGTCACACGATTTGGTATGGTTAGAACGCTCTGGTGGCATGCCTATTCCCAATCGAGAAACGAATCCTTACATTGATGCTTGGTGGGCATGGTGGCCAACACTATATCCTAACTTACGCACATTCCGTATTACAGGCGGAGAACCACTGTTAAGCAAAGAAACATTTCGTACATTGGACTGGATTATTGAAAATCCCAATCCAGAATTAGATTTAGCTATCAACACAAATTTAGGTGTTGATCAAGCATTGCTTGATAAATTCTTTGCCAAGTGCCAACAAATCAAAGACGGCAACATGGTCAAGCGATTGCAAATCTTCACTTCATGCGACACCTGGGGAGAGCAAGCTGAATATATTCGACCAGGACTTGATTATCAGAAATGGTACTATAATTTGTGGAACTTGAGCTTGCGTTATCCAACTCTGGATATCACAATCATGTGTACGTTTAATTTGTTGAGCATTCCTACTTTTAAACGTTTTTTAAATGACATATTGTCTATTAGAAAGTCCCCTACTGTGCTTGACAAGCCAAATGGAATTCGTGGTATCAATTTGGACTTTCCATATTTGCGTCATCCACGTTATCTAAGTGCATTGATTGCAGATAAGAATATGATTCACATCCTGGAAGACACAGTCAAATGGGCCAGTAACAATGCAGCCAAGTTTGACGAGTTTGATTATCATGATGGTTTCTACCCTCACGAAATTGACAACTTGAACAGACTGGTAAACATTGTCAAGGCAGAGGACGAAAACACATTAGAAAACATTATTTCACGACGTGACTTTTACTTGTTTGTTAGTCAACATGATCAACGTAATAATTTAAACTTCTTACAAACGTTTCCAACTTATGAGAATTTTTACAATCGTTGTCGAGATGAATATGAAAAATCAAAACAGCAAGATGCTGAAGTTCAAGACGTATCTGTAACAGAATGATCGAACTTGCTTTTCAAAATTGGAATACAGAGTATAACTGGTGGGCACCAAATACGGTTCCTGGCGACTTTGTGTACGATGGTAAAAAGCAAGTTCCGCTCACGCACGGAACTCAGTGGTTTGATTTGGGTTCGTATTACCACTCCGATCGTGACGCTGCACTGAGCGCTCCTGCTTTCAAGAATGATTTTCTATATTCTCACCCGGGTATATGTTACACACATTTGCCAAACTTAGACGGTAAAAAATATATCTATCCTATTATGATAAGAGACACACGTTACTTTTATGATAATAGAGACATTGGGTTTAAATATGTTGACCCCAAAGTGATCGAAGATGTCAAAGACAATCGTGCTCGTATTGTACTGATGTTTCCGTTAGAAGGCACCAGTGGTGCCGAATTATTCGAAGACGACTTTGCGTATCTAAACAAGTGGTGTACTGAGTGCGGGCTGACTCGTGAACAAGTATATTATATTTGTGGCAATCTTAAAAGCCCTGCATTGTCGGATGGGATGAATTTTACTGCTATTCCAATTAATCATTTTTTATGCTGGGTTCCAAGCCTACGCAGGCATACTTCGCAGTTTAATCCAATTGACGAACGTGATTTATTTTTAAGCTACAACAGGCGCCCTAGGCCGCATAGGACCCTGCTGTTGTGCGAATTAATCAGAAGTAAATTATTGGATCGCGGCTTGGTAAGTTATTATGGTGACAATATCAAAGACACTGTACAGAGAGTCAAGATGTACGATCGTCCAGGACTAGAACCTGAAGCTAAAATACTCGACTCAATGCTTCCCATGGAAATTGACATGGATCTAGGCACCAATAATCCTGCATGGAACATTGAAGAATCGCACTACAGCAGAACATTTTGTTCAGTCGTACCAGAAACATTGTACGACAGTAACGTAATCTTTTTCAGTGAGAAAACATGGAAAACTATTGCAGTAGGGCATCCATTTATGTTGCTGTCAAGTCCTGGTATGTTGAGTAAACTTCGCGAAATGGGATATTACACTTACGGATCATTTTGGGACGAGGGTTATGATATAATAAAAACAGTTGGCGGCCGTGCCCGACATATTGCCAATGAACTTAAAAAACTAAGCAATTTAAATCGCAGCGAGCTTATTAACATGCGTACTGCGATGCAACCAATAATTGAGCACAATCAAAGATTGTTTAACACGCAATGGCAAGAACACTGTGCCTCACACGAGTATCGGCAATTGTATCGTATTGTTGAATCTATCTGGAATTCATTCTAATAAATATATCTTTAACTTAGGAAATTTTATGAAAGTAGCAATGATTGGATTAGGTAAGCTAGGCTTGCCGTGTGCAGAAGTAATGGCAGAGCATTACGATGTTTGTGGTTACGATGTAAGCATTGTGGATCCAACACAGACAGTGGCAATTAAAAGTTCTATAGCTGAAGCGGTTGCAGGTCGTGATTTAATTTTTGTCGCAGTACCTACACCGCATGATCCAGCCTATGGCGGCAGCTCTCCAATTGCCGACTTGCCAGTTAAAGACTTTGACTATAGCATTGTTCAACAAGTATTACGCGAAATTGATCCGCATGTTAATAAAAATCAACTGGTAGTGTTAATCTCTACGGTATTGCCGGGTACTGTTCGCGAACACTTAGAACCATTGATCACTAATGCACGTTTTATTTACAATCCTTATTTGATTGCAATGGGTAGTGTCAAGTGGGACATGGTCAATCCAGAGTGTTTGATCATTGGCACAGAAGATGGGACCCGCACAGGAGATGCTGGCCTACTAATTGACTTTTACAAGCCTATTATGGAGAACAGTCCGCAAATCAACGTAGGTACCTGGGACGAAGCCGAAGCTATTAAAGTTTTCTACAACACATTTATCAGTGCCAAGATTGGATTGGTTAATATGATCCAAGACGTAGCTGAAGTCAATGGTAACATCAACGTGGATGTGGTCACAGATGCTCTTAAAGCCGCTACACAACGCATCACTGGTCCGCGTTATTTGACTGCTGGCATGGGCGATGCAGGTGCTTGCCATCCACGTGACAATATTGCACTACGGTTCTTATCACAAAAGCTAGATCTAGGTTACGACTTGTTTCATGCATTTATGAGCAGTCGAGACCGGCAAGCAGAAAATATGGCCAATAGACTAATTGAGCTGGCTTGTAAAACCAAATTCCCAGTTGTGATTCATGGTAGAGCGTACAAGCCGTATGTGCCTTACACGATTGGTTCTTATTCAGAATTAGTAGGCCACTTTGTCAATGCAGCCGGAATCGAACTGCATTATGCAGATCCGTTGACAGACGACTTCTATCAACCAGATACCCCGTGCGTGTTCTTAATGGCACACAATGCCAAAGTAACATACTTGAATACTGGAGTTGAAGTTCATCCAGATACATTTTATTGTGCCATTCCCGAAGGCAGTATTATTGTCGATCCGTGGCGTACACTACCGGATATGTACGGAGTTCAAGTTATTCATTACGGCAATCCAAAAAAATCAAAATGAAAATAGTAATTGCAACCGGGGGTTTTGATCCAGTGCATTCTGGACACATCAAGTACTTGGAAGAGGCAAGAAGTTATGGTGACAAATTGGTTGTTGGCCTAAACTCAGATGCTTGGCTTGAGCGTAAAAAGGGGCAACCTTTTATGCCCTTTGCTGAACGGCAAGCTGTATTACAAGCATTGCGATGTGTAGATGAAGTGGTAGCGTTTGATGACTCAGATGGCAGTGCAGTCAAGCTATTAGAAAACATGCGACAAAGTTATTCCTACGCTGAAATCATCTTTGTCAATGGTGGGGATAGAACAGCGGCAAACATTCCCGAAATGTCAGTTAAGAATGTGCTGTTTAAATTTGGAGTAGGCGGGGATAACAAAGCCAACTCTAGCTCGTGGATCTTGGAAGAATGGAAAGCACCCAAAACTGAACGTGTCTGGGGCTACTATCGTGTGTTGCATGATGTGCCAGGCATGAAAGTCAAAGAGCTAACAATCAATCCTGGTAAAAGTTTGAGTATGCAACGTCATCATCAACGTGCAGAATATTGGATTGTGAGCGAAGGTAGAGCCAATGTTAATAGTATTGATAATAGTAGTGAATTAGCGCGGCACGAAGAACATAAAGTGCCTGTTGGTGAATGGCACCAGCTTACCAACCCACACTGTGAGCCAGTTAGGATCATTGAGATCCAGTATGGATCAATGTGCGTAGAAGAAGATATTGAACGCAAAAGCTCTTGACCTTGCTGTAGTGTTCGTGTATACTTGTTAGGTAAGCATTTAACTAACCGGAGATATACATGAGCTTTTCACCAGAACAAATCGCAAAACTTAAACGAGTGATCCAAGAAGGTATCCAAGTCAAACGTGAAATTGACGACCTTAGCGTGGGCCTCAAGGAAACTGTTGCTGCCATTGCAGAAGAAATGGAAATCAAGCCAGCAGTTCTAAACAAAGCCATTACCAAAGCATTCAAAGGCGACTTTGATAAAGATCAATCGGACTTTGAAGCAATGGAAGAAATCCTAGAAGTAACTGGCAACAAGATCTAATGATCAAACTGTTTGCCAGCGTAGGCAATTATATACGAGAGGATTGGCAAGAAAATCCAGTGCGCTGTGTGCTGGAAATTCTTGCTTGGTTTCTAAGCATTGGCTGTAGCTTTACAATGATGCTTACAGTTCCAACCCCTCCGTTTCTAATTCTATACCCATTGTTTATTTTACAGTGTGGTATATTTGCTTGGGCGGCACGTACTCGTGGCAGTGTTGGTATGCTGGCCAACTATTTGCTGTTGGTCACTATTGATACCGTTGCACTAGTAAAGATGTGGATGCAATGAAATGGATCAGAAAGTTGTAGTAAACCATTGGCGCTACGACGATGGATGGCACGATATTCCATCAATCTTGCTCAAAGATATAAATGCACCCAGGCGTGAATTCCGTGAGGAAATAGTAGGTTGGCACTGCTGGGTGTATTGCTTCAATCATCACGAGTTTGTTGAGTGGATGGCGGAACACTGCCCCGGAGCAGATTGTACACCACGATTCAACTCAGGTGATCCAATGGTCACGGTACACATTACTAACAAGGACGAAGCGGCATACTTTATGCTGAACTTTGACGTCTAATGCTTGACTATAACTTATACTTAGGTGACAGGGATGAAACAGAGCTGTATGAATGGCTATGTGAAAACATTGCGCCTGTGTTAATGACCACCAAAGCCGAATGGGATTACTTTACCATGTACCACGGTGACAATGACTTGTGGATCATGCACTCTGCTGATGTATCAGACACATCTGGACAGTATGACATTATCACTGTACTCAGCTTCAAGCACAAAGAAGATGCTGTACTGGCCTGCTTACGCTTTGGCGGCTCTATATTATGAGCTGGCTTGAGCCCACATACGAATTACGAAAAGGTTGGGGGCATGTTGTGACCCTAAGTGATCCGCTACAGGCTCACCATGAATTTGCGGCTGTAATTGATTTGGATTCAGTCAATGCCATATTAGATTGGTCCACAGAAAACTCCGGGGGCGTCAGGATCAGCTACGATACTTGGAAATTTAGGTCGCGAACTGAAGCAGAAGAGTTTATAATGTTGTTTAAGCTAACATGGAACTGAGCATGACTGATCCAGAATATCTAAACATTGACACTGAAACAATAGCAGGTGGTGCCTTGCTTCCTTGGCAAAAGCAAACATTTGACACTGTATATGGTGGGTTCATGCGTGGACAACTGATGACGATTGCTTCGGGTCGTAATACCGGCAAGTCCATGCTCACTGCTGTCATGCTTAATAACCTTTGTAAAGAAATTGTCATGCCACCCTTTGAAGTTTTGTCCACTGCTGATGTTGATGGTGCGCCTTGGTACACTGTTTCGTGCCGCAAAGAAGTTTCTATTTGGATTCGAGAAAACGGCGAAGAAGATCGAGATTGGTACAATCACATCAATGAAAGATGGATGATTCATCACAACATATTTGACATGTCGCAGGAAATGTTGGCTATGACTAAACTACGGTGGGGCACATGAACCGAGAAGAATTAATTCGTGAGATTGATAGATTGTCTCGAAAGATTGTACTCAACCATGCATATGGTCCTATATCGCATCTTATGCCAGGCGTGCAACCTATGAATATTCCTGGCTATCCCAAAACAACCATTGCACTAAAGAAACTCATGCCCAAATACAAGTTCAGTCGTGCCAAGTGGTATCAAGCAGAATTCAAACCAGAAGATTACCATGCTGTAGATGCTTGGTGTAGTCAACAGTTTGGACCTCATCCTTCTCGACCAGATGCATGGAGTCGATGGTGGCACAAGTTTGAATACAGTATCTTGTTCCGCGATCGAGAAGATTACATCATGTTCAAACTAAGGTGGGGTGAATGAGAGTACTAAACAAACGGCTGTGGCCGCATCAATTTAGGTTGCCAGTTGAAGATATGAACTCCACTGACGATCGTATCTTTTGGTTGCGGGATAACTTGCCTGCCAACACTTGGCGTTTCAATGAAAACGACAGCACCTTTTGCTTTGCCAACAAGGATGATGCAGTGTTGTTCAAATTGTCCTGCTCAT
>Ga0222712_10005634_pt1 | contig 12588 bp, 17 predicted proteins | sample C33_657DmetaG_FD_165043 | JGI IMG/M metagenome (GOLD analysis project Ga0222712, IMG submission 165043) | Estuarine water microbial communities from San Francisco Bay, California, United States - C33_657D | ecosystem: Environmental > Aquatic > Marine > Unclassified | place: USA: California...
TTAGGTACACAGGTAATGTTATTTATAATTTTTGATATTCTCCTACCAAAATAGTGCTTGACATATGCGTTTATTATGGTATAATAGAGTGTAACGATTTAGAGAAGGTTGCATATAGAGTAGATATAGAGTAGATACAAGTAAAGTAGATATAGAATAAGTAATAGAAGACTATTTACGTGTATAATTAATCATTAACTTATACAATAGCAATGCTAGTACGAAGCCCAGTAGTAATCCTGTAATAAACGCATCAATCATTTAGTCCACCCCTTAATTACATCTTTTGAGAAGTTAGCCTTACTGAATTCTAATCTATCGACTAGCTTTACTGCTCCTCCGGTAAGATGATCGATAGCCACATACCCTTCGGGAGTGGTTACCTTATATCCATTGGCTGTACGAATGAATGTTCCAATAGCTGAGGCCTGATTCATCTTAGCCACAATGATATTCTTTGCGTCAACAATAGCATTATAGAAGTCATATATCTTATGCATGTCACCCACATTGTTTACGATTGGGCCTAATGTAAGCTTACGGCGGGCACGAACAGCAAGCTTGCCCTTATCCGTCTTTCTTGCACTTTCTTCTGCGGCGAAATAATCGTTAAGATAATTCAATAAGCCAGTCACATGTGTCTTCGTATTTGTTATAGCCACTCCCTCACGTATCTTTGTATTGTTATATGTCTTGATACGCATAAGAAGTTCTTCATTCGAAGAAATAGCACTCAGTATGTCGGTGGGTATTGTTTTTAGTATAGTTTCAGCCTTTGATAGTATCGCATTTATAGATGATGTCTCTTTGGCTGTCATCGTGGCTGTACCAGATACATCCTTGAATGTAGCGTCGTCCATCCAAACTGATTTGACTCTATGCATCTTGGTTATGATGGGTTTACCAAAAGAGGCCTTCATGCCAGCAATCGTCTTACCTGTATATGTTGTGTGCCAGACTATGCCAATTTGAGCATCCCGAATACGCTGAGCTAATGAGCTTGCATATGGGATAGCGTACATGATTGTATTGGGATGAAATGTTAGATATGTCTCGCCATCTATCGTCGTCTTCTTAAGAGTCGAATGAACGAACATCAAATCGCCCTGATATACACCAGAAGTTATGCCAAGCTTGGCAAACTCTTTAAGCGCAATAGAAAAGTTTTTAGCTAGATCACCAGACAAGTCAGCATTGATATCTTTCTGAGTTTTGTATAGCTTTGGCTTGACATTGAATAGGCCTTTTTTGGCCACGAAGAATTTACCGTCGCTTGGGTCAATACCAGCAAACATGGCTGGCGCGCCGTCATACTTTACGGTGGTGGTAATCTTTGTCTTTGTCTTTCCAGAAAGCATATCGCGCAACGAGGCCATAAATGCAAATATTTCTCGGGCGCCAGTAATTCCTTTATTGAAAATAAGGTCGTCAATATGCTCCATATGAAGATTCTTGTCTTCAGATTCTATAATAAAAGATTTGTAATTTAACATATGTGTGTTCATGTTTCTATTTATTATCGGAGCTATCGATCTTATTTTCTATTCCTATAACTTTAATTTTCTCATGCTCTATGATATTTATGATGATTGTGGTAAGATCGATTTCTTTTTCCATCAGCACCATTTGGTTTTGTAATTTTTCTAGCTGGTCACGATAATATTCAAGCTCTAATTTCTTTCGATTACGAATCTCATAGAGGTCTGAAATAGAAATTATGTTTACCATTTTGTAATAATTCCTGGTAAAATGGTAACATGAATAAGGACGTTATAACCGATCAGATATTATATCTCTTTAGAATTGCCACCAATAACAACTAACGGCATAATCAATACACGAACACCAGGCCATGTTTTACGCTTAGCTTCAAAGTTACGACCAGAAGTATATCTACCAGCAATGATGGCTGTATATCCACCTGTCTTGAAGTGTGACACGTTACCATTATATTCTGCACCGGCAGAGAATGTTAGTTTATATGATGCACCATTCTTGACAAAACTGGCATTACCTTGACCAATCACATGAATATTATCTTCGCCATATGTTTTGCTGCCATACACTGGACCAAATACAGACTTACCAATAAGACCATCAGATTTGATGATTCGATGATATCTCTGCTTTTTGAGTATGATATCTTTATAGACAACTGTAAGATCATCAAGGAATTTCAATACGACAGGATCATTTGATATTGAACCGGACTTCGAACCATCAGCTTTTGTGGTAATGCCGCTGTACTGTTGGAAATCTTTTGCTGACGTACCCATCTTGTGAGAGATGAAGCACACATTCTCAAACTTACCAGATGTTTTATTGAATGTTACCAGTGCAATGTCGGCCTTTGGTGTACCAGCAATCTTGTTAGCACCGTAGATATTTTTGAAAGTCTTGGTGCCAACCTTTACGTCGATTGGTTGCTTTAGTTTTTTAAGCTGAGCATTGAGGTCTGTGATGACAGCAAGCTCACCACGCTCTGTTGGAGTCGGTGCATATAGCTTATATCTAGCATCAAGTTTATGATAGTCTTCCAACAGACCGTGAATTTTAGCCATTATACCTCGTAATTCTTCCGTCTTCATGAATTAAAAACGCCTCAAAGCTGGTCTTCGGAAACTCGATACGCAATTCAATAAATTTGTCCAGATTGGCCTTAGCATCATCAAACATGCGTACTATGTCATATTTATATTTTTTCAGTTCTCTATGAATTATCTGCTTCTTGGCTATGGCGCCAGGCTTAGCGATATTACCTGCACGATATATGTGAGATCGGTCTATGTCAAATCCATATTTTCGAAAGGTATCAACAAATAGTTGCTTATCATCCATGTCGGCCCGAGCGGTAATGATGATAAATCGAGTATCTGGGCCAGATAGATGCTTCATCATTTTTTTGGCCGTCGTGAACATATTTGCTATTGGCCTAGCTGTGGCCGCAAAGTGAGCAGCAGATCGAAATTCTCGAAAGTCCAGATGTTCACCAGCCTTCAATTTATATACATTAAATTCAGCGGCGTTCAATTTTTGAACTATGCGCTCGCCACGCATCACGTATACGCTTGAGGTGGTATGAAATAGAGTATCGTCTATATCGAATATTGTTAGACTCGTCGTCATGACGTATAATTTCTTAAATCGATGTGTTTGTTTGTTCTAAGAAATTTCTTAAGCACGGGTATTTCAGCTCCATACGCTTCTTTTTCCCACGGATAGTTCATATATCTTTTAAGAGTGCAATTATCATTTCGTATTATGATTTGCTTATGCCAACGGGTTTTGCATGAATCGCCACGTTGATAATCGTAGAGTTCATTACGACTATATTGCTTGACATGTACTATTTCATGTATCATGCACTTAAGCTTATTACGTATAGACAGATTGTTGCGTATGGTAATTTCGAAATCGCGCGGTCTGGCCGCATCGCCTACCCATTCGCAGATGGCCAAGCATTCTTTATCGCCAGCCATACTATCAAATCGTATTAGCATATTAACATTAATCTTGGATCCCAGAATATCATCCGTTACCCAACGAGCAGCCTCTCGGAAAAGACGCCGATTATCTATCTTATCGACACCTCTAATGGTAATATTAGCCATATATTCTCCCAAAATAGAGTTATACTATAATATGTCGCAGATAGTACATACTATTTATTAAACTTCAATCTTATATTGACTATTTTGGGGCAACGGCTTGATGATTAAGCGAACTTCGCCTCTATCTAACGTCCGAGCGGCTGCAATCTACGCGCGGAAGAAGAAATATTATCGTCTTCCTCTTCTCTCTGTAATTGCCGTTCAGCCATTCTCTCTTCTCGAATTCGCTGTTTCTTTTCTTTACGAGCGGTCGACGGCTCATGGTCTGAGTCATAATCGTCTCCCCAACTACGCTTTCTATGCCAAGTCTTAGACATATTACACCTTTAAGCTCGAAAAATCTTTACGGCCCATCTTTTTTGTTGTCCATTTCATGGTTTCTTCTTCTTTTCGCCTTTCTCCAAATGTGGTTTTGTCCATTATCGGAACATCGTGTATATCATTCTGTGCATCATCTTCTAGATCATATAGCTTCATTCGTGCTTTGTCTACACCAATCACGAACCGTCGATTAGTCGTGAGATCAGCATAACGATTTTTCAATTGTTTGACCATTATCTGATTAAGGTCTTCGAGTTCTTCAGTCGTAATCAATGCTACCATAAAGTCGGCGGTTGCTGGTAGCCCGAAAGACTCAGATGTATCCTCAAGCCCAGGGTCAGATGATCCAAAGCCGGATCTAGTCGTTTGTGTTGCGCTCATGATCGGTACATTTCGTTCGACGGCTAGACCTCTTAGTTCCTCTGCAATAGACTTGATATATGTATAGCTATTTATATTTGAGCCCTGCTTTATACGCGAGGACATACAAATATTTAGGTAATCGACATATATGATATCGGGAATGAATTCGCGCTTTAGATTTAGCTCATTCAATAAATGGCGAAAATGCCCGACATGTGCGCTTGCGGTAGGATATTCTTTGATGATGAGCTTACCTACAGTCTTGTCACGTATACGAGATATCTTCTTTTCGTATGAGTCTCTTGGCAGAGTATTCAGTTCCGTTATCAACACATTTAGTAGATTTGCATCGATACGCTCGGCAATCTTCTCTTCGGACATTTCTAGCGTAATATATAATACCTTCTTGCCTATAGTGAGATTGGCCGCGGCCATATGACACATAGCCAAAGATTTACCTACGCCAGTACCTGCCAATATAATGTTCAGAGATTTCTTGGATAACCCTCCATAGGTAATCGTATTCATAAGCTCAAGATCGAACGGTATCTTTTCCTCTACGCGATGATAGAAATCATATCGTTCTGAATAATCATCAAGAAAGTCATGACCAATATGCGAATCGAATGATACAGCCAACGCCGTCTTCAATAGTTCGGGTAGATGTTCTTTTGTGTGCAACTTATTTCTGCCATCCAGAATAGTGATGCTGTCCATAATGGCATTATGAAGGGCCCGATCCTGGCAGAACTTTTCTGTGCTATCACGAAGCCAATCTACGTTTGTTTTTTCTGGCCCCTGCTTTAGGTCTAATAGAATAGAACTGGCCTGCTTATGTATATCCTCACTTAATCCAGTCTGTTCCTCGATCTGAATGTGTAAAGCCTCACATGTCGGTATGGTATTGTACTTCAGTATGAATGCATTGATCTTGTCAAATATCAATTGCTCTGGCGCGCTATTAAAGTATTCGTTTTTTAAAAAAGGAATGACCTTACGAGCATAGATATCGTCATGTATGAGATGACGAAGAATAGTTTCTTCGATACGCATTTAATAATATTAGTCCAATTTATTTGTAATGTCAAGCTTAATTAGTTCATATTGACCGTTTACGAAACGATATCTGGCGTAGCCTTGTGCAATAAGAATTTCCAATGCGTTTATCGCACCTAGCTTCATCCAATAATTTCTTCCGAGTATAACGCCACAGGCCAAAAGACCCATACCGACAGTAGTAGCTATGAGTAAGTTATAGAAATCCCAATCCCATATCATGTCTTTATCCTAATATGCTGCTCACTATGACTAGTATTACTCTTCATCATCATTCACGGGTTCTGGCCCAACTTCAGCCTTACCATACTTGAACTCTTGCCCAGCAAAGACATCTAGCGCGTCGAGAAATTCTTTGGTGAAATACTTATCTGGATCTTCGAGAATTTGCTTACCGAAAATCTTACTACCATCGGGAAGCTCATATCGTGTCGTAACCTTTTTGATTAGACCATACTTCTCCGCTAATTCAAGTAGCCCATAGTATCGATCTAATCCCGTGTCATAGGATAGTCGTACATCGACCATTTTATTTTCCTTAGTGAAGCGGCTCTTGTACATCTTACAATGAATGATGTTGCCTACTACATCTGTGCCCACGCGATCCTTTTTCTTAGATAGCATTACGATTTGAGATGCTGCGTACTTTAGGCCTGATCCACCACTAATCTCCTGCTGCGGAACATAAGCGCCAATTACAGCATATGTATGATTCGTAATTAGCATGGGTGAGCGGGCTTTTGCAATTCGTAGAGATAGCGCACGAAATGTACCTCGAATAAGCTGGGCCCGAGTCATGTCTCGCGTATCTTTACCTTCTCCGATATCTGAAATTTCTTTCTCTGTCGAAAGCATTCCCAGAGAATCTAGAACGAACATCATCGGCGGCCTAGTAGATATGTCGTTTGCGATATATTTGTCTAGCGTTCGCATAACATGAGTTCGAAAGCCCTGCACCGTAGTTTGTTCTGACACAATGACGCGAGAGGTGTCGATTCCTCGATCAACCATCATGGCTTTTGTGACAGCCGCTTCTGTATCGTAATATATCACACCGGCTTCGGGATTATCATCTAGGAACCGCTTTACAATACCAAGAACAAAGAATGTCTTGCCTGTTGCGGTTTCACCCGCAATCGCAATAATCTTGTTATTCGGTACACCACCGTAGATACTACCAGAAATAGCTGCGTTCAAGATATACGAGCCAGTATCAATCGTTCCCGTAAATTCAGAAGAGTGCAGCCCATCGTCCATAATATGAGTATCGATATCACCAATATCATTAACCATATTGCGGAAGAAATTGCTTTTTGCCTTAGCCATAATGTATTACTTTCTTGTCACGTTATTACCATCCATGCACCAGCGCATGGAATTTTCGCTAATCGTCATTTTATATTTCAAGGAATTATAACACTCTTCATAGCTATTGTATGGAACTACGTGCCACACCACAGTATTTGCCATAACTATCAATATAATCATAACCGTATTCATTTCTTACTCCTAGTTCAGTATAGCGCAATTACTGTTCATTGTAAAGTTATTTTTTTCTAATTACCACGCCCATATCGTTCCATTCGTTCCCATCTGTCTCTACGGCGTTCGCATTTTCTCTAAGCCACTTGTTATACTTAGCCTTAGATGTGGCCACGATTGGGATTGCTCTATGAGTCGATACCATAATTAGCAATATGGCTAGAGGATCAAGTACAAGAACCAGCAATATGATGATTCCTCGAATCGATCTTTCCATTAACTCCGTATCGCTTGACCCATATATCAATTCAGCGACATATCGAATAGGCCCAACTTCTCGCCGAGCATCTCGCATTGATTGCTGTAGAGGAATCTTTTCGTCGGTAAGCTTATCGATAGTAGTCTGATATTCTCTAATTCTTTCGGCTATATCCTTACGTTCACTTTCTTGTTTGCGTCTAGCCTCTAATCCTATTACCACATACTTCTGATCAATTAGACTATTGATGCTTGCGTCAAGCTGGGATTGCACACGCTCAGCACGAACTATACGCTCGCGCTCGCGCGTAATCATCTGATCTATGCGTTCTAGTTTTGCGTCTATATTTTGCGAGTCAGATGTATGTTCGATATGAGCCTTACTTAAATATCCAAAAGTGCCCATGCTCGTTATGGCCATTAGAATCATTACGGCCGATATGAAATACGTCGTTATGAGTAGTGATAATGATTTCCAGTTTCGATAGAGATAAGTCGCCGTAACTATTTTACCGATCTCTAGTGTGGCACCCATGATTACAATAGACCAAAACGCACCAGCAAATATAGCAGTAAGCCCTACTATAGAATACCACGCAGAGATCGCGGATATCGCTATACCTGCTGTCAATGCCAATACGTTGTCTAGATTAATTCTCGATTGATTTTTCATTTACCGCGAGTAATTTCAAGAACCTTCTGTAATTGCTTCTCGATGGTAGGCCCACGCTTAGGCCAAAAAATATAATCCTTATCTGCTGTCTTAAGAAGATTATTCAACAGAGGTACAGTAATGGCTTCCAGCATACGAATCTTGTCGCGTAGCTCAGCTTCACTTGTATTTTCATTATCGGTTTCTTCAAGTCGATACATGAGCTTCGATAGAGCATCGATCTTGCCTGCTAGATCGTCGATTTTCTCTTCGAGTTCTGGAGAGCCAGGAGAGACTGCTACAGGTACTTCGACTCTAACTTCAGGCGAATCTACTCCAGAGAACCCATAATCGAAGGCCTGGTATTCTGCGGGAATTACAATTGTATGTGCTGTCATGTGAAGAAGTCCTCAACTGTATTTATCTTTTCTTCCGTCCATTTGATTGCATTAAGAATAGTACGCATTGGGCCTAGAAAAGCCTTGTCGAATTGTGTGTTATAGTCGATATATTTATCTAGATTAAATTCTTTGGGCAACTTCGATAAAATTGAAATGACGTTATCATTCATATGATTGGGAAGAAGGAGATAGCAGAATTTAATCTTCTCTCCATTTTTGATCAATTCATATTTGCGCGTCAATTTAAGAATCTTAATATGCTTATTGAATAGTAGAGCGCCGCGAACGTGAATGGGAATAGTGCTGTTGTTGGCTCGATCATCTAATCCTGAATTTATTCCGCGCGGAAACGCAATGTCCTCAAATGGTAGAGTATTGAACTCCTTGCGAAATTGAATAATATATTCATGCAGAGATTCTTGCGTGCCCGTCATAATGATATTTATAGCAGTCTTAATGGCTGATCTACATGATTTTGGCGTAGATGATTTCACGGCCTCGATGCCCATGATCTTTAACTTAGGCTCGTTGTAGCGCACGCCCTCGGAGTCGTATACGTTTAGAATGTATCGTTTCTTGGCTGTCCATAATCCTCGATCCGCAATCGACTCGCGGGTCATGTTCATTTTTTGTTGGAATGAATTTGTCCGAATAGCAAGATTCTTATACAGTAAATCGATAAGCGGTTTAAACTTTTCTCTAGCCACATCATCCAGAAAGGAGACCACGCGAGCCTTTGATACAGCGTCTGGATCTTTAAAGACCTTACGTACCAACCCACTAAAGTCGAGATATAGAGAATCTGTATCCGCCGCAATAACGTAGTCATATGACTGTGTTCCTAATAGTGTATTCATATATTTATTTATGCCATTCTCGGCCCAACGAATAGCTAGCTGCCCGCCGAGAGTAATCGCCATAGCCAGTCGCAAATCGAAATATCGAAAGTATGGATTACCGATAGCACCATAGCTACTATTCAATTGAATTTTCTTGGCCATCTGCATATTCTTATACCGAGATATGTCCTTGATTAGCTCACGCTTCTTCTTTTTATCAGTCTCAGTCTCATATGCTTTCTGCGCCTCAATCATTTTAATTTTATATCGCGCACGATCTTCATATAGACGCTGCATCATTTCAGCTAAAAAGCTGCGCTTCTCGTTTGAGAAATAGGTGCCATTAGCCGCTAGACTATAGCCCTCGATGATCGGCAGTTCGATATCCTCATCTAGAAGCTCATCTATGCTAATATCAATATCATTGATAGCCGTGTCCGGAGAACCAAGCCTCGATATAGTGTCGGGCCCGACATTGAACTGCATGATCAAATGAGGATATAGCGAATTCAAATCGAACGAGACGACCCAATCGTGCATACCGATCTTAGGAACCTTAACGTGGCCTCCCGTATACGTCGCGTCTTTTTTATTTTCCTTGCTGGGTGGAACCGCGATGTTCTTGGCCCACAAATGATTGTGAATTAGGACATCCCACATGCGTACTTGCGAAAATACATCCTCGTAATTGACTTTCGCGTCATATGCTAGAGTAAGAACCATGTCAATCAGCTTCATCTTGTCGTCTAGCCGATCAACGATATCAACGTCGTGGATGTTATACTCTATGAATTTTTGAAAGTTCTTCTCGTATAATTCATGTAGAGTTTCATATTCAGAATAGTCAAGCTTTTGATCACCCAGTTCGATCTGCGCTATATTGTCCAGACGATATGATTCTTGCTGAGTGTACGTAAATTTACGATACATTTCAAGATAGTCAAGAGTAGCTACACCCACAATCGAAATTGTAGTGTTTTCGCGCCCGTTGATCTTCACGACGCGACTGCTAAAGGCCTTCCATGGGGATAGCTGCTCAATTGTAGACGGTTCGAATATATGCTTCATTCGATTGATAATGTATGGAATATCAAAGTACGCGATATTCCAACCAGTCACTGCGTCGGGGTATCCACCTCGGCCCCACTCCGCAATGAATGCCAATAGAAGTTCGCGCTCGTTCTTACAGCGAACATACTTAACATCTGCTCTATTCGTATTGAATACACCACAACCAAATACGTAAAATACATTGTCTTTTTTAAGTGTGATGGCTGTGATTTCTTGGGCCGCGGCATCAACAGACGGGAAGCCATTGTTCGATGCTACCTCGATATCGATATTGACTACTTGAATCAATTCTCGATCATAGCGCACTTCTCCTGAGTATTCTTCATTGAGATATGCGTATACGAACCGGGTTAACCCGCTTATCTCAAAGTTCGTTACGTCCTTGTATTTCTCTGCAAATTCCTTTGCCTCGTATATCGAGGAAAACGGCATTGGAGCAAGAGGCTTACCATGAATCGACTTCCAGGTCGAATCGGGCTTATTATTAGGAACAAATAATGTGGGTTCGTATTTCACTCGTCGAGTGAACTGTCGCCCGTTCTCATACCCGCGTAGCAGAATCTGGCCGCGTTTCTCAATAGCATTCGTATAAAATTTCATATTATGATTATACTATATTATTGAGTCTTTGTAAAGATAAATTTCGAAGAGAATGATTCCCTACGCGGTAAACTTAGCTCCAGAGACTATCAGCCCAGAGCCGAACGCCTTATTGTATGCGTTAATAAGTTCAACGACGGGCTTGTATGTGAACAGAATCACATTCTCATTTATGAGTACTTCCTTTGCGTCGGCCATAGGAACACAATCAGCCAAACCCATTTTTGGCTGCCCTCCAGGATCTTGTCTCGTAATGATAGCCGCGGGGTTGATAAGTTTTAGCTTACCAAACATCGCATTCGCATTTTTTTCTGGGCGAACTTCAGCAATAATTTCTTCACTTGTAATAAGACGAATAACGATAATGTTCATACTGTAGTTCCCCATTCACTATAAGTTACATGTAACTATAGAAATATCTATGGCTCTTCATATTATTTCTCGCTACGTTATTCATACGATTCTCAAGATCGCAGTGATCGACCGAATTATTTAGGTACCGGTCAATCTCACTAGTATGAACAAAGTATTCCTTAACGCGAGAAATTGCACGCAATACTATTGGCCCAACTACCTTAGAAGATTTAAGTTTCATTGCCTTATTCCGACAGCAATTCGGCGCCGAATTCGGCCGACTGGGTATTGGTTCTGGAACCATCGCCAATATGAATCTTCTTGGGCTTCTTATGTTCGGGTAGAACTGCTTCAAGCCAAACTCGAAGCATACCGTTGACCATTTCGGCATTTTGTACTTTGACATTATCGGCCAAATTGAATGTGCGCGTAAAGGCCCGTTCGGCGATACCTCTGTGCAGAAAAAGAGATTCCTTGTCTACGCGATTGATCTTACCGACAATCTTTAGAACGCCGGCGGCAATATCGATGTCTATATCGGTACGCGCGAATCCAGCAACAGCCAGTTCTAGTACGTATCGATGCTCTTCGATCTTGCGAATGTTATACGGAGGATAAGTTACCGCGGTCGTGGCCTGACCTGCGGCGAGGTTTAGGCGTTTCCACACTTCATCAAATCCGATGAAAAACGGGTCGTACTTAGTAAAGTCTCCAACTGAATCGTTCATATTCTTCTCCTATTAAGCGAGGGTTTATAATGTGAGCCCCACAATGGCAACTCACATCATAGTATATAGTATTGATTTCGTAATGTCAAGTATATTTTTTATCATTTAGATTTGAATGCAGAACGCTTCTTCTCCTTTTCCGATTCAATCCACTTTTTAGCCACGTGATTAGCTACCGGCCTAGCCATAAATTTCATCGTTTGTTTATAGGCCTTATTCATAATATCTTCACTGCCGACATTGTTATCCACGACGATGAAATTGGCAGCGCCAAAATAATTTTGGAATTTACCGATATTGTTCTGTACGGCCTGCCAGCGTTCCTTTACGAGTTTATCAGATACCGAACGCTCTCGTCCGGCATTTCGCTTCAGTGCTACTTCAATAGATGTATTCACGAATACCATATAACTATCATATCCTTGATCTTTCATGTTGTCGCTCATGGTTTTAATTTTAATAAAATCATGCCCGGTGCCATCGATGACCAATCCAAGGCGACCACTTAGAAGAGTCTTGAGGTTATTATCCGTAATAATTTTGGCTTTATCTCGCGAGATATTTCGAGCATCGGTTTCGCTATCGGGCATCTTGAGACTTAATCCGGCGCGCTTCAGAAGTAGAGTAAAAACAACGTCACTATTGATTACTCGCAGGCCGTGCGCGGTTAGAATTTTTCCATTGACATATGACTTACCCGAACCTGGGCCTCCAGCCAAAAATACTACCTTGAATATGTTCTTATCGTAAACACCCTCAGATATTATATCCGGGCGACCCTGCATCGGTAGTTCAGATTGAATAAATTCAAAAAAAGATTTCATGAGAGAAGACTCCTTGTTAGACATTAAA
>Ga0222712_10005635_pt1 | contig 12586 bp, 11 predicted proteins | sample C33_657DmetaG_FD_165043 | JGI IMG/M metagenome (GOLD analysis project Ga0222712, IMG submission 165043) | Estuarine water microbial communities from San Francisco Bay, California, United States - C33_657D | ecosystem: Environmental > Aquatic > Marine > Unclassified | place: USA: California...
GATCGCCAACCTCGCCCCCGACGATCACCAGCCGTACGTCGGCCGCTCGGCGTTCGCCCACAAGGGGGGCGTGCACGGCGCAGCGCAGGTCAAGACGCCGCGTGCCTATCAACACATCGATCCAGCACTCGTGGGTAACCGTGGACGCCTCGTCGTCTCAGAGTTGGGTGGCAAGGCGAACACGGGGAGCCGCGCCGCAGAACTTGGCGTGGAGCTCGCGAACTCCGGGCTCGACCCGAAGACGCTCTCAACGCTTGTGAAGGAGATGGAGGCGGGCGGCGCAAGCTACGAGGGTGCCGAGGCGTCGTTCCAACTGCTCGTGGAGCGCCACCGTCCAACCTATGTTGCACCGTTCACCATCGTCGACTTCACCGTGATCGTGGAGCAACGCGAAGGTGCTGCGGGCCGAGCAGAGGCAACCGTGCGCGTCGAGGTGGCGGGGGAGCGGCTCCACACCGCCGCCGACGGCAACGGTCCAGTGAATGCACTCGACCGCGCGCTGCGCAAGGCGCTCGGTGCGTTCTATCCGCAGCTCGACGCGGTACACCTCGTTGACTACAAGGTGCGCATCCTCGACGGCGCGTCGGCGACTGGGGCGAAGACTCGCGTCGTCATTGACTCCGTGGCCGAGGGCGATACCTGGTCGACGATGGGCGTCGGCGAGAACATCATCTCAGCATCAGCTGCGGCTCTTGCCGACTCCCTCGAGTACGCGCTGCGACTGCAGGGTGGCGAGATTACTCGTCGCACCGAGCGAGACGCCACAAACGGTCACTCGGCATGAGTGAGGCGATCGCCTACGCTGGCGAACCAGGCGCCTTTGCCGAGGATGCACTCCTCTCCTACTTTGGTGCAACAGCACCGCCGCTGAGCGTCACCTCATTTGGTGACGTTCGCGCCGCCGTACTAGATGGGCGAGCAATTTACGGTGTTTTACCGATTGAGAACTTGATCAACGGCACCGTGCGCGAGACGCTCGACCTGTTGCGCGATGGCGCACTCGAGATCGTTGGTGAGGTGGTGGTGCCTGTCTCACTCGTACTCGCCGCACTTCCAGGCGTGACGCTTGAGCAAGTAGAGCGTGTCTACAGTCACGCGCAGGCGCTCGCGCAGGCGGAGGAGTATCTGCGCAGCCGACCATGGGCACTCCTCACCACCTACAACACGGCGGGAGCTGGAGCGATGATTCGTGAGCGTGGTGAGCGCGATGCCGCCGCCGTGCTTTCGCCACGCGCCGCTGCGATCCATGGCCTCACCCCACTCACCGGGCCAATCGAAGGGGTGCAGGGGAACCGCACGCGCTTCTGGATCCTGCAGCGAGCGGGTGGCTCAGCGACTCGAGCCGCCACGGGCCCAGCGCGCACCACGGTGCTCCTTGGCTTGCGCAACGAGCCGGGCACCCTCCTTGCCGCACTGGCGGTGATTGCGAAGGCGGGCGTGAACATCAGCAAGTTGGAGTCGCGGCCGAATCGTGTGGGGGAGTGGGAGTACATCTTCTGGCTCGATCTCGACGGCGCGGCCGACGCACCCGAGATCCTCGGTGTGATGGCGGGGCTCGCCAACGTGACGCTCGAGCGGCGCATTCTCGGCAGTTACCCACGAGGTGAGGCGCTCTAATCACGCCGCGGCGTGCGCCGCTAGACTCGCCCCATATGGAGCCGCAGAAGATCCTTGTCGCAGGCGTTTGGGAGAGTTCGCCCAACCTCGTCGAGATTCGATCGCCCTTTGACGGTCACCTCGTTGGCACCACCTACCTCGCCACACCTGAGCAGGTCGAGCGCGCAGCCGCCGGAAGCGTCGCCGGATTTAACGCGATGCGCACACTCGGCGCCTGGGAGCGCGGCGCCATCTTGCGCACCACCGCAGCGAAGATTACGGAGCGCCGCGAAGAGCTGGCGGCACTCCTCTCCGCCGAGGCGGGGAAGCCGATTCGCGATGCACGTGCCGAGGTCGACCGCGGTGCGCTGACCTTTAGACTCGCCGCCGAAGAGGCGGAGCGAATGATCGGCGAAACGATCCCGCTCGACCTCGCACCTGCGAGCAAGGGCCGCCTCGGCATCACCCAGCGATTCCCGGTTGGTCCAATCCTCGGCATCAGCCCATTCAACTTCCCGCTGAACCTTGCCGCCCATAAGGTCGCGCCGGCCATTGCGGTTGGCTGCAGCATGGTGCTGAAGCCGCCAAGTGCCGACCCGCTGATCATGCTGAAGGTCGCCGAGATCCTCGTTGAAGCCGGCCTTCCAGCTGGTGGGATAAGCGTCATCCCTACATCGCGTCCCGATGCGGATCGCCTCATCGAAGATGAGCGCTTCAAGGTGCTCTCGTTCACTGGTTCACCGACAGTTGGTTGGTCGCTGAAGGGGCGTGCTGGCAAGAAGCGCGTCATTTTGGAACTCGGTGGAAATGCCGCGTGCATCGTGGACGCAACCGCAGACCTCTCGTGGGCGGTGAAACGCTCGCTCGTTGGCTCCTTCGCATATGCCGGCCAGGTGTGCATCAGCGTGCAGCGCATCTTTGTGCACGAGTCAGTCGCGGATGCCTTTGAGCAACAGTTTGCCGCTGGCGCCGCCAAGCTTGTGCTGGGCGACCCAGCGAACGAGAAGACCGACCTTGGCCCACTCATCGATGATGGCGCCGCGGCGCGTACCGCGGAGTGGGTGAGTGAGGCGGTCGCCGCTGGCGCGAAGGTGATTGCCGGTGGCGCCGCTGCAGATCCCAAGACGCCACGACTCTTCGCCCCAACGATCTTGGCGAACGTGCCGCGCGACGCGCGCATCTGCAGTGAGGAGGCCTTCGCCCCTGTGGTGATCATTGAACGCTTCAGCGAATTCTCATCGGCCATCGCTGCCGTGAATGAGAGCCGCTTCGGCCTGCAGTGTGGACTCTTCTCCAACGATCTGGCGCATGTGCGCGCCGCATTTAATGAACTCGAAGTGGGTGGCGTGGTCGTGAACGATGTGCCGACCTACCGCATCGACAACATGCCGTACGGCGGCGTGAAGGATTCAGGTCTCGGTCGCGAGGGCGTGCGCTGGACCATGGATGAGATGACGGAGATCAAGCTCCTCGTTCTCGCCGACCCGCAGTAGCGGAGTTATCCGCCGAGTTCGTCGCCCCCTGGCGTGGAGATGCGGGCGAGCGCCTCGCGTACCGCCCGTCGCGCGCGCTTTGCGCGACGCTTCATGCGGTCAATCTCGTGTTCCGCAAGACGAATCAAATCACTGTGCTCCCCCTCAACCAGGATCTCGTGGTCACGGAGGTTCTCGATCGGCGCCGGTGCTTCAGGAGCCTGTACTTCGCGTGCAGGCGTTTCGGGCACTGGCCTTGGTGCTGGGCGCGGTGTGGTTGCAGGGCGCTCGGGGCGGAGTGGGGCAGCGGCGCGGCCGAGGAGTGCCGCAATCGCTCGCACCGCTTCAGGGGGTGCTGGCGTCTCCGTCGTCAGGAGTCGCGGGTCAGCGTTTGGCGCTTCTGATGCGGGCTTGCGTTCGGTCACGCGCTTCCTCCCCGTCGTGGCTGTGCCTGTTGACTCCTCTATTCTCGCCGATCGCGCATCAGCAGGAGTTCCCCCGTTCGTGAGCGTAGCCAGCGCGCCGACGGGATCGTGCAGCAGCTCGCCATTCGCCTGTGCCGCAAGATCGGCCCACGGCTCGCTCGGCGATGAGTGGTGCTGCGCGACTCCCCAGAAGACGACGCGACCGTAGGCAGGCAGTCGCACCGTCAGCCCGTTGCGCACGAGCGAAGCGGTAGTCACCAGGAGGCTGCAGTTGGTGATCGCATCGCGGAGTTCGACCACATCACCAGCGGCTGGTGAAATGCCGAGCTGATCGGCAATCGTGCTGGCCGGGTGTGGATGTGCTGGTGTGCCAGCAAGTGAGCTCAATGGGGCGACCACTGGCGAGGCGTGCTGGATGGTGAGGTCTGCCGCCGCATCGCTGTTGAGAGCGATCACCAGTGAACGGGCACTCCCCGCCGCGTTGCTGAAGGCGTAGGCACGTTCACGTGCGGCTTTGTTGCCGCTTTTTGCTTCAAACCAGCGGAAGTCGGCGACGCCGGCAAAGAGGTGCCGCGCCCGCAGAAGTGGGGCGATCTCGCGGTCATATCGCTCCACATGGTCGGCACTGATCGGGTCGCTGGTCCGCGGCGCGCGGTACTCCATGCCGTAGCGCTCACGCTGCCCCTCCCACTGCCCGTGGCCGAGCATCGGCACGCCTGGGAGTGTCGCCGCCATCGTTGCTGCGAGAAGCGCACGGTCACCAATGCCGAACCCCACGGCGGCCGGCTCCTCGTCGGGGGTGGTGAGGAAGTTCACATAGCGACGCAGTAGTTCAGGGTCATAGGCCGCGGTGTCGCGCAAGATCGTGCGGTACTCCGCGTTCTTCCCGTCTCGCAGCATTGTCATGAAGGCGGAGTTGTAGACGCGGTGCATGCCGAGTCCGCGCACGAAATACCCCTCAAGGAGCCAAAAGGCTTCGGCAAGGAGCATTGTGCCAGGGAGTTCCTGCTCGACGCGCTCAACAACCTCACGCCAGAACTCACGCGGCAGTCGCTTGGCGAACTCGCGGTCGCTCAGCGCAAACTCGCTGCGCGATGGAATCGCGGCCTCGGTGCCACGCGCGGGATACCAGAGTCGCCGAATGTGCTGCGCAGCGAGTGTCATCGCCGCATCAAAGCGAATGATGTCGGAACGTCGCGCGACAGAGAGAATCTCTTGGATGACCGCCTCGCGCGCCTCGGCATTGAGGTAATCAATTTGGGCGGTGTCCTTCCACGGCATATTCGTGCCGTCGTTGCCGTGGTAGATGTACTGCAGCGAGCCCTCTGCGCGGCGTTCAAACGCGACGGCGGCATCATCACCGCGCTCATAGCCATCCTCGATCCGGATCGCAGTACCTGGCTCCGTCGAGAGGTTCTCGCCGCTATAGCGATAGTTCTTGAATGGTGGGTGCGCAGAAGAGAGGAGGAGCTCCGGGCGTTTGTTGACCCAGCGCCCGTCGATGGCGACATGGTTGGGGACCATGTCGGTGACGATGCGAATGCCAAAAGCCCCAGCTCTTGTGCGCAGTGTGGCAAGTGCCACATCGCCACCGAGCCTCTCGTCAACGACGTACTCGGCCACGGCGTAGGCGGAGCCTTCAGCGTCAAGGTCTCCCGCACTCACCTTCATCGCGCGCGATGCGACGCTGCGACGCCAGATGCCGATCGGCCAGAGGGCGCTGACGCCGCGTTGCGCCAGAATCTGCAGCTCCTCATCGGGGATCTCATCGAGTCGCTGAATCGGTGTGCCGTAGCGCTGGGAGAGTTGCGCGAGCCAGACAAGGAGGTGCTTCGCCTGAATGACAACCTCGCCCATCCACGGGGCATCGGTGCCGTAGCGCGGTGGCTCAGGGATGCCGAGGGCCGGCTCCTCCCCGCGAATCATCGCAACGCCTCAGATCTGTGTGGGCTCATCCGTGGAGGATAGGGGTGCGGAGTGGGTGATAGGCTGCAACGATGCCTGTTGAGACCGTTGCACGCTCCCTCTCGTTCATTAACTGGGTGGTGGTGAGCGGACTTGCGGTTGGCAGCTTGGCTGCGATCCTGCTGCTCACGTACCGCTCGGAGTCAACGCGGGGCTACCGCGGGTTCACGGTCTTCGCCGCTGGTGGCTGGGCCTTCCTCGCCTGGCTGGCCGACGGGGCACTCCCGGTCCCATCCGCCGATGCGCCGATCCAGGCCGCGGCCGCCGAAATTGATGCGCTCCGCCGCCTCCTCCTCGTGCTCGTCGCCTGCCTTGCAACGTTCTGGACGCTGCGCATCGCACGCGGGAGCGATGGCCGGCACGTCGGCTTGATCACCGTCGCCACTGCCGTTGCGGCACTGCTTGTTGCTGCAGTTGGCTGGGCACCAACACCACTCGTCGCCGTGGCGCTCGCCCTCCAGCTCCTGATCCTCGCGGCGGTTACCGGCGGCGCGTTCGCGGCGATGATCCTTGCCCACTGGTATCTCGTCACGCCAAAGCTCTCTGAGGCGCCACTCTTGCTGTTGAGTCGCGCGCTCAGTTTCGGCATCGGTGTGCAGATTGCCCTCTTTCTCATCTGGCAACTTTTTGGACTTGGCGGACTCGGTGCAGGGTGGGACTTCTTCGCGATCTTGCGACTCGTGATCGGCCTCATCTTTCCAGCGCTCCTTACGTATGCCGGTTGGCGCACGGCGAAGGCGCGCTCCATGGAGTCGGCAACGGGTCTGCTCTACATCGATCTCGGTGCGGTGACGACGGGAACGATTCTTGCCGCAGGCCTCTTCTTCGGCGCAGGGATTCTCGTTTAGCGCTTCGAACCCTGCGTCTCGGCGCGGAGGGCAGCCACGCGACGCTCAATCCGCAGTAGCTCACTGACACTCCACGCCTGCGCAAAGCAGGCGACGGGTGTAAACGGCGCATCACCCGTTGCGTTCTCCGAGATCGTGCCAAGACCCGCCTCGCGCAGATGCGCGCGATACGGGGCGAGCGCCTCGGTCACGAGTGCAACCGCAGCGGCGCGACCAGATGGGTTCGTAAGGTCGTGCACGGCGAAGGCACTGTCGGCCCACGGCCCAATGAGCCAGAGCCAACCGAGTCCCTGGTGATAGGCACCATCGCGCGATTTCCGATCGCCGTCGTAGTCACCGCGATAGGCGGGATCAATCGGTGCCAGTGAGCGAATCCCGATGGGGGCGCGCAGTTGCGCATCGGCCGCGGCGAAGGCGCGCTGCGCCTCAGCATGCGGGATGAGGTCGCCACCAAGGCCGAGCGCAATGAACTGGTTCGGCCGGAGGGCAAGGTCATCACCCTCAGGTCCGTCAACGACATCGGCAAGCCACGGCACCTCGGTGCGTATGAATCGCGCACGGAAGCTTGTACGAACGCGATCGGCGAACGGATCCAGTTCCGCAGCGACACGTGCCGCATCGGCAACGCCCGCGCCGATCGCTGGATCTCGCAGCCAGGCGCTGACGCTGCGGAGTGCGCGGTACCAGAGCGCCGAAATCTCAATCGGCTTGCCACGGCGGGGTGTGACCACCCAGTCGTCGAGCTTCGCATCCATCCAGGTGAGCTGGCGACCCTCGGCCGATCCAACAATCAGGCCATCGCTATCAGCGCCGATTCCGAAGTCGGTGCCGTCGCGGTAGGCGGCGATGATGCGCAGCAGCGTTGGCAGTAGTTCGGCACCGAGGGCGTGATCGCCTGTCGCCGCCACGTGTGCACGTGCCGCCTCGATGTACCAGAGCGGCGCATCAATCGTGTGATATTCGGGCATCTCATCGACGCGATCGGGGAAGTTGTTCGGCAGCAACCCGCGGCGAACCCACGGTGCAAAGGAGCGCAGCACCGTGGCACCAATCTCTGGTCGGCCTGTTGCCAACGTCAGTCCGCGCAGGGCAATCGCCGTGTCGCGCCCCCAGTCGTTGAACCAGGGGTAGCCGGCGATCACTGACCAGCCGACTGGCGCCCCAGGATCCGCCGGTCCAGGTGTGGCGGGTATGCGTCGGCGCACCAGAAAGTCATCAGCGGCAAGTACGAGCGCCTGTAGTTCGTTGCTGGCGGCGATTGCGGCGTCGGCACCGTCACCCACCGACTGTGCACGGGCGAGCAGATCGCGATCGCGCGCCTCGCTCTCGGCGAGCAGTGCCGCACCACCACCACTCGCCATCGCGGCGAGGAGTTCGGCGGGCGGTCGACCGATCCCACCACCCTCGGTTACAACCAGCAGTGAGGCGCTCCCGCCAGGCTCAAGCCGCACGCTCCAGCGCAGCGGAACGGCATAGTCGGATCGATCTGCCTCGACTCGTGCCGCGTCGTGTCGATGGAAGAGGCCACGAATCGCCCCAGCGTCGGGGGAGAGTGCGCCGCCGTCGCAGCGGATCTGCACCTCGGGCCACGCGGCGCTCATTCGCCACGAACCCTGCTGCGCACGCTCATCGACGTGGGTCTCCGCGCACGCCACGTCGCCCACGAGTGCATCATGGTGGTCGTGCGCAGTTGCGGTGAGGCGTAGCAGCAGGTTGACGCCAGAGCTGGCGGCAGCATCAAGGCTCAACGAGAGCAGCACAGCATTCGCGCCATGCACCGCCGAGTGTCGTTCGGTTAGCGCACCGACAGTGAGCCCCCACCGCTTGGTAACGCCACCGACGCCGACGGAAAGGTCGTGCAGTGGCGCACCAAGGTTCGGTGAGAAGCGGCCGGGCTCCATCTCAAAGCTAAAGAGCGGCAACCAGTCGTCATCGGTGCGCGCCCAGAGCATTGGCGGACCGGCGAGCACCGTGCGCGCGACTGGGGGCTGCAGCGCCGCAACGAGGAGTCCGTGATAGCGACGACCTGGCGCACCGAGCGGTGAGAGCGCGGTATAGCCGCCGAGGCCGTTGCCGATCAGGAGTTCGCGATCCTGCGCGCGATCAAGATCGGCAAGATCTGTTGCTGTGAGGGAGGTGCTCATGGCGCTCGCGCGCTCCGGGGGTTAGGAGATCTTCTTGATGGTGTAGTTGATCTCGTTGCCGTTCGGCAGGGTGACGACAACCTTGTCACCAACCTTGCGTCCGATAAGCGCCTTGCCGAGCGGGCTCTCGTTGGAGATCTTCGGTGGCTCGCCGCTTGGGTCAGCTTCGGTGGATCCAACGATCAGGTAGTCGTGGCTTTTGCGTTCGGCGGTCACGGTGACGGTGGAGCCGAGGGCGACCTCGTCGGTGCTGGCATGCTCGTCGATGATTTCTGCATTGCGCAGCTTCTCTTCAATCTCCAAGACCTTCCCCTCAATGAACGACTGCTCGTTCCGGGCGATCTCGTAGTCGGCATTTTCGCGCAGGTCGCCGAGCTCCTTCGCCGCCTTGATGCGCGCGATGACCGCTGGGCGCTGCGAATGGATCAGGTCATGCAGCTCGGCCTCGAGCGCAGCCTTCCCAGATTCCGTGAGGTAGACAGGTCCAACCATGCGGGGGAGTCTAGCCGTTCGCCGTCCCCGTGGCGCCCCCCTGCCGAATTGCGAGGGCCAGGATCGTGCTCAGCGCGAGCATGGCGACCTGCGGCGCAAGGGGCCCCCCAGCCAGGATCAGCAGAACAGAGAGCCCCACGCTCACCAGCACCTGCGCTCGGGGAGGGCGGTTGCCAGTGGCGGAGCGCAGGGCGATCAAGCCGAGCAACAGCAGATCGAGCGCCCCCAGGGCGATCGTTGCGAACGAGGCGTAGGCAACGAGGCGGTCGTAGCCCCCTTCGGCGGGGAGTGCCCCGCCAAGGAGGCCATAGGTGAGCGCCCCGGAGGCAATCAGCCCAACGCCGCGCACGAATTCAGCGGCAGCCAGCGCGGCGTACGTCACTAGTACCGATCCCTTCAACATGCAGAGGAGCGTAGCGCGAACGCGGCAGGGGCAGGGGTAAAGGCGCATACTCCTCACATGAACAGATCTGCACAACGCACAGCAACTGAGTCGCCCCTGAAACTTGATGTTGTCATCGCCTCGCTCCTACTGAACGCGGGCATCCTTCTCGCCCTGGTCACGTGGATCACGGCTAGTCGGCCAGATTTTTTCTCTGGGATCAGTAATGAGCAACTGCGCGCCGCCTTATCGATACTGGCTGTAGGTGCCCCGGTCGCGGTTGCCGCTGCCGCTGCTGGCCGGCTGAGCGCGCGTCTCCCCGTGGACCTTGGTACTGGAACCCTCCTCGCGCTGCTCGCGGCGCTCAGCACGGTGTTCACTACAGCGGCAGTGCTGCATTTTGTGTTGCCGGGCGATTCAAGTCTTTTGGGAATGCTCTTCCATGCGCTGATTAACTGCGCAGCAATCTTCCTGACGGCGCGCCTTCTTGCTCGTCGCGCGCGGCGGCTCCCGGACTGGATCAGCATAACCGGAACGATCTTTGCTGTCGGGCTACTCCCCATCGGCTTGGTGACGCTCGTCGTCGAGTTGTTCTTTACCTGGGCGAATATTTCCCTGGCCGGCGGACTACCAACGCAAGGCGTACCGCCGTTTGTCGTTGCGCTCGCCGCCCTCTATTTATTCGCGCTTCTGCCGGTACTCTTCCTCGGGCGAGCTCTCCTTCAGGCGGAATCAGCGCGATATCGCCCTGTTGAACGCCGCTTTGTGGAAGTCTTCGCCGCCTTTGGCGTTGGTTCGCTTGCTGCGGTGGTGGTGCCGATCGCAACCTTCCGGCTCTACGAGCTCATGCAAACCTGCACGAACGACTATGTCTGCACTCGCCCACCTGCGGAGTGGATCGTTGTTGGCCTCCTCACTGGCGTGACTGCCTGGCGACTGATTCGGGGGGCCGAGCGTGCCAAGCAACCGCTCCTCTGGATCGGCGTGCTCCCTCCCGTATTCACGACCTTGATCGCGATCAATGTGTATCTCCCGTCAGAACTCGGCGGCCTTCCGGTGGCGGGGGCGCTGATCTCGATCGGGGGGCTGCTCCTCTTGCGACGCGCTACGATTACACCAGCGCCGCGCTCGCGGCGCGCAGCTAAACGGAGGTAGAACCCCATGAGCGACGCGAAGAAGATCACGGTGTACGGCGCAGACTGGTGCAGCGATTGCACGCGCTCCAAGGGCTACCTCGACGCACACCAGGTTCCCTATACCTACGTTGACGTCGACGCTGACGCAGCCGCCAAGGAGATGATTGAGACGCTGACCGGCGCGAAGTCGATCCCCGTGATCATCTTTGAGGATGGCTCGTACCTGATTGAGCCCTCCAACGCGGAGCTCGGTGCGAAGGCGGGCGTCCCCCAGAGCTAACGCGCGGCGAGCGGTAGCTCGTCGAGGCTTGCTAGCACCACGTCGGCAATCTCTGCAGCGCCCGTTGATGACGGCGCGCCCGGGAGCGGCACGACAACGACGCTCATCCCCGCCGCCTTACCAGCGCGCGCGCCAGCCAGTGAATCTTCGATGGCGAGTGAGCGCTCAGGTGCAATGTTGATGCGGCGGCACGCCTCGAGGTAGACGTCGGGGAGTGGCTTGCCGCCCGCGACCTCGTCGCAGCTCACGTAGGTCTGCACGACGTCGGCGAGCCCCAAGATTTCAATCAATGTGGCGATGATGCTGCGCGGGCTCCCCGACGCAATCGCAACAGGTCCGCGCGCGGCGGCGCGGCGAACGGCGGCAACACCGGCGGGAATCACCTGCACGCGCCCGGAGCGATAGAGCGACTCAAGGTGGTTGATAGTGCGCGTCGCAATCTCGTTGGCATCTGGGTGGCCAAGGATCTCGGCCATGGCGCTGCCCCACTGCTGGGTGTTCGCACCATAGAAGCGGTGGAAGTCCTCTTCGACCAGGCGGCCGCCCACTTCGGCGGCGATGGCGAAGCGCGCTTCGGCCCAGAGCGGCTCGGTGTCGCAGAGTACGCCATCCAAATCGAAGACGACCCCATCGGGGTTTCTCACGTACGGCGGGAGGGTCTGTTCTGCAGGCATAGGCGCAAGGGTAGCGGGGCGCGTACCCTACGCGCATGAGTCCTGTTGTCCGAGAAGAGCCGAGCGCCTGGGGAACACGTCTTCGCGCCGCCGCCGCTGCTGGAGAACTTTCTGACCTCCCGTTTGTGCAGCAGCCAGCGTGGGCTGCATCCAAAGCACTCACCGGCTGGGAGTCAGTTCGACTTGTTGCACACGACGGCGGTGCCTGGGCCGGCGCGCAGTTCCTGTTGCAGCGACTCCCCGCCGGACTCGGTCGCATCGCCTACGCGCCGCGTGGACCGATTGTTGTGGCGGCGCATGCGGAGCAGGCCGCAACGCTGCGCGCCGAGCTACTGCGCGGGCTCTCCGACCTACGCCGCGACGGCGTCACGCTGGTGCGCCTAGAGCCAGGTGAGAGCACTCCGCTCCCCGATGAGGCCGACCAAGTCAACCCTGCCGATGGGCTCAGCGCCGACCTTCGTGCCCCGTGGCTCGCTGCAGCAACCACCGCACGTATCGCGCTCCATCGTGCGCGACCGGTTCAGCCATCGACCAGTCGACGTATTGATCTCACCGCTGGAATGGAGACCGTTCGTGCCGCTTGGCGCAGCAAGTGGCGACAGTACGCGCGACATGCCACGGAGTCGGGCGTGACCGTGCGCGCAGTTGGCGCCGACGGTGCCGATGCCCTCTACACCGCAATGACCTCGATCTCAGGGCGTACCGGCGTGAAGACGCGGAGCAGCGCTGCCTTCGCGCACATCGTCAGCGCCTTCAATGGCGAGGCGGAGATTCTCATCGCCGAAGCACCGTCGGGCGAGACGCTCGGTGCGCTCCTCGTCATCACCACGCCAACAACAACGACCGAACTCTTCGGCGGTGCAACAAATTCGGGGAACGAGCTTCGCGCGCCATACGCGCTGAAGGTCACAGCGATTGAGCGCGCTGTGGCGCGAGGGAGCGCCACCTACGACATGTGGGGGATCTCAACGTCAGGCATTGCGCACTTCAAGGCTGGCTGGGGCGGAGCTCCGGTTGTCTACCCTGGCGCACTTGATGTGGATCTTGATCCGATCCGTGGGCCGCTCGTGCGCCTTGCGCTACGCCTGCGCGGATTCGGCGCCTAAGCCGAAGGGCGAGCCGTTCTGCTCGCCACCAGGGTGAGCAGGCCATTTGCTAGCACCAGCCCCCAG
>Ga0222712_10005636_pt1 | contig 12583 bp, 14 predicted proteins | sample C33_657DmetaG_FD_165043 | JGI IMG/M metagenome (GOLD analysis project Ga0222712, IMG submission 165043) | Estuarine water microbial communities from San Francisco Bay, California, United States - C33_657D | ecosystem: Environmental > Aquatic > Marine > Unclassified | place: USA: California...
TCTTCCGAGTGCTGCCTCAATTCCATGAAGCATGCTTAAGAAATCGGCTGCGGGGAGATCACTTTCTGCAAGTGCTACAGCATTGATGTAATCAGGCTGAACAGGTCCACCCACAGGTTTTGTTACATACATCGAAGAAAGTGCAGTGAGATCAGTGGCTTCTTTAAGTAGAGCTACTGCAAGATCAATACTTTCTTGCGGGTTGCCTAGATTGGCACCTAATGCAATTACTGCTTTCATCGCGTGATGGTGACCGAGATATTTTCAAAATCAACAGTCACGGGTGCATGTGGCTTATGGACAGTAACGCTTACAGAAGTAATCTGTGGGTAAGTCGAAGAAATTTCATCAGCAATCCGGCCAGCAAGTCGTTCGATTAATTGCACACGATCTCCCACGATATTGTTGTGAGCAATCTGAGCTAAATCTGCGTAGTTAATAGTTTCATTTAAATCATCAGAAACAGATGCGGTCCACAAATCTAAGGAGACCTCAAGATCAACTGTAAATTCTTGTCCATCAGTTGCTTCATGTGGGAGAACGCCGTGATAACCAAACGCCTTGATTCCAGTAACTCTGATCTGATCAGACACGTGCAATCACCTCTTTATGTGGAGCCACGCGATGAACTCTAACGCCCCAGATGCCGGTGTCGAGAAGATCTTCTGTGATTTTTAGCGTTGCAGCTTCGCGTTCAAGTGGTGAGTCTCCGCCCAAGAAACGTTTACGTGAAGCACCCACAAGAACTGGATATCCCAGATCAACAATCTCGCTGATGCGGTGGATGAGCTCCCAGTTATGTGCACTCTCTTTAGCAAAACCAATACCTGGATCAAGAATGATCTTCTCTTTCGCAATCCCTGCAGCTACTGCCTTGCCCACTTGTTCCATCAGCTCTGTTTTAACTTCTTCTACAACATCGCTATAGATCGCCTTGGAATTCATATCAACCGAATGTCCTCGCCAATGCATCAAAATATATTTTGTACCTAGCTCTGCGGCGACGTGGTGCATCTGGGCATCTGCTAGTCCCCCACTGACATCGTTAATGTAGGTCGCACCAGCCTCAACTGCTACACGTGCAACGCCTGAGCGCATCGTGTCAATTGAAATTATTGCTCCGTGCTTTGTAAGTTCTCGAACAACGGGGATGACACGAGATAACTCTTCTTCCTCGGTGATGCGCTGCGCACCAGGGCGCGTGGATTCGCCGCCGATATCGATGATGTCGGCACCATCGGCGATCATTGCAAGGCCATGAGCCACGGCGGATTCGATAGATTCAAACTCTCCACCATCAGAAAATGAATCAGGTGTGACGTTGAGAATTCCCATCACCAACATTGGAAACTTCTCTCGCTAGCGATTCGTAATCAGGCTAATTGCCTCTGCGCGAGTGGTTGGATCCCGCAGCGCACCACGGACAGCGCTAGTCGTTGTGCGAGCTTGAGATTTCTTTACTCCGCGCATCGACATGCATAAGTGTTCGCAATCAATAATGACAATCACACCGAGTGGGTTAAGGATCTTCACCATTGCATCTGCAATTTGTGTAGTTAAACGCTCTTGTACTTGTGGGCGCTTGGCATACAGGTCGACAAGTCGTGCGATCTTAGAAAGGCCAGTAATCTTTCCGCGCGGAATATAGCCAACGTGCGCGACGCCATGAAATGGTGTGAGGTGATGTTCGCACTGTGAAAAGACTTCAATATCTCGAATAATCACAAGCTCTTCGTGGCCAATATCAAAAGTTGTAGTCAGAACTTCTTCCGGAGATTGCCAAAGCCCACCGAAGTTCTCTTTATATGCGCGTGCAACGCGAGCCGGAGTCTCCTTTAGACCTTCTCTATCTGGATCCTCGCCGATCGCAATTAAGAGTTCGCGTACTGCGGCTTCAGCCCGCGCCTGATCATATGGACGCACTGCACGGCCATCATCGGGACCAGATGAGACTGAAGAAATATCACTCACTCGACGGTGCCTTTTTCTTACGTGTTGCACGCTTTGGCGTTTCTGTACTTTCTGCAACTACCTTCTTGGGAGGAATGGCTACAGGTGGTTGCGAACTGGGAATGCGATGAACTGATCCCGTCCACGCTGGTCTGCGTGGCCATGAAGTAACCTTTGCAAAGATCTCTTCAATCTCTTCTTTATTAAGAGTTTCGCGGTCAAGAAGTTCAAGGACCATCTCATCGAGGATGGAGCGATTAGCTACCAAGATATCGAATGCCTCTTGGTGAGCATTTTCGATCAATGAGCGAACTTCTCTATCTACAACGGCGGCAAGATTTTCAGAGTAATCGCGCTGATGCCCATAGTCACGGCCCATAAATGGCGCAGAGGTATCATTTCCAAGTTTGATGGCACCGATTGCCTCAGTCATTCCGTATTGCGTCACCATTGCGCGAGCAAGGGCTGTCGCCTTCTCAATATCGTTTGAAGCACCTGTTGATGGATCGTGGAAGATGAGTTCTTCTGCAGCGCGACCACCCAATGAGTACGCCAACTGATCAAGCAACTGGTTACGAGTTGTTGAGTACTTGTCATCATCTGGCAAGACCATCGTGTAACCAAGTGCGCGGCCGCGAGGCATAATCGTAATTTTGTGAACAGGATCTGTATGTGGGAGTGCTCGTGCAACGAGTGCGTGGCCTGCTTCGTGATAGGCGGTAACGCGACGCTCTTCTTCAGACATCAGACGTGACTTACGTTGTGGTCCAGCCATCACGCGATCGATCGCCTCATCTAACTGGTGATCTGTAATGACTTTTTCGCCCTCACGAGCAGTCAACAGGGCTGCCTCGTTGAGAACATTTGCTAGATCTGCTCCAGTAAATCCAGGAGTACGACGTGCAAAGTTCTTAAGATCAACATCATCTGAGATCGGTTTGTTCTTTACATGTACCTTCAAAATATCTTCGCGACCTTTGAGATCTGGTCGATCCACTGGAATCTGACGATCAAAACGCCCTGGGCGCAATAGTGCGGGATCTAGAACGTCAGGACGGTTTGTTGCAGCGATAAGAATTACTTGGCTATCGCCTTCGAATCCATCCATCTCCACAAGAAGTTGGTTAAGTGTCTGCTCACGTTCGTCGTGACCGCCACCCATACCGGCACCACGCTGGCGACCAACAGCATCAATCTCATCAACGAAGACAATTGCTGGTGCATGCAGCTTTGCTTGGGCAAAGAGATCGCGTACACGTGAAGCTCCAACACCGACAAACATTTCAACAAAGTCAGAGCCAGAAATTGAATAGAACGGAACTTTTGCTTCGCCAGCAACTGCGCGCGCAAGCAGAGTTTTACCAGTTCCTGGAGGGCCGTATAAAAGAACTCCCTTAGGAATTTTTGCACCCAAGAGTGCGTACTTGGCAGGGTTAGCTAGAAAATCCTTAATCTCTTCGAGTTCAGCGATGGCTTCATCCGCACCAGCTACATCTGCAAAGGTGTTCTGAGGAACATCGTTGTTTTGCAACTTAGCTCTGGATTTTCCAAAGGAGAAGACCTTGTTGCCGCCTTGGGCTTGGCTCATGAGGAAGAAGAAGAGAAGACCAATGAGTAAGAATGGGAAGAAGGAGAAGAGGAAGCTCACAAGAAGTGATTGCTTTTTAACCTCAACGCTCCAACCCTTTGAAGGTGGATTACCAGTCAACGCATCGACAAGCGTTGGCTCTTGGCGGGCAATATACGAGGCTTCTACCTTTGCTGAACCATTGATGAGCTTGCCAGATTTGAGTTCAAGGCGAATCTTCTGTGCGTTATCAACTAAGACCGCTGATTCCACATCTGATTTTGCGATGGCATCAAGCGCCTGTGATGTCTTGATAGTTTCGTAACGGTTACCGGCGCTAGAAATCTGACCAAAGACTGAAACTGCAACAATCGCGACAATGATCCAAAAAAGAGGGCCGCGCATCAAGCGCTTCAATCGCGATTGTGGAACCTGTGGCGCTCCAGAAGGTTTCGTCTTCGGTGCCTGCTTCTTAATCTTTGACTTCATAGATTCTTCTTATTCGTACATGTGCTTTGCAAGCACACCAATAAAGTCGAGATTGCGGTACTTCTCGTCAAAATCAAGACCATATCCGACAACAAAGTCCTTGGGGATATCAAAGCCAACGTACTTAACATCAACTTCAACTTTGGCGGCCTCTGGCTTACGCAAAATTGTAAGAATCTCAACTGTGCCAGCACCGCGTGAGACAAGGTTTGCGCGGAGCCAAGAAAGCGTTAAACCAGAATCAACAATGTCCTCCACAATCAAAATGTTTCGACCGGTGATATCTCGGTCAAGATCTTTCAGGATACGTACGACGCCACTTGATTTTGTTCCTGAACCATATGATGAAACAGCCATCCAATCCATTTCGATGTGTCGCTGCATCGCGCGAGTCAGATCCGCCATCGCCATTACTGCACCTTTAAGAACACCGACAAGAAGTAAATCTTTTCCTTCGTAATCTTTATCAACTTGCGCAGCCATCTCTGCAATTCGTGAAGACAATTGTTCTTGTGTTGCAATAACGCGTTCGACATCGGTACCGACTGCTTGTAGATCCACCGGGTGGGTCTCCTTCGAATGGGCTAGCGATCAGGCTAGCTGCGGGCGTAGGCCGAAAGTCTGCCCGAAATTCGGGCAACCTTCACACCGCCTGGAAGGCTGATCTCGCCCTGACCATGCCATGAGGTGACCAACGCCTCAACTGCGCTCACATGATCGGCTGAAATTGAGCCCATGGGAGCACCCTGAGCGTAGATTGCCCTGCGAATCAGACGAGTGCGAATGGCTTTAGGTAGCCCAGCCAAAAATTCGATATCAAGGGATGCCAAGTCGTGGCCCTGCGCGGTGCGATCTGTGAGTTGATCGAGGGCATCGGCATCATCGCGCAGAAGAGATGCGGTGCGAGCAAGAGCTTCGGCAATACCTGGCCCAATCTCTTTCTCCATAACTGGAAGTATCTGCGTGCGCACACGAACGCGTGAGAACTCTGCATTGAAATTATGTGGATCACTCCATGCATCTAAACCAAGATCCTTACACGCTTGCTCGGTTACTTCTCTGGTTACCGATAACAACGGTCGGATGATTTTTCCATTGACTACTGCCATTCCGGAAAGTGATCGTGCACCAGAACCACGGGCCAATCCCAAGAGAACGCTCTCTGCTTGATCGTCACGAGTGTGTCCAAGATAAATCTGAACCGCATCACGCTGATCGGCAATTGCGTGGAGAGCTGCATATCGGGCATCTCGTGCACCTGATTCAAGACCAGAGCTTTGGTCAACATTTACTTGTTGAGAAATAATCTCGCTGAAACCAATTCGCTCTAGTTGTTTGACAACTTTACGCGCCTGAATATCAGAGCCATCTTGTAGCTGATGATCAATAGTGACGCCGATACAGGTAATTAAAAGTTCTTTACTTTCGGCAAGAAGAGCACCCGCCAGGGCAAGTGAATCAGCTCCGCCAGAGACTGCTACAAGAATTCGATCGCCTGCAGATAGCGTTGCTAAGTGTGGGCGCACTGCAGAGCGAAGTTCTACAAGTGCGTGTGCCATGTCTTAGTTGGCTACATCTCTTCGGGAAAAGAGAATGGAAGCAACGAGAGCGCCGACTCCAATGTACGTGCCAGCAAGAGTCAATCCATGCGTATAGCTCACTTGTGGAATTCCACCCATGGCGATGGCATTCAATTGACTTCCTGGAAGCCATTCGAGTGTTGAACTTTTAACGGCACCAAGCAAGTTTTCAATGATAAGAATCCAAAGAACGCCGATTGAAATCGAACTAATGGGTGAACGAAGCAAGAGGCCCATGATCATTCCGAGAATTCCAAAACCAACAACTGATATCGAAACGTTGACGTAAGTTTGAGTGATTTGAGTCCAACCATCTGAAGTAAACCAGAGAGAACGTTCAACCTTCGCTCCCGGTGCGAGGAAGTAAGAGATAAGAACTGAGACAACACCCGAGATTAAAACCATGGCGAGAGCAAAGATTTTCATCGAGATCAATTTTCCAGCGAGAAGGCGTAAACGGCCAGGCTGGCGAACTAAGAGATTGCGCAAAGTTCCGTATGTGTACTCCTGTGCAGTCTGTGCGGCAAAGACGCAGTAAGCGATGATGCCGAGAAGGCTTCCCACATTTGAGAATCCGATTACTGATCCACCAAAGGACGAGAGCATCTCGCGAGAAATTGGATTAGCAGGATCTGAATTTCCGCGGGGAGAATCAATTAGGAGGAAAAGTAATGAGGTGAAAAGACCAGTGAAAAACAGCGCTGCCCCAAGTGTTCCAAGAAAGAGCGTTGGGCGACGAAGTTTGCGCCACTCGGCTCTGATGACACGAATCATTTCTTATCTCCTGTCATCTCAAAGAATGTCTCTTCCAGGTTAGGTAACTGTGGCGAAAGTTGAGTGAGAACAATCCCTGCCTCGAAAGCCTTTTTATTGAGTAGTCCTGCCCAATCAGCCGGTCCCTCAATGTGAGCAACGCCAGATTGAATATGGGCCTTGTGTCCATCAGCAACTGCAATTGCAACAACTTTATCTAGGTCGCTCAGATTTTCTGTGCGGACCAACATAAATGGTTGTTGCGCTTCAAAGAGCTGCTGAATAGGACCGGCAAAGACAACTTCACCTTTACGCAGCATCACGATGTAATCGCTAATGATCTCTAACTCTGAAAGTAAGTGTGATGAGACGAAGACTGTGGTTCCTTTATCTGCAAGTCCGCGCAACAAGTCGCGAATCTCCTGAATACCTTCAGGATCAAGTCCGTTAGTTGGTTCATCGAGAATCAAAATCTTCGGATCTGGCAAAAGTGCTGCTGCGATTCCTAAACGTTGCTTCATACCAAGTGAATATGTCTTGAACTTTGATTGTGCACGATCTGCAAGTCCCACAGTCGCAAGCACTTGCTCTACTCGTTCGTGGTTAAACCCTCCAAGAGTTGCAAGTACATGGAGATTTTCAGCCCCTGATAGAGCTGGATAGAAGGCAGGGCCTTCGATCATCGCACCGACATGTTTGAGGTACTCATCTGGATCGCTAATTGAATAACCCAAGATCTGTCCGGTGCCACCAGTCGGTGAGATCAAGCCAAGCAACATTCGGATTGTTGTTGTCTTGCCAGCGCCGTTAGGTCCGACGAAGCCACAAATGCTCCCTAGAGGGACTTCAAAGTTGGCATGTGAGACAGCAAAGCGAGAGTCGTATTTTTTGCTGAGGTCTTGGACAGATAGGGCGATCGTTTGAGCGTGCATGTGGGGAATATACCCTGCGCAGATTAAGATTTCGCCATGAGTAAAGAGGTATGGGGCTATCAGCCACGGAATGCGCGGCAAGAGCCAGATTGGGAAGTAAATCCTCAAACTGCGGCTGTCCGCGCCGGTCTTGCACGTTCTGGTTTTGGTGAGACCGGAGAAGCTCTCTACCTTTCGAGCGGATTTACATATTCATCTGCTGAAGAAGCGGTCGACTCTTTTACCGATGAAGTCGATCATTACCTGTACAGCCGATTTCATAATCCCACCGTTGCAATGTTTGAAAAAAGACTCGCTGCAATTGAAGGTGCCGAGTTCTGTGTAGCAACTGGTTCAGGCATGTCTGCCATGTTCGCTTCAATTACCTGCATGGTCAGCGCCGGTGATCATGTCGTGGCATCAGCTTCAATGTTTAGCTCTTGCCATGTTGTAATTACAGAATTTCTTCCCAAATGGGGAGTTACCTATGAATTAGTTAAGGGCAATGATCCTGCTGCTTGGGCGAAGGCGTTAAGCAAGCCAACCAAGGTCGTCTTTATTGAAACCCCTAGTAATCCTTTGTTGGATATTGTTGATATTCAGATGGTGAGCGATTTAGCGCACAAAGTTGGTGCAACGGTTATTGTCGATAACGTAATGGCTTCACCGATTTTGCAGAAACCTCTACAGCTTGGTGCCGATGTGATTATGTATTCGGCAACCAAACACATAGATGGCCAAGGCCGCGTTCTTGCCGGCGCAATTCTTGGATCGTTTGCATACATTCATGAGCATCTACTTCCATTTGTTCGACATACAGGACCAGCGTTAAGTCCATTTAATGCTTGGGTGTTGGTGAAATCTCTCGAGACGATGGATATGCGCGTTCGTCGAATGAGCGAGAATGCTCAAGCAATTGCTGAGTATTTAGAGACGCGTCCAGAGATCAAAACTGTGCGTTATCCAGGACTACCTTCGCACCCTGATTACTTATTGGCGCAACGCCAGATGAGTGGTGGAGGATCTACAATTGGAATTGAATTTGCTGGTACAGCTAAAGATGCCTTTAAAGTCATGAATGCACTACGAATCATTGATATCTCTAACAACCTTGGAGATAGCAAGTCACTGATCACTCACCCTGCCTCAACAACGCATCGTCGTTTGAGCCCAGAAGTTCAATTAGAGATGGGAATTACACCTTCTGTGGTGCGACTATCTGTTGGTCTTGAGTATGTAGATGACCTAATTAAGGATCTAGATCAAGCCTTCAAGAGCTGAGCAATAACAAGCACGGCAGAGAATAAGGTCAGATAAGTGATTGACCAGTGGAAAATCTTGAGCGCAACTGCGTCGTAGTTAACTGAATTTTCCTTCAGCTGTACAAGTTGCCAAGCAAAAACTAGTCCAAGGGCAACTGTGATCACCATGACCCACCACTGCAGTTCTGTGAAATAAATGAGTGCAACTGAGCTGATGATCATTGCAACGGTGTGAAACCACATATTTCGAACAACGATATTACGTGCTGCAATCACAGGAAGCATTGGAATCTTTGCTGCTTCGTAATCATCTTTATATTTAATTGCCAGCGCCCAGAAATGAGGTGGGGTCCAGAAGAAGACAACAAAGAAGAAAGCAACAGCTGCCCAAGAAAGTGAATTAGTAACTGCAGCCCATCCGATAAAGACAGGCATACACCCTGCCGCACCACCCCAGACTATGTTTTGAGATGTATGGCGCTTAAGAGCCATCGTGTAAACAAGTACATAGAAAGCGATTGCAACTGCCGTCAAAATTGTTGCAAGCGGTTCTGTGTAAATCCAAAAGATAATCAGTGAAAGCGTACCGATAACTGTTGCAAAAAAAGCCGCATGTGTTTTGCTGATTGCGCCAGTAACAAGTGGGCGCGTAGATGTTCGCTCCATCAACTTATCGAGATCGCTCTCCAAAACCATATTAAATGCATTTGCACTTCCAGCGGCCAAAGTGCCACCAACAAGGGTTGCAACAATCAATCCCAAAGATGGAATTCCTTTTTCGGCCAAGATCATCGCAGGAATGGTGGAGATGATCAGCAGTTCGACTACGCGCAGCTTCATCAGGGCTAAATACGCGCGAACGAGGGTCATGGGCCAAGATTACCCAGCAAATCCATTCTCTGTTCTCAGTGTGCTTTAAGGTTCGGCCGCTACCTTGCTCACAACAGGAAAGAGGGAGACGCATGACACAGGATAAGAATCAAGGCTCTGAAAATCTCAATTGGATGGAGATTGCAGATACTGATGCAATTAATGAGCCACGCCACACTGGTCAGCGCCTTCCATTTATTGCAGCTACAGTCTCGCTTCTAATTATTGGTGGCGGTGCAGTCTTTGCTCAAACGAGTAATGAATCTCCCGCACAAGCAGAAGAATTTTCTGTAACTCAAACTTCGCAAACGCCTTCGACCGTCAGCGATCCCGCTATATCCAGTCCAACGGCCACGACACCTAGTGGAATTCCAGTTATTCCTAATGTTGCACCGGGTGTTGGAGGTTATGACGAGGACGAGGACGAGGACGATGACGAGGAAGACGAGGAAGAGTATGAGGAGGACGATGAAGATGAAGATGAGGATGACGACTAAGATATTTACATGAGACGAGCGCTTGTAGCCATTGTTGCTACAGGCGCTCTCTCTTTTGTAGCTCCCGGCGTGCAGGCGAACGAGACTCCGACATCTACGATCTCGACTTCGAAGATGAAGGTCATCGCAACTATTAATGGAAACATTGCACCAAAATCTGTTGCTTCATCCGGAACTGGTTTAGTCAGTGCTCACAACATGATGTACCGCCATTCAGTGACTATTTATGACACCACGAAGAACGCAATTACCGCAACGGTGGCAGATACGGTCCGACTTTCAGATTTTGGATATAAGAAGTACACCGGAATCTATAAAGGCGCACCTGTCGAAGGCGCGTTTAGCCCTGATGGTAAATATCTCTACTTCACAAACTATGCAATGTATGGAAAAGGTTTCGCTAAAGAAGGAACTGATAAATGCGCTCCTGCAAATGGATATGACACAAGCTTCCTGAGCCGTGTAAACCTGGCCAATTACAAAATCGATGCGGTGTACCCAGTTGGATCAGTTCCAAAAGTTGTGAAGGTAACCCCAGATAACAAGTACATTTTGGTCAGCAACTGGTGTTCATACACAGTGACGGTGATTTCAGTTGAGACCGGAAAGACAGTTCAGAATATAAAGATCGGCCGATACCCACGCGGCATCGCAATCACTAAGGACAGCCTCTACGCCTATGTTGCCGAGATGGGTGGATCTGGCATCCATCGCATAAATCTGCAAGATTTTTCAAAAACATTCATTCCCGTGGGATCAAACCCACGTGCCCTCGTACTTTCACCTGATGAGAAGACTCTCTACGTTACACTCAATATTTCAGGCAAAGTTGCAGCCTGGGATTTAGTTGCAGGTAAATTGATAAAGACTGTGAGTACCGGCAAGGCCGCACGCAGTCTAGATATTTCAGAAGATGGATCAGCTCTCTTTGTCGTTAACTTTGGAAGCGGAACCATGTCAAAGGTGCGCGCATCAGATATGAAACTTATTCAAACAATTAGAGTGTGTAACGAACCGATCGGAATTACTTTTGACGCCCCATCACAGAACACCTGGGTAGCTTGTTATGGTGGATCAATTAAGGTGTTATCGAACTAACGACTGTTTCAGTCTCTGTCATAACTTCAAGTGGAACGGCAATTCTTCCTAAGTATCTATCGAGAGCATCTCTGGCAATTTTCGCTGCTGAGTATGTCCGAGAGAGACGATCGGCTAATACAACAAAGATGTATTCACGGTCTTGCGCTTCGATATATCCAGCTAGTGTCACGGTTCCATTGAGCGTGCCCGTTTTGGCATGGACTAATCCAACAGCGTTAGGTGCAGTTTCCACAAAACGTTCGTTGAGAGTTCCGTTTACTCCGCCATCGGGAAGGCTTTCGATTACTCCGGCAAAGCGCGGATCTTTATAAATTTTGAAGAGTAGGTCACCGAGTATTTTCGCACTCACACGGTTTTCGTGCGAGAGGCCGCTGCCATCTTTAACAACGAGCTTAGATGATTCAATTTCTAAATCAGCTAACACCTTTGTATAAACCTCAGAGATGCCCTCAACATTTCCATTAAATCCTGCTGCTTTAGCTGCAATACGTGAGAGGCGTTCCGAAAGAATGTTATCGCTCCACTGCATGAAATAATGAGTCATCTGATGCACGGTAGGAGAAGCGCTATTCATAACAGGTTCTAACGTGAGATTCTGTGCTTCCAGAGCCGTAACCGGTTTCAGAATGACATAGACCTTGCGCGTTTTAAGATAGACCTTCATATTCTTTGCTTCGCTGTCATAGATGCCGTTGTAGTAAATAGTCATCTTCTTCACCGGCGCACCTGCTTGAGCCTCAAGTTCGGTATGTGCGCGGTATGCCAAATACTTCATGGAAGTCTGGCCTAAACGCTTTGCGTTGTAAGCGTTAAAGGTCGCCCAAGGATCCATCTCTCCTTGAATCACCACTGAATTTATTTTGTCTGAAAGTGCAAGAGATGTTTGAAAACGCATCTGCGGATCCAGATATTGAGCAACTGCTACTCCGGCAAGTAGCTTCAGAGTTGAAGCAGGCTTGCGCATTGCATATCCATTGGATTCAAAGAGTTGTTCGCCAGTCGAAGCATCAATAAGGATGACTGATGGATTCTTTAACTTGGGATCAGCTGCAAGCTTTGTGAAGACTGTTGTTGCACGAAGAGGATCGAAGGCCAAAACGGGTGCGCTAAGTAACGCTCCCAGAGTTAGGGCAGCAATTACTGCCGGTGCGATCTTCTTCATTTCGAAAACTTTCTACCAGAGGTATGCCAGCAAGATATTGGTGATCGTAAGTCCCAACATCACTGTGAATGTTTTATCTGTAAGGATCTTCTTTTTGAGGCTGTTGTAGCCAACAACAAGAATTGCGAGCACTACCAAGAACTTGATACCAACCTTCATGTGATTGATTTCAGCTTCGTGGGCTGCCGACCATGTTCCGACCATGACAATTCCTGCAACCAACGCTGTAGCAGTGCTGTGCAAGACTCCTGGATTAAGGGCACGCGGAGTCTTCTTCCAAGAAATAACCAGAAGGACAAGCACGCCAAGAATTGATAGCAAGTGGATTCCAAAGGCGACATGGAATGCGATCTTCATGATGACTCCGTTCAAGAGGCGAATATGCGAATTCTCTTACCTAGTTTAGGGTTAACTCATGGAAATCAAGACCCCTGCAACGAT
>Ga0222712_10005637_pt1 | contig 12582 bp, 10 predicted proteins | sample C33_657DmetaG_FD_165043 | JGI IMG/M metagenome (GOLD analysis project Ga0222712, IMG submission 165043) | Estuarine water microbial communities from San Francisco Bay, California, United States - C33_657D | ecosystem: Environmental > Aquatic > Marine > Unclassified | place: USA: California...
TTGTTGGTATCTCGCAGCAGAGGTATTTACACTTCTAAAATCGGTTAACCAAGTAGAGCAACACAATTCTCTACCACAAGAACCAATTCCACCAAGGCGCGCTGCTTCTTGACGAAAGCCCACTTGTTTCATTTCGATACGCGCTTTAAAAACTTGTGCAAATTCTTTAATAAGCTGTCTAAAATCTACACGATCTTCGGCCGTATAATAAAAAATTGCTTTAGAGCCGTCACCTTGAAATTCGATATCCGAAATTTTCATTTGCAACTTTAAGGCAATAGCAATTTCTCTTGCTTTAACCTTCATCGCTTCTTCTTTATCGCGTGCATCGCTCCAAATATCAATATCTTTTTGAGAGGCTTTTCTATATACTTTAGGGATTTCTGCACCAGCGTGATTTACCCCTTTTTTCTTCATTTGAATTTTAACCAATTCTCCTGTTAGCGTTACAATTCCTACATCATGCCCCGGAGAAGCTTCTGTTGCCACTATATCTCCAATGCTTAAGGTTAGTTTTTCAGTATTTCGATAAAATTCTTTTCGGCCATTTTTAAAACGCACTTCCACACAATCAAACGGTGCTTCACCATTTGGCAAACTCATGTTAGAAAGCCAATCAAAAACAGTTAATTTATTGCAGCTATCGGTGCCGCAAGTCCCATTATTTTTACAACCCTTTGGTGCTCCACCATCTGAAGTTGAACAACTTGTACATGCCATAATTATATAGTAGTATTGCTAAAAAGCAATGTAAGTTTATAAAACGATTAATTGGTAAAGATAGTATTTTTATAAAATATATTCCAATAAAAAAATCCCAAAAACCAAAGCTAAAATTAACGTTTGGAATTTGAGATTTATTGGTCTTTTAACCGATTTATTTTAAGAGATAATTTTATATAATTTATCAGATAATCGCACTCTAAATGGCACTTCGAAGGTAACTTTATCTCCTGGGATTGCAGTGGAAATTTCTTTTCCATTAACCAGGATTTTTTCTAAAACCAATTCTTGATTTCCAGTTGTTGGTCCCGAAATTAAGATTTTATCACCAATGCTTAATTCGTTATTTTCAATGATGAAAAGACCAACTTGTGCTTTTACATAGTAATGTTCTGCTTTACCAAGAAGTACCTTTTTTACTTTTATCTTCTGACGAATATCTTTTGGTTTTTGTTCTCTATTTTCGGCTACAGCCAAAGATTTATCTGATAAATCACCTGAATGTTTGAATAACAATTTATCTGATTTTCCTTTTCGGAAAACTTTGTTACCCACTTGAATTCCTCTGCGTAGTTTTACTTGTTCTGCTAAGGGCAAATGAATGGTATCCAAGCATTCTGTTGAACAACAATTTTCCATTGCTGCTTTGCATTCGTCACATTGAATGAATAATAAATGGCACCCGTCGTTTTCACAATTGGTGTGATTGTCGCACGGTTTTCCGCATTGGTGGCATTGAGAAACGATATCGTTGGTAATTCGTTCACCTAATCTGTGGTCAAAAACGAAGTTTTTTCCAATGAATTTACTTTCAATATTTTCTTCTTTTATTTGTTTGGCATAATTGATAATTCCGCCCTCCAATTGAAAAACATTTTTAAATCCTTGGTGTTTGAAATATGCCGAAGCTTTTTCACATCGAATCCCTCCGGTACAATACATCACCAGGTTTTTATCGTCTTTAAAATCTTTTAATTGTTCATTGATGATTGGTAACGATTCACGAAATGTTTCTACATCGGGGGTAATTGCTCCTTTAAAATGACCAATTTCACTTTCGTAATGGTTTCTAAAATCTACTACAATTGTATTTGGATCTTCTAAAATCTGGTTAAATTCCTTGGCTTTTAAGTGCACTCCAATATTGGTCACATCAAAAGTTTCATCATTTAATCCGTCGGCTACAATTTTGTCGCGGACTTTAACCGTAAGTTTTAAAAACGAATGATCATCGTGTTCAACCGCTACATTCAGGCGGATGTTTTTCATGAAATTATAAACTTCTAAAGTTTCCCGAAAGGCTTCCATATTTTCGGCAGGAATACTCATTTGAGCATTGATTCCTTCTTTGGCAACATAGGTTCTGCCTAGGGCTTCAAGTTGATTCCAAGCAATAAATAAATCGTCGCGAAATTTTTTAGGGTCTTCAATTTTGGCATACGCATAGAAAGACAAGGTAAGACGTTGTTTGCCTGCTTGATCAATAAGTTCAGCTCTTTCTTCTGCGCTTAAGGTGTTATACAGTTGCATGCTATAAACGTTTAAGGTTAGAATAGGTTGAGTTCTAAATGGAAGAACTCGATTGCAAAGATAATTTGAAAAATTGAAAATAAAAAAACCTCTTAAAAATAATTTCTAAGAGGTTTTAATAATGTCTATTTTGAATTAACAGAATTCAGCGTAGGCATCTTTTAAGTTATCTGCAATCATTTCGGCAGGGCGACCTTCAATGTGGTGGCGCTCTAACATGTGAACCAATTCTCCGTTTTTAAACAACGCCATACTTGGTGATGATGGAGGAAAAGGAAACATTTGTTGACGCGCAGCATCCACTGCATCTTTATCCACACCCGCAAAAACGGTAATTAAATGATCTGGTTTTTTTGCTCCATCTAAACTCATTTTAGCTCCTGGACGCGCATTTCTTGCTGCGCATCCACAAACCGAATTTACAACTACCAAAGTTGTTCCTTCTGCTTTAATTGCATTTTCTACGTCGCTTGCGCTATATAAATTTTGAAAACCTGCATCTGTAAGTTCAGCACGCATTGGGTTTACCATTTCTTCTGGATACATAATAAGTTATGATTTAAGTTTGTTGATTTCTGAATTTTGATTTAATAAATCTGTTGCAAAGATAACGACAATTATAATTTTAAAATAATTTCAATTATAAAGTTTTGTTATCGTATGATAGAAAAATTAAAATTGGAAAATTCTGCTAAATAATGCTTTGACAAATAAACCTTTTGGGCATTTCCAAATTACTTTTAGGTCCTCTAAAAAGGTAGTTTCTTCATCTAAAAATTTGAAGATTACGGTGGCATTTCCTTTTTGAAACATCGAAGAAAATATGGTAGACCCTAAATGGTTTTTCTTATCTAATATGTCTAAAAGTAATAAATCATAAAACCAAAATTTGTCTCTTTTTTGGAATTTTCTAAAGTCGGAATTGTCCTCTAAAAAAGAAATTAATTGCTTTGCTTTTTTTGTTGTATTTTTAAAAGTATACCCAGTACTGGCTTTGGTCCATCCTCCGGCAGAACCAATATTTAAGATGTTTTTGGTGTTGTTTTTCCAAAAAGGATAACACGTCATTGGAATGTTTCCTTGTTCTTTTTCTACAATTTCGTATTCGGTAATTCCGAGTTTTTGAATGTAGTTTTGAATTTCGTTTTCGTATTCCGATAGTGCAAGTAACTCCTTTGAAAACAAGGTATATTCTAATAAAGCTTCTGTTGAGGAAGTAGGCAAAACATACATGAATCGGGTGTTGCCTTTTTGTTCTACAGAAAAATCCATAAAAGTAGCCGTTTCTTTATCAAACACTTCTTCTTTAGATTTTATAAACCAACCCACAAAATGTTGTTGCAACAGTGGATATTTGGCTTGACTTTTCACCAAATTCGGATTGAAAATCGAATTGAAAATTTTATTACAAGTATAATTTTCAGAGGCAGTTTTCACGATGCAATGGCTTCCTAGTTCTTCAAAATCAAGCACCTTCTGATTTACAAAATGAATATTTTTTTGTTTGGAAATCAAATCAAAAATTAGATTATAAAAATCCAATCCTTTAACCATTTTATATTGATACGGATCTAAATTTAATTTCCTTTCGAAAGCAGTATTTTTAAACCAAGCCGAATTCCATTTAGTGCTTACTTGATTTGGAAAAATTGAATTTGAATCCCAAAAGCACCATGTTCGATCGTTGGTTTTTTTTGGATTTTCATCCAAAAGCAAAATCGTTTTATCCTGAAATTTTCCAGATAAAATCATTTCATAAACGGTCATCATTGCAGACAAGCCGCTTCCGGTAAAAATATAATGGTAGTGTTGCATTTATCTTCTGTAAGAAAAACCAAAAGCAATATAGTTTTTGGGAGCATTTTCTGAAATTCCAATGCCTGATGACAAATCTAGCATAAAATTATTGTTTATCAAATAAGTAATTCCTCCATCAAAACTATGATTTGATTGCTGTATTTGTGGAATAAACCCAAAAAGCTCTATGTAACTTCCTAACTTTTCTGTAATTGAATACCCTGTAGTTACCGTGTAAATAAAAGTTGGTTCTGGTGAAAAGCCATCCCATTCGGCACCCAAATTATAACTGAACGACATTTTTTGGGATAGTGAATGCTGCATTACAAATCGAAATTTCGGAAAAACAAAATCGGTTTTGTATTCATTCGAAGCCGCTTTTGGCAAACCAATATGACCAATAAATGAAGTTTTTGGCACAATTCCATCCTCTTCTGTAAGCGCTACTTTAAATCCAATATATATTGGAGAAAATCCATTAACCTTTTCATTTATTATTTCTTCGGATAAAAATTCAGTTATCAAACGCAACTCGAAATTTTTTGTTACACCATATTTCCAAAGCGCGGTTGGCAAACTGTTTTTTTTATAAAGCGCATCGTTTTTTTGAAATGTAAAACCCATTTCAACTTGAAACATTCCTATAGGAACAATTGCCGGTGTTTCTGTTTGGTCGGGTCTGTCAGCTTGAATGGGCTCAATTTCTTGAGCGTATATTGCAGCAGAAATAAAAAGAAAAACTAGTACAATTTTAGATTTCATAAATTTGATTTTGACAAAACTAAAAATATATTTTAAGTATTTCTGATATTTAAATATATTTGTTTTGATGGGTTAATTAATAAAGTAAATAAATGGTAATGCATCCTAGTTTCGCATACTTTTACTATATTTATCCAAATAAAAATAACTAACAGTAAGTGAATTATTATGTTTCAGACTATTATAGATTATTTTGAAAGTATAGATCCAATTTTGGCAGCATTGTATGCCACTTTGTTTACCTGGTTATTAACTGCATTTGGTGCATCATTTGTTTTCTTTTTTAAGAATATGAATCGAGTTGTTCTAGACGGAATGCTTGGTTTTACTGGTGGTGTAATGATTGCTGCTAGTTTTTGGAGTTTACTTTCTCCGGCAATTGAAATGAGTAAAGGGGAAGGTTTTGTAAAAGTAATTCCAGCGTCAGTTGGATTTGCTTTAGGAGCTTTATTTATCTTTGCTTTAGACAAGGTTTTACCCCATTTACATATAAATTTTAAAGAATCTGAAGGAGTAAAATCGCCATGGCAACGAACCACTTTATTAGTTTTAGCAATTACTTTACATAATATTCCTGAAGGATTGGCTGTTGGAGTACTTTTTGGAGGAGTTGCCGCAGGTATTCCTGAGGCTTCAATTGCAGGGGCCGTAACACTTGCTATTGGAATTGGAATTCAAAATTTTCCTGAAGGAATAGCCGTTTCAATGCCTTTAAGAAGAATGGGAATGAGCCGTTGGAAAAGTTTTATGTATGGTCAATCATCTGCGCTTGTTGAACCTGTTGCGGGAGTTTTAGGAGCCGTTGCCGTAACCTTTTTTGTGCCGTTACTTCCGTATGCATTAGCTTTTGCGGCAGGAGCAATGATATTTGTAGTTGTTGAAGAAGTAATTCCTGAAACCCAACAGGATAAAAATACCGATATTGCAACTCTTGGATTAATTGGAGGATTTATTGTAATGATGACTTTAGATGTAGCCTTAGGCTAACAAACATATGAAAATAAAACATTTTTTTCTGCTATCCTTTTTGTTTTTTAGCCTTACTCTTTTTGCACAAAGCGAAATAAAAATCACATCAAAAAAATGTAATCCAAAAGCGGGATACGGGTTTCAATTGACTAAAGTTTTTGATGATTCTCGATGTCCTGAAGGAGTTACTTGCATATGGGCTGGTGAAGTTTCGGTAGTTTTAAAAGTCTACAAAAACAAAAAATACTTTGAGTTAAAAACACTCACTTTTAACGCAAAAAATAAGGAAGAAAATTTCAATTGGTTTGAGAAGTATTTCAGCAAAAAGATAAAATCAATTGTAGTAGCACCCTATCCCAAAGAAGGGCAAATCTTAAAAGTCAAAAATCAATATATAGCCATTATTTTTGAAAATTAATTACAGCCACAATTATCATTGTCTCCACAATTTTTTTTTGGTTTTTTCTTTCCAAAAAACTTATTGTATAAATAAGATAAAGCAATTCCTAAAGCAAAGTAAACGAGTATTTGTTGCATTTTAATTCAAAATTTGATACGCCAATAAAGCTGATAAATAGGCCAATCCACTCATAAATAGTAATTGTACTAAAGGCCATTTCCAAGAATTCGTCTCTTTTTTTACAATTGCCAAAGTACTAATACATTGCATTGCAAGAGCATAATAAATTAACAGTGAAATTCCGGTTGCAAAGTTAAAAGTTTTGCTTCCATCTTCGCGGATTTCATTTTTCATTTGCTCTTTTATAGTTGCTTCTTCTCCACTTTGGTTTCCAACACTGTAAATAGTAGCTAAAGTCCCTACAAATACTTCACGAGCCGCAAATGAACTTACTACAGCAATGCCTATTTTCCAATCGTAACCTAATGGTTTTATTGAAGGCTCAATATATTTTCCAATAGTACCAATATAGGAATGCTCTAATTTGTACTCGCTTAGTTTATTCTCATAATTCGAATCGGTATTCTTTATAGTTTTTGAAACTATATTTTGAGCATTTCCAAAAGTAGCATCAGGCCCATGAGAACCTAAAAACCATAATATAATTGAAATGGCTAATATTATTTTTCCGGCTCCAAATACAAAGGCTTTGGTTTTCTCAATAATATTAATGGCTACATTTTTGAATAACGGAATTTTATAACTCGGCATCTCAACAACAAAATACGATTTGGAACTTATTCTTAAAACTTTATTCAAAATATATGCCGACAGCAACGCCATTCCGAACCCCAATAAATACAATCCCATAAGGGTTAATCCTTGTAAACTTAGGAAACCAAAAATTCGTTGTTGCGGAATTATCAAGGAAATTAAAATAGCATAAACCGGTAATCTTGCCGAACAAGTAATGAAAGGAGTAACCAAAATGGTTATTAATCGTTCCTTCCAATTTTCAATGTTTCGGGCACCCATAATTGCCGGAATAGCACAGGCAGTTCCAGAAATTAATGGCACAATACTTTTTCCAGAAAGCCCGTATCGGCGCATAATTTTATCCATTAAAAAAACCACACGACTCATATAGCCACTTTCTTCCAATACAGAAATAAACAGAAATAAGAAGGCAATTTGTGGAATAAATATTAAGATTCCGCCTATTCCCGGAATGATTCCCTCGCTAATTAAGTTCGTAAATTCGCCTGCAGGCAAATTCATTTTGGCAAAAGAAGCCAAATCGGCAAAGGAGCGATCAATATAATCCATTGGAATACTGCTCCAATCAAAAATAGATTGAAAGATTCCGAATAAAATCACAAAGAAAATCAGGTAACCAAAAACTTTGTGGGTCAATACCCGATCCAGTTTTGCTCTTACATCGGTTGCTTTTGATTGATCAATTTTCTGTCCTAATTTTAAAGTTTCGTTTATAAATTGGTAGCGCTTGATGGTTTCCTTTTGTTGCAATTGCTTCAGGTCGGCATGCGATTTTGTAAACGAACTTTCCATTTCGTTTCTCTCTAAATTCAAAAAATTTACATCTTGGGTAATCACCAACCAAAGTTTGTATACCAGTTGATTTGGGAATGTTTTTTTTAATTTCTCAAAATATTCTGGGTCAATAGAAGAAGCATTTAAGCAAGGTAAATTAGGAAGCGACTCGTAATTTAGAATCAGTTCTTTTATTTTTTCAATTCCGATGTTTTTTCTAGAACTCACCAAAGCTATTTTGGTTTGCAATTGTTCTTCAAGAAACGGAATATTTAATTCAATCCCTTTTAGTTGCATTCGGTCACTCATATTAATGACCAAAATAGTTGGGATTTCTAAATCTTTTATTTGAGTAAATAGAAGCAGGTTTCTTTTTAAATTTTCAACTTCCGATACCACAACTACTACATCGGGATAGTTTTCATCTTTTTTATTTAAGAGCAATTCAATCACCACATTTTCATCAATAGAACTAGCGTTTAAACTGTAAGTTCCCGGTAAATCAATGATGGTTGCCTTACTAGTTTCGTTGAGTTTGCAAGCACCAATTTTCTTTTCTACGGTGATTCCAGGGTAATTCCCAACTTGTTGGTGCAAGCCGGTAAGCTGGTTAAAAACCGAAGTTTTTCCAGTATTTGGGTTTCCAATTAGCGCAACTTTTATGGTGTCTTTAGTCATTATTAGTATTATTAATGACTACCCTAATTTCTTTGGCTGTTTCTAAACGAATGGCAACATGAGAATCGTTTACATTAAAGTACAGTGGGCATCCAAAGGGTGCAATTTGAATCAATTCAATCGTATTGCCCGGCAAGCAACCCATTTCGAGTAATTTTAAGGGAATAGTGTCCACATCAAAGTCAACGATGATGGCTTTTTGCCCAATTTTAAGATCTCCAACGGTAATTTGCACGTCTTTATTTAGATTGAATTAAAATACAAAAGTACGTATTTGCAATGAAAATTCTATGATAAATGTTAGGTTTAGAAATAATTTTTAATCCGCTTCAGTGCAAAGAAAATTAATAGCCTCTAATAGTTGTTTCACATTTTTTATTCCAGGTTCGGTAGGGCCATCTAGATTGGTACCGTCATAAAATCCGCGAATGCGTCTTTTGGAATCAATTAAAACAAAATTTTCGGTGTGCACCATATCATACATTTCGGATGGATTTCCTGTTTTAACGGCCAAATACGATTTTCGGGCAATGTAATAAATGTCTTTTTTGTTTCCGGTTACTAAGTTCCATTTGCTGTCGATCACTCCTTTTTCAAGAGCGTATTTTTTTAATACCGAAACGCTATCAATATCGGGTGTAACCGAATGTGAAAGCAACATTACCTTTGGATTATTCTTAATTTGATTTTGCAGCCAAACCATATTATTGGTCATTTTTGGACAAATAGAACCACAAGTAGTGAAGAAAAAATCAGCTACATAAATTTTGCCTTCATAATCTTTTTGAGTGATAGTTTTTCCGTTTTGATTGGTAAACGAAAAATCGGCAATGGTGTGATCTAAAGCTACATATTGAACGGTGGAATCTACCATTTCTGGATTAACATCACTTGGATTGAAAATTGGTAAGGATTTTTTTGGTTTCAATACCGTGTAAAAAGCAGTTATAGTGATTATGGAAAATACCACAAAAAAGCCCACAAATATTCGGTATTCTTTAAGTTTGCGTAACATCTTTTTTTTTCAAAGGTACGAAACAACTCATTTTTATAAAAATAGTTTTATTAACTCAGTTAGATTATTTGATTTTTTTCATTTGGTTTATCAAAAATTAATAGATTTGTGGAAACAATCAATAATTATAATATGAAAATACAGACTTCAATTAAGTTGGGCTTTTTGGCAGCAGGATTAATATCCTTAAGCCAAGGAATTGCACAACAAAAAAACCCGGGAATAGCCGTTGATTTAATGGATAAATCGGTGCGTCCAAATGATAATTTCTTTCAATTTGTTAATGGAACTTGGTTAAAGAACACCGCAATCCCTGCAGATAAAACCCGTTGGGGAAGTTTTGACGAATTGCGTCAAAATACCGATAAAGATGCCTTAGCAATTTTGAATGCAGCATCAAAAGACCCAAAATACAAATCGAATACCGATCAAGGGAAAGCGATTAATATCTACAAATCGGTTATGGATACTGTGGCTAGAAACAAGCAAGGTATTAAACCAATTCAGGCAGATTTAGCTAAAATTAATGCCATTAAAAATACGGCTGATTTGCAAAAATTATTAATGGAGACCGAAGCTGTTGGTGGAGGTGCTGGATTTTTTGGTTTCGGAATAGGAGCTGATGAAAAAAACAGCAATAGAAATATAGTAAGTTTAGGACCTGGTTCTTTAGGCTTACCAGATAGAGATTATTATGTTTCTGAAGATAAAGATTCTAAAGAAAAAAGAGAAAAATATGTATTGCATCTGGCTAAAATGCTTCAATACATTGGAGAAAATCCAGCACAAGCAAAAGAAGATGCTGAGAAAATTCTTGCTTTAGAGATTCAAATGTCTAAACCAAGATTAGACAGAGTAGAACGAAGAGATAGTAAAAAACAATACAATCCAACGGCTATTTCCGATTTGAAAAAAATGGTGCCAATCATGGATTGGAATTCTTATTTGAAAGGAATCGGAATTGCAAAAGTAGATACTGTTAATATATCACAACCAAGATATATGGCTGCTTTGCAAACAATATTTTCTGAAAATAAAGTAGAAGATTGGAAAGCTTACATGCGTTGGATGTTATTAAGAAGCGCTGCAGGACAACTTTCTACAGAAATTGAAACAGCTAACTGGGAGTTTTATGGTAAAGCATTAACCGGAGCTTTAAAACAAAGACCGCGTCATGAAAAAGCATTGCAAGTTGTAAATGGAACTGTTGGGGAATCACTAGGTAAATTATACGTAGAGAAAATGTTCCCAGCTGAGGCTAAAACGAAAGCTTATAATATGATTCAAAATATTATTCGTGCTTACAGAGCAAGAATTAATAATTTGACTTGGATGTCTCCAGAGACCAAAACAAAAGCAATTGAAAAATTAGAAAAATTAACCATCAAAATTGGTTATCCAGACAAATGGGAAGATTATTCTGCAATGGTAGTAAAAAGTCCAGCGGAAGGCGGAAGCTATTTTGAAAACATGAAAAATGTGTCTAGTTGGGGATGGAAAAAAGATTTAGCTAAATTGGGTAAACCAGTTGATAAAACCGAATGGGGAATGTCACCACAAACGGTTAATGCTTACTACAATCCTTCGTATAACGAAATTGTATTCCCAGCTGCAATCTTACAACCACCTTTCTATGATTATAAAGCTGACGAAGCAGTTAATTATGGTGGAATTGGAGCAGTTATTGGTCATGAAATTTCTCATGGTTTTGATGATGAGGGAGCTACTTTCAACGCAGATGGAAATTTAATTGATTGGTGGACTGCAGATGATTTAGCTAAATTTACTGCCTTAGGCGGTGCTTTAGCAGATCAATACTCTGCATTAGAGCCACTTCCAGGAACACATGTTGACGGTAAATTTACATTAGGAGAAAACATTGGAGATTTAGGCGGAATTAACGCTGCTTATGATGGGTTACAATTGTACCTAAAAGAAAATGGAAATCCAGGATTAATTGACGGATACACTCCAGAGCAACGTTTATTTATTTCTTGGGCAACCATTTGGAGAAGTAAAATCCGTGATGAAGCTTTGAAAAATCAAGTAAAAACCGATCCGCATTCACCAGGAATGTACCGTGCCTATGTGCCGCTTACAAACTTAGATACTTTCTTTCAAGCATTTGATATTAAAGAAGGTGACGGAATGTATGTAACGCCAGAAAAACGAGTTAAAATCTGGTAATCAAAATAGAATAAGTAAAAAGGCGCAAGAAATTGCGCCTTTTTTATTTAATGTCCGTCTGAGCTTGTCGAAGACTTTCTAGCTGTGCTATTTATAATTTTATATTATTAAACGAATACCCTAAAACGCGTTCTACTTTTTCGCATTGTATTAATTTTCCGATAGAAGGTTTGCTTTCATTAAAATGCGGTAACGGCAAGTTAAATTCAATTGCTTTTTGAGTGTAATATTCTTTTCGGGTGGGATGAAAGGGCGCAACCGCATTAAAGGTTTCGTCCCAACTGAAATTTTCAGTTTGAGCCTCACGAAGAATTTTTTCAATAATTCCGATGCAATCTTCCTGATGAATTAAATTAATTGGCGCATCCGGATTTTCAATATTGGTTTTGCCAGAAAGAAATTTTATTGGATGTCGATCTGATCCAATCAAACCTCCAAAACGAATAACGGCGGTCTCAAATTTTTCACTGCTTTGCAAAAGTTGTTCTGCTTCTAATAATTGTTTTCCGCTTTCGGTATCTGGATTGGGAATGGATTCTTCAGTAAGTGTTGCATTTTCATCTGGATACACCGAAGTCGAACTCACAAAAATCACTTTCTTAACTAAAGATTTTTCAATAAACGGAATCAAATTCTGAATTTTTCTTACAAATGTCTTGCTGAGCCCTGTCGAAGTTTCTGAAGAATCTCCTCGCAATTTAGGAGGTATATCAATAATTAGAATTTCTGAATTTTTTAAAAAGGAATCTATTTCACCATCTATTTTATCTTCTGATAATTGAATACTAAACGGAACAATTCCGGCATGTTCAAGTACCGGAATTTTCTCTAAAGTAGTAGTAGATCCATTAATTGAATACCCTTTTTGAAGCAATGATTTTGCTAAAGGAAATCCCAACCAACCACAACCAAGAATGCTAATTTGTTTCATTTTTACTTGATTGGGGCTACAATTTTCTGTTGAATTAGC
>Ga0222712_10005639_pt1 | contig 12581 bp, 13 predicted proteins | sample C33_657DmetaG_FD_165043 | JGI IMG/M metagenome (GOLD analysis project Ga0222712, IMG submission 165043) | Estuarine water microbial communities from San Francisco Bay, California, United States - C33_657D | ecosystem: Environmental > Aquatic > Marine > Unclassified | place: USA: California...
CTAGTGGTTCTTCAGGAACATCAGGTTCTTCGGGTACGAGCGGTTCTTCGGGTACGAGCGGTTCTTCAGGTTCATCAGGTACTAGTGGAAGTTCAGGTTCATCAGGAACAAGCGGAAGTTCGGGAACATCAGGTTCTTCGGGAACTAGCGGAAGTTCAGGAACATCAGGTTCTTCGGGTACAAGCGGAAGTTCAGGTTCATCGGGAACTAGCGGAAGTTCAGGTTCATCAGGAACAAGCGGAAGTTCAGGAACATCAGGTTCTTCTGGTACGAGCGGAAGTTCAGGTTCATCAGGAACTAGTGGAACATCAGTAGCTGTTGGAGGTACTAATAATACGGTGGTTAAGTTTACAAGTTCAACTACAATTGGAGACTCGTCAATCACTGATAATGGTACATCAATCGGATTGGGTAATAATGCAAGTGTAGTCGTTGCAGATGGTAGTATTGCGACTGGTGGTGGTAATATAACAACAGCTGGTGGTAATATCACACCTGGAGGTGGTAATATTGATATGTCAGGAGGAGGAAGTATCTTAGGTGGCGGATTAGCTAACTTAACAAACTTTGCAACCGTTACTGCAACTTCTAAGTCGTTCGATATTCCTCACCCAACAAAAGAAGGATGGAGATTAAGATACGGTAACTTGGAAGGTCCTGAACACGGAGTTTATTTCAGAGGACACGCAACAAGTAACGTGATTGAACTCCCTGACTATTGGGTAGGACTTGTTCACGACACAGATTGGACAGTTCAACTTACACCAATCTCAGGACCTTGTGTTCACTGGGTTGAGAAGATTGAAAACAATAAGGTTTACATCAACTGTCAAGATGGAACACCAAATTGTTACTTCACAGTCTTCGCTGAACGTAAAGATGTTCCAAAGGTTCTGTTGGAATACAAACCGATAAAGGAATAAAGATTATAAAAGAAAAGGGGGTTGAAAAACCCCCTTTTTTATTTAACGATTGTCAATATAAACTATGACCTCACTATAGTATTCTATAAAATGTTCATTCCATAAATCCCATTTTATATCAAAACCATCTATCGAGTTTATTTCATACTTTTCAAACTTAGTAAGATAATTATCTCTGAAATTTCTAAATTTGTTTTTGTTCTCAGGGGTATTTAAATGCCATTCCCCTGATATTTTTTTCACATTTGATAGGATAAAATCAATATTTTCATCATTGAAAATATCATACTCACCACCCTCACAATCAGTTTTCATAAAATCTATTTTTTCTATTGAATACAAATCAATAAATGTTGAAAATTTAATAGACTCCATTTCATTCTCTCCACCAAAAAGTTGTGAGTTTTCGATAACACTATTTTCTGGTCCAACACCTTTGAATATCTGAGTTACTGGATTACCAATAGTATTATTAATTAAAGTTTTGAATTCCTTCTTACTTGGTTCGAAACAAAAAACGTGTTTTGGATTCTTATGTAGGATTGAATAAGTAAACGGACCAAGACTTGCTCCGATATCTACAACAATATCATTTGGTTTAACTTCAAAGTACTTTTCATAAATCCTACGCACAAAGATTTCATCAATCAGTGAGTTCTTATGGTATTCATTTAAGGGTTCTTCATTACCCTCAGGGTGAATGTGTGTTATATATCCTTGACCATCAGGAGATAAAACTCCTTCGTTCATCCAACCCCAATCAAAATTTGAAATATCTATCATATTGGTAAATTATTAAATACTGTTAATGGGGAAATAGATTTCTCACAAATATGTTGTTTTTCCGTACCTTTCCATATAGGACACCAATCCCAATCTCCGGCATCAAATTTGAAATTGATGTTAGCCCAACAAGAGTTACAAGAATGTTCATTTAGAATCCTTGTTATATTAGTTTGGAATTCGTGATGTTTGGGGGTAAATCCGCTAATCATTACAGTATGTTTACCGATACCCCAATTCATCCAAGCCATTCCTGAACTTGGGGAAACTAAGAACTCAGAATAAAATAATATGTTTAATGCGTCATTTAGTGACTTTCCGTGAATACATTTTGCGCCTCGTATTGAATAAGGTTTAGTTGTTAGGACAACTACTTCATAACCCTTTTTAATAAGTTGGTCTGAAAGGTAACACCACCCTTCATAAGTCCACTCTTTACAACCTGCAGTTGACTCGGGGGCTAGTACTACGTATTTGTTTTTAATTACTCTTTCTTTCATACCAAAGAATATTCCGTAATTCTTTTCTTCATAATCTAATCCCAAAATGTCTGACGCAGTCTGTTGAAGTGGTAAAGTTTGAATCGGTTGTGGATAAGAATCATATTTGTTCCATCTACCCTCATCAGATTTGAACCAACCAACTCTGTAAAGTGCGTGACAGTTTGTAATACCACCTGGTTCCAAGAAGTCAATACCATCATAGTTAGGGTTATTTCTAAACCAATTGTTGTGAAAAGTACTTAAAATAACTTTACACTTATGTTTCTTTTGGAACTCAATAGCATAAGGTGCCCAAGCGATAGTATCACCGATTGATTTGGATTCGAAAGAAATTAAAACTCTTTTACCTGTCAAATCAAGTTCCTCGACAATCTTACCATTAACTCTAATCTTCCATTTTGTGTAATACTTTCTACCACATTGAGTCCAATGATTATTCTTCATAATGTGAGAGTGAATGATATTATCATTCTCATCTAAAAACTCAACCAAGTAAGTTCTATCCTCATCACCTGATATTTCAACTTTTGGACCATCAACATAATATACCGAAATCTTATTATTGTCGATATCTTCTTTCTTATGTTTTTTCATAAAATCAACAACGGTCTTGTATCCGATTTCACCAACTCTTTCCCAAGAAAAGTTTTGATGAATCTCAATTGCATCCTTGATTGCATCTAACTTACATTGATTGTAGTTCTCATAAGTGAACCTCATCTTTTCTGATAAGTCATTGAAATCAGGTTCATAGTAGTTACCTGGTAGTTCACTCATAGTGTATCTACCATAATCATTTGCGTTTGCTGGTCTCTCACCAATAATCTTTACAGGAATACCCTTACCTTCAGCGAACTCCATTTGAGCGCAACACTCAGAATAAATCGAGGGGGTACCACAAGCCATTGCTTCGATAAGTGGTAAGTTCCATCCTTCAGACCTTGCACAAGAAACAAACACGTGACCTGTCTTAAGGTATTTGATATAATCTTCTCTTGTTGGAAAGTGAATCATTTTGATTCTTGGGTCAGTTAAACCGTAAGCCTCCAATCGTTCTTCAGTGGTCTTATAACCATCCATCTCCTCACCCCACATATTATCAATCGATACAACCAAATCCACAGGTTCCTCGGGTGAGAATGTCTTTAAGAAAGTTTGAATAATCTCCTTGGTGGATTTTCTATAATCCCAACGACCAAACAATAGAAACTTGAAACGACCATCATTGTATTGTTCCAATTTTTCAACTTCTTCAGGGAAGAACGTATGAATATCAACACCCTCAGGAACAACCTTAACTTTGTTTGGGTCAGCACCTTGATTGATGGTACATTCTCTTTGCCATTTACTTGGCACCCAAATCTCGTCGTACTTCAAAAGTTCATTGAAAAACGATTCAGGTTGTAATGTAGATTCCCAAACATTATATGCGATTTTTGGACCAATGTAATTTTCATAAAAGATATGGTGATTGGTTTCACTTAACACAATATTCACATCAGGGAAAAACTCTTTTGACTTGTCAGGGTAAATTGGAAAGTCCTCTAACTTACCTTCAGCGTTGTACAAAATTTGTTTGTATAAGAGAGATTTATCGACATTATTAATGTATGGTTCATCATCGTGGGGGGTGTCGTTTAAACCTTTCCAAGTTTGGCCGACTGTAAAGTTTCTGACTTTTACATCTGTGTGGTTTCTTAATTGTCTCAAAAAATCTCGTGTGTGGTTATTATAACCCGTGGTTCCAATGTAGGAACCGTGTAAATAAACTTTAGGTTTATCCATAAATTGATATCTTAGTTGTTGAAAATATACTGATTTTTATTATTTTTTCAATATATGGCTAACGGTATCTATAAAATTACAGAAGATTTTGAAAAGGCTTTAGGTGACTACACGGGTGCACCTTATGTCGTCACACTTGATAATATGAGTAACGCATTGTTCTTGGCGCTATACTATGAAAAAAATGTTAGGAAAAGTTTAAGTGGGGATACTATTACAATTCCTAGTAGAACTTATCCTTCAGTCCCTTGTGAAATTATAAACGCAGGATTGAAAGTTGGTTTTGAACCTGTTGAAGGTAAAACCATTAAAGGTATGTACCAACTAAAAGGAAGTAACGTTTGGGATTCTGCATTATGTTTCACCGCTGATATGTATAAACCTGAACAACACATTTGTGTCTCGTTTACAGGTCCATACAAGCACTTTAAATTAAGTAAAGGTGGTGCAATTCTTACAGATAGTCTCGAAGCTTACCATTGGTTCAAAAGAGCTAGATATAGTGGTAGAAGAGAATGTTCATATCACGATGACTTTTTTGATATGATTGGTTGGAACTTTTATATGATGCCCGAACTTGCTACAAGGGGGTTGTTACTTATGAATCAGTTTTATAACATCGATGGAAGTAAAAAACATAATGCGGATTTGGAGTTACCATATCCTGACCTATCCCAATTTGAAGTATATAAAAGATGAAAAAAGGTATAATTGGAGCGGGAGGTTTTGGTAAGGAAATTTATTGGAGTTTAAATCCGATTGAAAGAAGTAACGTTGTTTTTTTTGTTGACGACAATTATTGGGATGGTAAAGATGAAAAAGTTCTACCATTGTCTTTATTTGAATCTGACAAATATGAAGTAGTTGTAGCAATTGCAGATTCAAAACATAGAGAACGTATCGTTAACCAATTACCAAAAAATACAAAATTTTTTACCCATATTCATCCTTCAGCTCAAATACACGGTGAAGATGTTATTATTGGTGAGGGTAGTATTATTTGTGCTGGTTCAATTATTACGACAAATGTAATAATAGGTAAACACGCACATATAAATTTAATCACAACTATCGGACACGATTGTGTGATTGGTGATTATTTTACAACTGCGCCTGGCGTCCAAATTTCAGGAAATGAAACAATAGGTGACAGAGTTTATTTTGGTACTCGTTCTTGTATTAAACAAAAATTAAAAGTTTGTGATGATGTGGTAATTGGTATGAATTCTGGCGTAACAAAAGATATTCTTGAGCCTGGAACTTATATTGGGACCCCAACAAAAAAAATTAAATAATGGAAGATTTAATTTGTATTTTTACATACTGTCCTGATTTTGAACGTAGAAAAGTTTTAATTGATTTTCTGAATCAAATTCAGTCGGTAAGAGATACAAAACAAATTTTACTCCTATCACATTCACAAGTACCGGAAATCTGTCACGACTTAGTAGATTATGTTTATATAGATTCCGACAATTTTTTAATTGAAAATCTAAATCAACGAAACAAATTTTGGTTTCAAACGAATGCTTTAGAAATTGTTTCGACTTTAGTTTATCCACCAAGCACTCATTATGCAATATATTCTTTGATTCATTTCGCAATAAATTTTGCATCATTCAGAGGTTTTAAAAAAATACATTGTATCGAATATGATATTAATTTACACGATGTTGATTTAATAAATCACATTAGTGAAAAACTATATTCGTTTGATAATGTGATGTTTAGAACAGATGATGGATGGTTAATGGGTACTTATTTTGCATTCAAGATTGATAATCTTCCCCCTGAATATTTCAAACACAACAAAGAATATATCATTGAAGGCATTTCTAATATATCTAATAGAATGACCGAGAATTTCACACCCAAGTTTTTAGGGGTAAATGAGAGAACATTTTATTATGAGAGTTTGGACCTTTTGAATCCAAATGGTGTTTATCAAAAGGTAGATGCACATCAAAATGACCAACTTAATTGGTGTGTACCTGTTTGTGAAATAAAAAATGATATGGTTTATTTTTTTATTTTTAATGAAAAAGGTGGGCGGTGGAACATAGATATCATTTGTAACAAGAAACACAAAAGTTTTTTACCACTTAACGCTGGTAGTTGGATTTTAGAACCTTTATGTAGAATATCTGAATTCAAGGATATAATTGTTTTATTAAACAATAAAATTAAATATGTTTTTGAACTCAACGAAGAAAACAAAGAAGATTTTTTAAATAACAATATCGTGAATTTCAAATGAAAGATATAGTAATTATTTCAGCCTACTGTGATACTAAAGAAAAGGAAAATGTCTTAAGGAATTTGGTCAGTGACTTTCAAAGTCACAAATCTTTTTTCGACATTATGATAATTTCACATTTACCAATTCCATATGACATTTCTCAAAAAGTAGAGTTTGCAATTTATGATGCAAAGAATGAGTTGTTATTAGACCCTGAGTATAGGTCTACACCTTGGTTTAATCCTGGTGATGAAAGAGCAATATTATCTTGTTATACAGGATTCTTCAACACTCATTTGGCGATATGGAGAATGGTAATTATTGCAAACTCTGTTGCAAAGAACTGTGGTTACGTGAAAGCTCACCATATCGAATATGATGTTTCTATAAAAGACTTCAGAGAACTATATGATAATTCATTGTTAATGAATGAATATGACTCTGTCACTTACACAAAATCAGAAGATACTGTCGACCCTATCCTTTTTGGAACTTACCAATCATACAGACTTGACACTATTCACTCTGACTTAATAGTTTTAGATGAAAAAAAATTAAAAGATAATATCAAAAACTCCGACCATAAATCACCCGAAAAAATGTTGTACGATTTGTTGAATCATAAAAACAAAATGAAAGTGAAAAACAAAAATGTGTTGGACGAAGGTGGTAACGAGTTTGGTATGAGTCATAACAAAGTATCTAATCAAAACACTGCTTGGTGTTTACCATTCTATGACACTCTTACTGAAAAGTTGGGATTTGTGATTTGGAATATGGAACAACTTCAATCGGATATTGATGTACAAATCATATATAACAATGAAAAAGTTTTTAATTTTGGTACTGTAAAACCTGGACATTGGACTTTGATTGACATAGATGATTTCAAAAACGCTCAAAAATTAATAACAATTCTAAATGGTAAAGTTCGTAACATTTTTGATTTCAAAGAGAACGGTGAACAGTTTAAAAAAGTAAGTTACAGACAGGATTTCAAAAGATGACAAAAAAAGTTGCACTAATATCAACTTATTGTGACACAGAACAAAAACAAAGTGTCCTTATAGAAACGATATCAAATTTAAGAAATTTCGACATAGACATAATTTGTTTGAGTCCAATCTCTTTACCTAAAGAGATTATTGATTTGTGTGACTTTTATTATTTTACTAAGGAAAACCCTGTTTTGGGTTGGCCAACACGAATGCACACACATTGGTTTGAAAAACAAATATCTGAAAATGAATTTACAAGTTTACATCGTTGTTTTTATGACTACGGATGGGCAGGTCTTTACCAAGTAAAAAAACTATCTCAAATCGCGTTGTCTTATGACTACGATGTGTTTTATCATTTAATTTATGATTTAGATTTTGAAGATGTTGTAATTCAAGAATTACAATCAAACATAACGAACATTGTTCACCCAAGAATTAATCCAAAAAACACTGAGGAAGTTTGGGATGCAACATTACACTTTATGATTTTTGATAGACCTATGATGGAAAAAATTGTAAGTGAGATAAGTTTAGATGATTATCTAAGTACCAATGGTATTGCCGAGAGTGAAGTTTTGAAATGGACTAAGAAGTATCCAATACAGATTTCTGAAATACCAGTAAAAGATAGAATTTACCATTGGGAAAATATAAATTTTTTTGATTATTCCAAATCCGATAAATTTAAATTTTTTATCAGTAAAAATGATGATTTAGATGTTTGGATAGGTGAAAATCCACCATACAAAAAAAAGTTAAATTCAAATCTCAGAATCGTATTTTACGACGTATTGATATCTGAACTTAGTGTTCAAATCAATGATACCACTTATGACATTGATTTAAAAGAATGGGAAATAATTGAATTTCCTGTTTCCTCGAAAAAAATAAAAACTTTAAAACTTAAGTTTCAAAATGAAATCATTGATTTTTCTGAAGACTATGACAAAATTAATATGAACCACATTTACTACAATTACAAATACTAAAATGATAAAAGTAACTTATAATCGATTTGCCAACACAACAGGTGTTGAAGTAGGTGATTTAACACCATTAGGTAACAAACCTATCACAGTTGAATTCAAAAATATAATTTCTAATGAAATTCATTACACTCAAACATTATCATCCAATACTTGGTGTAAATGGTCGGGAGCAGAATTAATTACTGATATTTATTTTTACTCAAGTGATAGAAATTTAATCCACAAACATAAATGGGATATCTTAGTTGATGGTGATGAGATTGAAAAAAGTCTGTGGTTCTATCTGATGAATCGAAAAACGCAAGGCATAAAATCCAAAGGATTGGTTATTGGTACCCACGATGGAAGAAATGGACATTGGATTTATTCAATTAAACACAAACTATCTGACGCTTTATTAATTGATGGTAGTGATAAACAATTTGAGGATTTGAGAAAAAATTACGAATGGTTTGAAAATGTTAAAATGTTGAACACTATTGTAACACCTAACGGAGGTGTTGTAGAATGGTATCAAGGTGGTGAGGGTTACACCGATACTGTTGTTAGTGATTTGATTCACGATTGGTTAGATGAAAGTCAAATTACAAAAATTCAAAAAGATAGTATTTCTTTTGTTAAACTTACAAATGAAAATGACTTTGATTGGATTCACCTCGATGTCGAAGGAATCGACGGAGATTTAATTTTGTCTTTAGAAAAATTACCAAATGTAATAGTTTACGAAAGTATGAACCTCAGTAATAAGATGGAATCAGATTTGGAAACTTGGTTTACAAAGAATGGTTACACAACTTTGGTATGTAATGGTAACACTATGGCAACCAAAAATAATTAAATAAGTTGAATCGAATCTCGACCATCATTCCAATAAGTTTCTCCACCGTACCAAATAAAAATTTCTTCATCAACCTGAATATCTTTTGTGCAAATAAATTCGAAAGTACGTTTTTCGTAATTTGAGCGCCATTCAGCGTTCGGTGTTTCACTATGATTATACAAACTGCCAAATCCTAAAGAAATCACTTGTTCCTCCCAATTCAAAGTTCCTGAAGGCCAATTGAATCGGTAGTCCAACATTAATCCACTTTTTTCACCAAATTGCATCGGTAAAGTTAGAATTGGACATTCTTCAATTAGTTCCCCAACAACAATTTTTTCTGATGCGAAAACTCCCAAACCGTGAATTGGTGAATTATTAACATAAATTTTCTTTGGTGATAATATCTTTGTGTTCATACACTTACTTTTTTCTTTCAATTTATTATTTTTAAGTAGTAAAAATATAATATGAAAAAAGTTTTTGTAACAGGTACACGTGGATTTATTGGTAAAAATTTATTGTTCGAATTAGATAGAAGAGGGTACTTAACTTGTGGGTTTGATGATTCGTACCTTACTTATGACAATTGGGTAGAAAAACTTCTTGAACTTCTTAACAGTTTAAACTATGATGCGGTATTTCACGTAGGTGCTTGCTCAGATACCTTAGAATCTGACGCGAATTATATGATGATAAGAAACTACGAGTCAACAAAAGTTATTGTTGATTGGTGTGTCAAGAACGGTAAAGAATTTATTTATTCTTCATCAGCGGCAAATTATGGGACAAATGGTAGGTACCCATCAAATCTTTACGGATGGAGTAAATACGCGGCTGAGGACTATGTAAGATTAAACGGTGGAATAGCTTTAAGATACTTTAACGTGTATGGACCTGGTGAGGAGGATAAGGGAAAAATGGCATCAGTTGCCTATCAAATGCACCTCAAGAAAAAAAATAATGAGGAAGTTTTTCTTTTTCCAAAAAAACCTTTGAGAGATTTTGTTTACGTTAAGGACGTTGTAGACGCAAATATTTTTGCACTTGAGAACTATCAAAATTTATCAGGAAAATATTATGAAGTTGGTAGTGGTAATGCAAAAGGATTCGAAGATGTATTGGATAATATGGGTATTCCCTATGAATACACATCAGAGGATGTTATACCAAAAGGTTATCAGTTCTACACCTGTAGTGACAAGTCAAAGTGGATGAATGGTTGGGAATCCAAATGGGATTTACAAAAAGGCATAGAAGATTATAAAAATTATTTGGGACAATAAGATGAAAATTTTTGAAATATTTGGGTTGTCAAGGTCAGGTCACCACGCGATGGTTAATTGGGTGATTAAAAATATGATTTCTATTGAGTCAGAAATGAAATGGAAATTAGAGTTTATGCAGGATGGGTTAATTTATATAAACGAGGCTAATTTGGATACTGATATGACACTGAAATATATCAGAGACCATAAAGATAATATGAGGGCGTTAGTTTTGAGTTACGAGAACTGTAATCTGAATTATTCTATTCTTAATAACAAAACAACATATACCTCACCACTCAGTATCAACTTAGAACAAGTTAAAAATTTTAATCAAAACTATAGAATAATTTTTATTCGAGATTTTTACGATAATCTTGCATCTAGAATAAAGTCAAATGAGAACAGTTTAGCTAAAGACAGGGATGGAAATTTTGTGGCTTGGGATACTGGTAAAGATTTTATTGAAAGTTGGAAAAATTCTGCAAGATATATAGTCAATAACAAATGTTATTGGTTAAAATTTGAAGATTGGTTGAACAGTAAGGAAGTTAGAAATCAATTTATGGAAAAAATATTAGGTCACGGGGAATTGTTTGATAACAAAGTAAAAGGCACTGTTTCATCATTTGGTGATAAAAATGTTATAGACAGATACTCCCAAGTAAAAATATCTGAAGAAACTAAAGAATTGATTAAACAAGACACCGAATTGCATTTCTTAATCGGTAAATTAAATTACAATTATAAAAAACTATAAAATATGGAAAAACCATTAGTAATAAATGTTGAGGAGTGTTCCGAGTGTAAAGTGCCAAAGGGATGGGGACACGAAATCATATTTGAAAATAATGATAAATATTGTGGTAAAGTATTGGTCTTTAAACAAGGAGCACAGTTCTCAATGCATTATCATATGATAAAGGACGAGACTTGGTACGTAGAAAGTGGCGAATTTATTTATAAGTGGATTGACACAGAAACCGCCGAACTTCACCAAGAAACATTGGTACCTGGTGACAGCGTCAGACAGTTACCCGGTCAACCACACCAATTATTTGCTCTTACCGAAGGTAGAATTTATGAAGTGTCAACAACTCACTTTGATAGTGATTCATATAGAGTATGGAGGGGAGACAGTCAGAACCATTAAAAGTTTGGGTTAATGGTACCTTTGATGTTTTACATAGAGGGCATTTAGAGTTACTTGAATTTGCATCTTCCTTAGGTATTGTTAGAGTTGGTATTGATACCGACCAAAGAGTAAAAGAACTCAAAGGTGAAACGAGGCCTGTTAACAGTTGTGAAGACCGAATGTATTTTATTTCAAAAATAAAAGGTATTCAATCGGTTGTTTCATTTGGGTCAGAGAAAGAATTAATTCAAAGTATCAAAGATTGGGGACCCAACTATTTGGTAGTTGGTTCCGATTATAAAAATAAAAAAGTTATTGGTTCTGAACATTCGAAGGAGGTAATATTCTTTGATAAAATAGATGGGTATTCATCAACAAAAATTATAAATTATGGAAGAGATTTTAGTAGTAGGTGAGTTATGTACAGATAAATTTGTGTATTGTGATGTAAAAAGGTTCTCACCTGAAGCACCCGTACCAGTATTAAATCCCACACAGTTTGTCCTAAACTCAGGTATGGCTGGTAACGTGGTTGAAAACCTTAAATCACTTTCCCCTTTTTCTGAGTTTCATTTTTTACATCAAAAAAATGAAATACTTAAAACAAGATATGTTGAGAAAAAAAGCAATCATATGTTTCTGAGAGTCGATGAAGGTGATGATAATGTTGACCAGTTGATTTTGGATGACAACTATATTTTAGGGTTATTAGAGGATGTTGATGGTGTTATCATAAGTGATTATAATAAAGGTTTTTTAAGTGAGGAAACTATTTTGGAACTGGTTAGAATCTCAAAATTTAGTGTGTTGGATTCTAAAAGACGTTTATCAGATGAGACACTCAAGTACATTGATTTCATCAAACTAAATGAATTTGAATACTTGGAGAATAAACAAATAGTAGAAAGGTTTCCTGAAAAATTTATTATTACATTAGGTGCCAAAGGTGCAATGTATAAAGATAAAATTTTTAGTTCCCCAAAACCTCAACAAACCATAGACGTGAGCGGTGCTGGTGATACCTTTGTCGCGGCATTCACACTTTATTATATGAGGACAAACGATGTTGAAAAATCAATAATGTTTGCTAATGAATGTTGTGCAGATGTGGTGAGTAGGAAAGGTGTTTCCCTCC
>Ga0222712_10005642_pt1 | contig 12579 bp, 10 predicted proteins | sample C33_657DmetaG_FD_165043 | JGI IMG/M metagenome (GOLD analysis project Ga0222712, IMG submission 165043) | Estuarine water microbial communities from San Francisco Bay, California, United States - C33_657D | ecosystem: Environmental > Aquatic > Marine > Unclassified | place: USA: California...
CGCCCCCCCCTGCCCCCGCCCCCCCCCCCGGGACGCCGTGCGCGGTCGAAACGTACCCCCCATCGAGCGATGTCGTCACCCGACCACCATCGCGCGCGCAAACGCCCGATCGACGCCGATGCGTTCGGTCGTTCAATCATCGACGCTCGCGCTCGCGTTCAGTCACTCACGACGTCCGCGAGCGCTCGCGTCGATGTCTTCGCACGTCGCGCGTGCGTTGACGTCGACGTCGCTGGCGAAGTCACGGAGAAAAGTCGCGAGCGGCGCGCGAGAGGGACGCGCGCGCGAAACCCTCAACGCGTCGAGGGTTTCGGGACGCGCGACGCGACGCGCGCGAGCGCACGCGAACGAGGGCGCATCGAGCGACGAACCCACGCCTGGTTTCGCGTCGATCGAAGACGCGATCGAGGACATCGCGTGTGGGAAATTCGTGGTGGTTTTAGATAGTGCGGATAGGGAGAATGAAGGGGATTTAATCGCCGCCGCGGATAAGGTGGACGCGCGAGCGATGGCGTTTATGATTCGACACACGTCTGGGTTAGTGTGCGTGTCTTTAGAGGATGGGAGGGCGGATAAATTGGAGTTGCCTTTGATGGTGGATTCCAAGGCGAATAAGGATGCGATGAAGACAGCGTTTACGGTGAGCGTGGATTTGGCGACGTCGACGACTGGGATCTCGGCGGGCGAGCGGGCGAAGACGATTAACGCGCTCGGGAGTGATTTGACCGTGGCCTCGGCGTTCGTTCGACCGGGGCACGTTTTTCCTCTGCGAGCGCGACCGGGTGGGGTGCTGAAACGCGCGGGTCACACGGAGGCAGCGGTTGATTTAGCGCGTCTCGCCGGTTCGACGCCGGTGGGCGTGCTGTGTGAAATCGTTAAAGATTCAGATGGGTCGATGGCGCGCTTGCCCGACCTCGAGGTGTTCGCTCGAACGCACGGATTAAAGTTGGTTTTGATTTCGGATTTGATTCGCTATCGCCGGGCGCGGGAAAAGCTCGTGGAGCGCACCGCCGTCGCGCGTCTGCCCACGGAGTGGGGGCACTTCACGTGCGTGTCGTACAAGAGCACGCTGGACGGCATCGAGCACGTGGCGTTGCTCTACGGTGATTACGATGAAACGACGATCGGTAATGCGGTCGCGGATGACATGCTCGTGCGCGTGCACAGCGAGTGCTTGACCGGGGATATTTTCAAGAGCACGAGGTGCGACTGCGGCAATCAGCTCGACTTGGCCATGCGGCGCGTCGCGCAGGAGGGCCGCGGTTGCATCGTGTACTTGCGCGGGCAAGAGGGTCGTGGGATCGGTTTAGGACATAAACTTCGCGCGTATAACTTGCAAGACGAAGGGCGCGATACGGTGCAGGCGAACGAAGACTTGGGGTTTCCAGCGGATACTCGCGAGTACGGCATCGGCGCGCAAATGTTGCAAGACCTCGGCGTGAAAACGCTGAGATTGATGACGAATAACCCGGCGAAATACCACGGGTTGAGCGGCTATGGGCTGTCCGTCACCGGTCGCGTGCCACTGTTTGCGCCCATTACGCTGGAAAATAAGCGTTACATCGACACCAAGAGGTTGAAGATGGGGCACTTATTTGAAACCACCGACTCGGTCGAAGCCGAGCTGTCGTCGTAGCGTAGGTCACGCATTCATTCATTTTCACACACCTTAGCGATTGCTTATTCTTAGTTGACTTCTTGACGTACACGTGCAGTATAGATTTTCATTAACGTACAGTACAGTACAGTACACTTGTATACACAAACTACGCGGCGCGAGAGACTGGAAGAAACGGATGCGATTTCATTCAGCGCAAATACGACGATCCTTCGTGCCAACTGGAACCCGCCGTGTTGTCTGGGATTTTCAGCTCCCGTCTGATCGTTTCTTTGCGATCGCCCGGCGCGCCGTGAAGGTCGATCGAAAGTCTCGCCTCGGCGCCGAGCGATGATTTAGCGAGTTGCTGAGACAAGCACGACACCCCGAGCATGCCTCCCGGTCGCACGAGTTTCGCCGCCCCGGGCGCTGGATGCGCCGGGGGCGATCGCGTGCGAACTGGCTCCGTCGGTGAATAAAAATTCGACCCGCGCACGTCTTCTTCCGTCATTTGGTCCGGGAGTGAATTCTTGCGCCTCAGCTCGGGCTTCTCTCCGAGGGCGGCGAGGTTCGACGTCGACGCGCTCGTCTCCGTCTTCTGCAGCCTACCAAAGCTCAAAATCGTGTCGCACAAGTTTTCCAAGCACCTAAACTCAATCTCCAGCACCGGAGAGTCGCTCGACGTCATTTGTCGCGCCGATTTCGTCGGCGACGGCGGCGGAACATCCGAAACAGCGGCCGCACTCGCGTTCGTCTCCGAGGCGACGCGCTCTTCGTTGAGCTTCTGGAGCAAAAACTCTCGCGAGCATCGCCCTCGCATCGGCTGAGTGGGATGCGCGATTATCATGCAATTTGGCGGGCAAAGCTGCCAGTTCGCCAACCCATCCATGCTCAGTGGTTCGCTCGACACTAAGAGCGACTGCGTGGCGAAAATTTTCTTCTTAAGAATCGCTTGGAACATCGGGTTTCGGCGCTGACGCGGACCGCCGGTGTTTGCATGGATGTTGTGATCGACGAGGCGGTCGAACCCTGCCAATCCATCAGCGCTGTCTAAATCCCACGCCTTTTCCCCGGGCATCGGGCCGAGGTGATAGTACAAGCTCGGCGGCTCCTCGGTGGCGGAGTTCCGATACCTCGTGGCGATGATCGTCTCGCCGTCTGTAAACGCTACATTAATCGAGTTCGCCTTGCCATTATTAGCCTGCATGATGATGCATATCGCCTTAAACACCGCCTTCTCCAACGTCTTTGGCTCCATCTGCTCGTGCACGTTCGGGAGCTCATTCAATATCAATGAAAACAGCAATTCGCTATCCGTCGTGCCGCTCATCTGGTCAAACAGCTCATCCCTCAAGAGCGACAACAACCCTCGTCGAATCGCTTTAAAATCCGCCACATCACCGTTATGCATGAACATATACCTCCCACGAACGAACGGATGGCAATTATACTGATGCACGCTCGCCCCCGGCCCCGCCGCGCGAACGTGTCCGAAGAACAACGAAGCGTTCAACGACTTGCTCAACGACCGTAAATTCCGATCGTGCGACGGCGCACACGTCGTCGTATACACCGCTGGCCGACAATACGCATTTAACCCATGTTTATCCACCATCCCACATCGCCTCGAGGCGTACCACCCGATGCCTACATCTCTCGCGGCGCGCGCGTCGTCAGTCCCGCTCCATCGCCTCGCGCCTCCTCCTTCGCCTTCATCCTCCGCCTTCTCCTCGTTTTCATCCCAAGCACGCGTTGAATTCACTCGCCCTGGAACACTCTCACTAGTATTCATCGTATTCGCTTCGATATCGCTATCGTTCGAGTCGCATCGACATCGCTCACGCGACGCTTACGCACCGCATCCGTGCACGTTCACCTCGTGGTTCCTCTCGGCGTCCCTCGCGCACCCCGGGGTCCACCCGGCGCGATCGGCCATCGTCGCCAGCCCGTGTGACGCGCCGTAAATCAATTTCGATATGCATACTTCGTCGCCGTAGTAATAGATCCATCGACACATCGCGCGTGACGTTCGATGACGCCGAGTGATGACGACGACGCGTGCGTGGTGAAAACGCGTCGCGAAAACGCGCACGAAAGGTCCATTTTCGCGACATTCGCGAAGCAAAACGTCGATTTTTGCCCTTACCCGCGGTCGCGGTCGTCGACGACCACGAATGCGCCAGGGCGGGCGCGCGCGCGTGTACCCCTCGCGTGTACCCCCCCCTACCCCGGTTCATCGTCGTCCCACTCGTTGAGTGAATGACTCGAAGAGCCAGCTCTAGCAATAGGCATGCGCGGGGTGTCCTGTTATGATCTCGATGAGCGACTCGACGGGTGAACGAGCGAGGATTGGACGTTTTCGGTGATTACCAGTCTATACGCACGTGCTTTATACCAAGAAACGACACGGTCGTTCGATGTTCTCTGAACTGATTCCTCCCATCGCGATCGACTTCAGGGGCCTCCTGCTCGAGCTGGCTCATTGAGTCATTCACTCAACGAGTCCCTCGTCGACGTCGTCCGTCGTCCGATCGCATGACGAACGAGACGTCTCCAACACGTGACCCCCATCGTACGAAAAACGAATGATCGTGACCCCCATCACGACGCGTCCATCGGTCGATCGCCGATCGGTCGTTCGTTCATTCGCCGTCGTTCGGGGCTTTGGTGAACATTCGCGCGCGGCGACGGAGGAAGGGAACGGCGCGACGACGACGCCTATGACGTACGTCGTGCGGCGTCGTCGCGCCCGTCATAGGCGTCGTCGCGCACGTCGCATTCGTTCGATCGATGCGTTCGATTGCATTCGAGGTATGGCGACCGACCGACCGCGAATGCCAATTCGTGGTAAACGCCAAACCGAATCCCATTTCGCGCGCGCTTTGTTCGCGCTCGCGATCGATCGCGGTAGGCCGTTCGTGGTTTCGTATTTTTGTATCTCTCATTCGTCATCAGCCCTCGGTCGTCACGTTGAGCGTCGATGGAATCAAATGATGATGACTTTGAAAAGCACGACATCGCGAAGTCGATGGCGAATGAGTTACGGGACGAGTTTCCTACGTTTGCATTCGAAGTCCAATGCGACATCGCGCACGACAGAGTGCGAATAACGAACAAAGTGACGAATCACGTCACGTCGTTATCGATGAGCGGGATGAAGAGCGAAGAGGTGAGAAGAAAAGCGATGGAAGACGCGCGAGCGCACGCGAGCGGGACGCGCGCTCGAGAGCGAGCGGAGAGGCGCGAGCGCGTCGAGCGATTATGCGCGGAGTACGCCCCGGCGATCGTGAAGTCGAAATACGTCGATGGGGAAGTGTTCTGCACGTTAACAGGGACGAGGTTGAAGGCGTTGGAAGAGGCGGTGGTGAGACACGCGAGCGGGGCGAAGTTTACGCGAGCGCTGGCGGAGAAGCGAGCGCCGCTACGCGAGCGAAGCGTCGAGGAAGAACGCGTCGAGCGCGAACAGCGCAAGGAGGAAGTTAAGAGAATGAATGAAGCGCGAGCGAAGGCGAATGAGGAGAAACGAGCGCGAAATGAGCGAAAGAAGGAGGAAAAGGTTAGGGAAAAAGCGGCGGAGCGCGAGCGAAGACGCGCGAACGGCGGATTCGACGACGCCATGGGGATCTGGGTGCCTCCAGCGAGCGCGCTGAGCGAAAGCGAAAGCGAAAGCGATGAGGTAGACATCGTACGTCGAGAACCCGAGACGCGTGCGATGGAGGATTCCGGTGAAGATTTCGATTTCGACGCCGTCGACGACGACGAAGAAGAAGAAGAAGAACAACAAGAAGAAGATGACGCTTTCGAAGACCGAGGCATCGACGACGACGCTTTGGACGAATTCATCCCAACCGTCGTCCGCCCTGGATCGCGCAAGCGCGCGAAATTAGCGCTCGAACGAACGCGAAATAGCATTTCCCTCGATGTCATTCATCGACCGACGTAGTCTTCGCTCATCGACGCTTTGTCCGCTCGCGCTCGCGCGCCCGCGCCTCACTTCGGCACTCCGCTTCTGTTTCTTTTCCCATCCGCGTTCGCGATGCGCATCGATGAACTGCGTCACCCCCCAGTCGCGCTCGTCCTCGCGTTAGGGCAACCAGAGGCGCACGAGTTCTTAGCCGCGGCGTTTCGCGCTCCCGGCGCGCCGCCGCTCGCGTTCGTCGCTCGCCCATCCTTGGACGACGCATCTTCGTGCCTTTGTGTGCGCACGCGCAAGCGCGGGATAAAGCCATCGCTCAGAGTCAATCCAAATCTCCTTTCGCACGCGCAATCGAGCGCGAATGCGATATCGATGAGCGGGAGTGAGCCGAGCTCGCGAAGCGCGGTGGACGCGCGAACGAGCGCTTCGCGAGACATTCCAGGAGTTCTTCATCGCGATTGGCTCGCGAAGCACCGCACCCGGGCGTTCGCGGTGGTGTGTGCGTTTGTGAATTGCGATGTGTTGAACGCGGAGGACGTGAAGGCGCTGGAGAAGGTGTATGGGTACGCGCACGTCGCCGGAGCGGCGGTGGTCGTCGCCGGGACGAGCGAGAAAGCGTCGGGGGTGGATGTCGTGAGCGAAGATAAGATTTCGGCGATTAAGAAGGCGTTGAATGTGGAGAGAAACGCGATCGTTGGGGTGAACGTGGCGAACGCTCGGGCGAGAGAGGTTGGGATGATGAAATTAGCCAAGGCGTGCGCCGAAGCGGCGAGGACGACGTACGGGGAGGAGTGCGAGAGGATGACGGCGTTGATGGATGATTCATGGTGCCCGGGGGCGTTGCGAGCGAGGTACGCGTTCAAGGCTGGGGTGTACGCAGAGTTCAAGCAGGATTGGGTGATCGCGACGAAGAGGTATAGAAGCGCGTACGAAGCGACGTTTGACGGACGATGCGGGGCGAACGCGCGAGACGAAGACGTCGTGGAGGCGCTGGAAGTGAGCGAAGTGCTCCACGCGAAGCTGTGCGTGCTTTTATTGCACAGTGGGTCGACCACGGATGCTGTGGTGCAGATGGAGAAGCACATGCGGCGAATGTCACCGTTGGGGCGATTGCTTTCGCGCGAGGCGGCGCCGACGTTTCACGAATGGCGCGCGAGGCAGTACAACGCATTCGGAGATTTGCTCGAGCAGCGCTTGCCCAAGCCGGCGCCGATCGGGACCCCTCGCACGCATTTGCCAGCGTTCTACTTTCACGCCGCCGCGCAATGCTCGATCGCGAGACGACAGGCGTTTGATGCGGCTTTTGATTCCGCCGACGAGCCGACGACGCGCGTCGACGTCGAGCTCGGCGCGTACGTCGGGCAATTGAAAATAGCAGGCACCGAGAACGAGCGGTTGACGACGGAGCAGTACGCGTCGTATTTGCGCTTCAAAGACACGCGCGAGGCGATTTCGCGCGAGACTATCGAGCTCCTCACCAAGGCCCACGACCATTACAAGGAGAATTCGGCTGGCATCGCCGGTGGGCGTTCGTTCGCGGCGTTAATTTCCGAGCTCGCCTACGAATACCTGCACGCGGGTGATTACAAAAGCGCGCACAAGTTATTCACTACCGTTGCCGTCGTTTACCGCCGCGAGCGATGGAGCGAGCTCCTGTGTGCGGTGTTGATGCATTTGAAGACGTGCGCCAAGGCGCTTCGCGATGACGACGCGTACTTGTCCATTTGTCTGGAAATGGCTGCGCTGAACCAAGGCGCGGCTTCCGAGCACGCTCCCGCGGCTTTCGCCGCAGCAATCGCGGCGATGAATGAACCACGCGCGGAAGACGAAGAAGCGCCGACGATTTCGTGCGGCGCTGACGACCTTGCCCGAATTTTTACGCTTAAAGCTGGCTTTTCCACGCTCGATTGCGTTCCGGGCGAGCCCGTGCAATTTCACGTCGCCCTGCGGTCGAACCTGGCTGGAGATTTACAGATTTCTCACGTCGACGTTGATTTTACGGAAAGCGACGTATACGAGTGGAGCGATTCCTCGCCGCGCGTGTTGCGCTCTCGCGAATGGTTGAAACTCTCGTTTGACGTCGTTCCGAAATGCGGCTACCCGTGCGAGGCGACGTCTTTGACACTCACCGCGAAATCCGGGTACGAATTCGTTCTACCATTCAAATCGGATACAAGCGCTTGCTCGACGTCGTGTGCGCATTATGACGAGTTGCCGAATTCCGTGCTCGAGATGAAGATTAAAACGCACGCGCTGGACGTGCGCGACGCTCCTCCGCGAGTGTCCATCGAGATTAGTACGCCCGACGGCCCAGCGCTCGTGGGGGAAATGTCACGCGTGTGCATCAGCGTCATTTCCATCGCCGACGAGCTCGAAGACGCGGAACTTATTTTGCACGTCACCGAAGACGAAGTACGGTCAACCAACGCGCAAATTCTTTCTGAGGACGGCGCCGTCATTCCAAACGGCGCCATCGCCATCGGCGCCGTCGCTCTGCGCGCGAAGTGGACCGGTACGGTGTGTTTGCGATGGCTCGCCGATGGTCCTCCCGCGGCGCTCCACGCCACGCTCACCGCCAAGCGCACCGGGGCACGCATGACGGAGATATTCAAGAACAAGCCGCGAACGGCGCCGGTGGAGAATGTCGCTCAAGTCTCGCGCGACGCCCCGTTCACGGTGCGACGAGCGTATCTACCCCCGTATCGCCAGTCTCCGCTCGTGCTTCAGGACGACACGTGCTCGAAGTCTCCGCCGAGTGGACTCATGCTCGCCACGCTGCACGTGGGCGGCCCAGCGGAGCTGACGTTGGACGATTTGCGGAGCGACGCGGTGGGCGCGACGGATGCCGGCACGACGAGCACGAGCACGTATTCCACCGCGACGGTGAACGCGGGTGATGCGTTCTTGCACGTCATTCCATTGCGTTCAAACGAGCATGGAGAGGACTCGGTGCGCGTGACATGGCACCGCACGCATGGCGATTCGAGATCGAACGGCGGAGCGCCGACGGTTATCGCCAACGAGTACGCGTTACCCGCGGTGACCGGGTCGAATCCCCCGTTGACCGTGGAGCTCAAATATCCGTCAAAACTGTTCATGGGCGACCCTTTTACGTACGAAGTCGTCGTGCTCAACGCGACGACGTCGAGTTGCGACATAAAAGTTTCCGTCACCGACAGCACCGGGTTCGTGTTCTCGGGCATAAAACGAGGCACCATGTATATCCCGCCGCTCGCGTCTTCGTCGTATTACTTCTTGCTCGTCCCCATCGTCACCGGAAGTGCAGTTCTCCCTGAATTTGCGCTCAGCGCCGAGCGGTTTTCGGCAAAATACGTGCCGCCCATCGAAAGTCGCCGCGTGTACGTGCGCCCGTGACGACCTCGCCGTCGGCGACCGCTGTGACGCGGTTCCTTTCGCCGTAGCGATCGTCCGAGGATTGTAATTAGACGCGCCCGAGCGCACAGTTGATCACGCAAAATGACGCGGTGTGATCTGTACGAAAAACGATTTCGATCGCGATGACGAACGAAAGGCAGGACGGCTTTAATATTATCATTAGAAATACTTACACGAGGCGGATGAAACCTCACGCCCACGACGACGACTCGATCCACGCCGTGACGCCCGTCTCCGTTGGCGACGCGATGACAACCTCGCCGTCCACCTTGTTCGCTCGCGACGTAGCCAACATCGCATCAGCCACTTTCGACGCCTTGAACGTCCCCGCGGTGTCGTTTTGAATCTCCCCGCCGTGACCTCCGACGACGGCGAGCACCGTCGGACCGGCGCCCGACATGAAACACCCCGCCGCACCAGCCTTCAGGGCGGAGTCGATTAAATCATCGAGCTTGAACGGCTTACCGCGAATCGGCTGGTGTATCAAGTCTTGCGTGGCGTAGGACAACAATTCCAAGTTGCCCGTGGCGAACGCGTTGACGAGCAATCCGGCGCGAGAAATATTAAACACCGCGTCCTGGAGGCTCATCGTCTTTGACAACTGCGCGCGCGTCTCCGCGGTGAGCGATTGAAATTTCGGAATAAACAACACCGTCTGCACGTCTTGTGGACAATTCACTCTTTGTGTGATCCACTGATTATCGGCGTTAATGCTGATTTGAAACCCACCGTAAATCGCCGGAGCGACGTTGTCGGGATGCCCCTCGATATCGCTCGCGAGTTGTAACAATATCTGCTTCGTTCGCGGAGCGTCGATATCTCTCCCGCCTAAAGCGAGTCCCGCGGCTAACCCACTGACGAGCGCGGCGCTGGAGCTCCCTAACCCTCGCGCTGGGGGAATTCGATTCACGCTCTTAAACTTCAACCCGCGAGGGAGCGTTCGCCCGGGTCTCGCCGCTTCGTATCCTACTTTCACCGCCGCGTATATCGCGTTCGTCTCATCTTTCGCCAACTCTCCCGCGCCTTCGCCTTCGATTTCAAATACAAAATCCCCGCGTTCGACGAATAAATCGTTCCGGATATCCACCGCGAATCCAAAGCAATCAAAACCCGGTCCCATGTTCGCGCTCGTCGCCGGCGTTGAGATTATCAATCGTTCGCCTTCTTGCAACGCGAGCGTTTGCGAGTTCAGCGTCCACGGATCGACATCGGTGCTCCATCGATGATCGCTGATCGAGCTTCTCAACCCGTTTTCGTTGTTCGCGTTGAGCACGAGCGAATGGCTTCGTTTGGTGGTTGAGGGTTTCGCGAAGCGCGAACGCGCGCGCGTCGGCGCGACGCCCTGAGCCGCGCACGCGCGCGAATGCGCTCGCGCCGACAAGAATGATGATGTCATGAAACGCAAAGTCGACTTTGCGTGACGAGCGAAACGCGTCGCCGCGAGCGAGGGGTGATGTGAAGCGCGCGGTCGTCGCTCGCGGTGAGGAAGCGGTTATGAGGAAGGAACGCGAGAGAGACGCGAAGAGCGCGCGCGAGCGCGTTGGTGACATGTGTGCAACACGACGAGCGGAGTGATGTAACGTACAACTAAGACACAACGTGCGGGATGAACGCGCGTGAGAGAAAAACAAGGCGAAGATGACGTCGTCACTCCGCGAACGCGCGCTCGCGAGCGACGACGTCGGCGAGCCGCGAACGCAAAGCTCGACACGCATCGGCGTCGATGTCCCAAATCGACGTTTCGACGTCCACGGATGGGGAAGATATGTCATCGGAGTACCACGCCGGGGGGATTCCCGCGCGCGCGCGGTCATCGACGTTGAATGGCCCGCGAAGCGCGTCCGGGGCGACGCGTCGGACGTACGATCGAAACCTTCGCGCGGCGACGGCTTCGCGAGCGTCCAAGTCGATTTCTTCGCTTTCTGACGTCAACTCACCGTCCAATGCGAAACAAACGGTGCGAAACCACGCGGCACCGACGGCGACGTGACCAACTTCTTCATCGGAGATTCTCCGCACGATGGCGGCGCTCCGATTGTCGCCGTACCCCACCAATCGCTCCACCAATCTCGGTCCAGCATCCAACCCGCGCGCTTCTTGCGTGCACGGCACCACGGCCAATCGCGCGAGTGGATCTTCAAACGTCGCCTCGGCGCCTTGCCATAAAAGATCATGCGCGTCCACGTCCCCGTACTCCACCCCGAGCTCGTTCAGACGCTGCAAACACCACGACAAATGCCTCGACTCGTCATCCGCGACGTGGGCGAAATCAAGAAAGAACTGATCGGGCAACGCCCCGTGCAAATGCGCAAATCTCCCTACGGTATCCCACGCTAAATCAATCGCATTCAACTCGATGTGCGCCAACGTGTGCACGACGTGCGCGATCTTCCCGACTGGCGACTGTTTCGGCGTCGGCACGTCTCTCGGCGACACCAATCGCGGCTTTTGCGGTCGCCCCGGTTTATTCGGCATCTCGATGACGTTTAAATTTCCATTTGACGCGATCGCGATCGCCTTGGAGCGTAACTTTTCGTACGCCACGTGCGAGAGCTCGGCTTTCATGCGCGGGTCGCTCGTCGCGAGGACGACGCGCGCGCACGACGCCGCGCATCGCATCTCTCCATTCGCGCTATCGCGCGCGCGCGCTCGTTCATCCAAAGACGATTCGTTGTCATTTTGGAGGACGTCGTTCACGCACGGCGCGTCGTCTCGGTCGCGACTCCACGACCGGCGACGGTCGAGGGCGAGCGCGCGCCACGCGGCGACGGTGGAGAACGCGCGAACGCGCGCTTGGGCGTTCGACGACGCGAAAGAGGCGAAGACGCGAACGCGCGTTCGGTGACGCGCGAACGCGGTGATGGACGATCGAGGGAACGATCGCATCGCGTCGCATTTTGATGTTCATGATGATGACGATGATGATGACGATGATGATGATGTTGAGTCATTCATTCATTCATTCATTCATTCATTCATTCATTCATCGCATCACGAACGACGGTCGACAGAAGTGTGTCGATTCGATGAAACGCAACACACGAACACATTTCAATTCACCCCCCGCGGTCTCGCGCGCGAACGCGTTCGATGGAATGACGGTCATGATGAATGACCCGACGCGACGCGCGCTTTATGCACTTTATGCACTGTCTCTGCGTTCTCCATCGCCCATCGACGTCACCCGCGTCGACGGCTTCAACGCCGCGCCGCTCGTCGCTCGCCCGTGCGAACGGTTTGGACGATCGCGACGTTCGGCTCCGAGCTCTCGAAGCGTCATTCGCGCGCCGCGCGGTGTGATGCCAGCGGTAGTATGAACCAAATCAATCAACTACCCGTGAACGAAATCAACAAATCAATCACCCGTGAACTAAATCAACACATCGTTCGGGCGAAATGCGTTTGCGTCAAACGATGTGAGCGCGCGCGATTGGTTTCGCCAATGAGTGAATGAATGTTTTACATTGCCCAAACGCATTCAATGCGCGCATTCAATTCGCACTAGGCGCGACATCGCTCGCATCGGAACGCGTCGTCAGCGAAGCGATGATGATGACCACTGTATGCACTTTATGCACTTTATGCACTTTATCACGACCGATTCGCGCGTCACTTCTCGACTCTGACGCTTTCGTTGACGCGAATGATCGCTCGAGACGACGACGAGGAA
>Ga0222712_10005643_pt1 | contig 12579 bp, 23 predicted proteins | sample C33_657DmetaG_FD_165043 | JGI IMG/M metagenome (GOLD analysis project Ga0222712, IMG submission 165043) | Estuarine water microbial communities from San Francisco Bay, California, United States - C33_657D | ecosystem: Environmental > Aquatic > Marine > Unclassified | place: USA: California...
GTGAGACGCCGGAACACCAAAGATGATTATCGCCGACTTTGAATCGACGTACCAGGGGTTTGTCCACTCGATGAGCTACATGCCAGTGACTTTTACGGTCGAAAAAGGCTGGAAGAGTCGCGGTCGGGGTTCTACGCCCGTGTATTCTCGGGCGGCACGCGTGACACACGGTCCGCTGACGACGATTATTATCCGGGATATCATTTTGGACGCATCCGTGCGTGAGATGGATGACGTCCAAAAGAAACTGGCCAAGACGTATTTGGACGCGGCCGAACTCGGTCAGTCGGAAGTGCTCATCATGGACTTCAAGGATGCGCTCGAGAAGTTTCTCGGCGACGTGATGGCTGACGACGGGACGTGGCTCGGACACGCAATCGACCGTGACGTCGAGTTTCTGAGCAAGACGGACCAGCGTCTCAAGACGGGAATATTTCCAAAGGATCCGACAGCCTACCCGAACACGTGTTGTCGTCTGGCAAACTGGTCGCGGGTGTCTCGTGTGTGCACGCAGCGAATTCTGACGTGTCGCTGTCCTCGATTCTGGGAGGCGTACACGGCCGCAGGAAACTCGTCGTCTCGTCTGTGTCATCTGGCGGAGTTTGTGGGCTGTCCGGAACAGCGTCACACGCCGGCCAGGGATGTGATGGATCTGTACACGGTTCTGGCTCGGGCGTACGAGTACGACACGTTTCAAACCGAGGAGGGTTGTTCTTACATGATATGTAAGCCCGTACGAACATACGAATCTTCACATCAGACGACACTTTGAAATCGAAAATATTGTCGGCGTCGACGAGCACAGTCGGAAAGTAGGGATATTTGTGCCGAAGATGCATGGCCGAATTGATAATCTGGATCGCGTACGTTTTGAGATCTTTTAAATTTGTTTCGATGCACCATTTGTTCATACGAATGACGCATACCGAATCTTTACCGATAAAGGGCCCGCACGGACTTTCTTCGAGCGTTCCGCCGTCAATGTAGTGCCATGGTCCGTGTTTGAAAGAGGCAAACAAGAATGGGACCGATATAGACATGGTCACGGCGTCGAGCACTGACATGTTCGGCGCCGTGTCAACCGAAAAGTAGTGCGTCGTCGACAACTCGATGCAACAGGCTGCGACGTGGAGCCGGACTGGCCAGTGCGCATACAGTTCGGCAAACGTCACGTCGTCTTTGCCCAAGAATTCATTGACCAGATTCTTGAAAATCTTTCGAATCTTCGAGGTTCCGACAAGACCAAACGACTTGATGAGCGTTTTGATAACAGGCTTTATAATGTCTCCGACCGGCACATTCAGAGTAGATTCCATAACTTGTAACGTGTCACCTTTCGTCAGGATATACAGCAGAGCCAAAATGGAACCGGCCGAAGAACCGGAAATGTCTTCGAGGTCGTTGAGTGCACCGAGATCTTTCAATGCACTGAGCGCACCCGCAAAAGCAAAGTAGGCCATCGCACCTGGCCCAATGACCAGGTGCTTCATCTATGTTTTATGTTAAAAATAAGGGGACGTGTCGTACGCACCTAGTACGCCTGGGGGAAAGTGCCACGCAGGGTCGCAAACACAATGGCAAACACCAGCGCGTGGACGCCAACCGCCGGGAGAGAGCTCTGGGCCGAGCGGAACACACCTGCGGAGCCGGGGGGCAGAGTCAGCAGCACACCTGGGGTCAGCAGCACAAACAGCACAGCCGGCACAATCAAATCAGCCGGCTTCAGGGACACCTGGAGCACGAAGCGAGCCAGCAGGTAGTACACCAGGGCCAGCACCAGGGCGTGCACAACCACAGTCTGGATGCCGTAGTAGCCAGTGCCTGGCAGCACGCGCAGGGAAGGCAGAGCCAGCAGCAGACCGGGAGTCAGCAGGGCAAACAGAACTGCGGGCGTAAGAACCTTGGGACCAGTGATGTCAATCGGCATTTAGTATCTACACAGAGAAAAAACGGACAAACTCGCAAAAGTTGTTGAAGCTGGCGGTCGTAAGGAGAGTGTTGCTCATGCCCCTGTCCTGGAGGTAGGTCCGGAGGCTCATCCACATATTCAGAAGATCCTCACTGTGCCAATCCTCCCACGACTGGGGATCCAGTATGAGCTCATGGTCCTCCTGCTCGTCAACATCCTGAGGCTCGAACGCATCCTCGGCGTACAGGACATCGTCGCGGTACTCACTGTTCAGGCCCATTTTCTTACTGAGAGAGAGTCTGTTTCCTTTACGGGTGCGGCGTCAAGGATCGCCTGGAAGGCGCCTTCGACTTGTGTTTCGTTCCCACCAAAGAACGACCGAAGTCCTTCGATGATTACTTGTCTGGTTATACTACCACGGCTGCTTTTAGATGAAAGTGAAACCTTCTTGTCCTGGATCTTCACCTCAACCTTCTCGCCGTCGGTCGACTGGTTTTTCATAAAGGTCTGAACAAACACTTTGAGTTCCTTCTCGCGTTTGTTCAGAACGCTAATATCAGCTCGAGCCGCCTTGAGCTGAGCCTTGAGCTGGAGCCATTCCGTCATAACCTCTTTAATTTCGGAGGACATGATTACTTTTTATATAGATGTTTTCTTTAGGCGTTTACTTGTACTCGTTCTGGATCTCAAACTTGGGACGCATGGTATCCGGAGGGATGGTCGACAGGTTAAAGATGCTCACTGGGTCACGGGGGTTGATGGGCTCGGAGCGAACGTCACGGTTGGCGTTGCGCAGGTTGCCACCCAGCGTCTCGGGGAAACCAATCTGGGCACGGGGGTCCAGGAAGCTCTGGCCGGCCAGAATGGCATCCGGGCTGAACTGACCAAAGTCCTCGGTGGTTACCACCTCCTTGGGGATCAGGCCCACGTTGGGGTCGGTCGGCGTCTGACCAATCTTAAAGGAGCCGCCGTCGCCGCCGGTGAACGACGCAAACAGACCGTCAGACACTGCGCTGCCGGGCATCAGACCTGAAGGACCATCGTTCAGAGAACCACCCTGGGCAATCATGGGACCGCTGGTAGGAGCCAGCGCCTGAGAAGCCGGGGCGGCCTCGAAACCGCTACGCTGGGGCATCAACAACATGAACGCAATCAGAGCCAGCAGAATCAAAATTGCGAGACCTTTACCGTCCATATTTATAATGGACTGCGACTTTTTTTACAGGTCGACGTCGTCCTCATCCTCGTCCGCTGGGTCATCCTTGAAAAGATATTCCCGGGGGAACCGGGCCTTGGGGCTGCCCTTGATCCGGACCTGGATCACCTTCCACACTGGCTCGAACGCCCGCTTGGTAAACACAAGACCGGTCAGCTCGAGCCAGGTGTCAACCGTCACGGTACCAGACAGTGAACCAATCTCCACCTGGTTCTTCTGAGTGTCGTATACGGTCGTCACCACCTGACCCTTGATTGTCGCAAGCGACGCCGACAGCTCATTCTCGGGGTTGACGCTCTTCTGGTAGGCGGCCACCACGGTATCATCCGAAATTTCCTTACCAAACCAATTCACCTTGGACTCTTTCGCCTGAGTCAGGATGTGCTCATCAATCTCCGAGAAAAGAGTCATGTCGCCTGGGACAACCAGGTTCACCTCGCCGCCGTCACCGATGGTCAGCTTGAGGCCGTTCACCTGGTGCATCACACGACCACCATCCTCGGTGGTCACCTTCAGGAAGTACCGACCGTCTGCAAGCTTGGCTGGCTGAGCGTACTGCATTTCTGTCCTGAAAACATTTCAAACCTCTAAGTAATGGCAGGGACTATATGTGGTCCTCAGTACACTGGAAAAGGCTGTGAGTGTCGACTGCAGGTGACGCCCGGGAAGACTCCAGCCACAGGCGAGGCTTCAAATCCGGCCCGCATTTGTTCTTTCGTCGAATACGGTGTGCAGTATCCGTGCGACCCTGGATGTTGCCCGACAGACTGTTCTAAACCTGAAGAAGAAACAAAGCCTGCCACGAACTATTGGTACTGGTGGATCATTTTGATTGGAATTGTGTTTGGGCTCATGATTGTTGGGTCGTTTGTATATAGATCGACACGTAAAAAATAGATGTCACCAGTAATGGACGTCTCAAAGATGGTGACGTATCTCACGGACACGACCGTGTACGGAGATATCAAACTGTGGCACGTCGTGCTCTTCATGACGCTCGGACCGGTATTGACGTGGCCGATGCTCGTCATTTTGATGGTCGTTCTGCTGTACAACCGAAATATAGTTAAAGACGTTCGTGGTATGTTTGGTATCAATGGAGGCAACCAACGAACTGTTTCTGGCTCTGCAGGCGGAGATCAAGGCTCTGCGCAAGGACCTACGCAAGGTGAAGTCCCTGCTGGAGGACCCGTCGGGGGAGAAGTCCAAGGCACGGGCCTCCAACAACGGTTTCAACAAGCCTTTGGAGGTTTCTGAGAAGCTGCGGGCCTTCCTGAGTCTGGCGGCTGACGAGAAGATTTCTCGCTCCCAGGTGACCAAGCGCATCAATGAGTATGTGACGGCCAAGAATCTGAAGGCTGGCCAGGTGATTACCCTGGACGCGACCCTGAAGGACCTCCTGAACCCCCCCGAGGGCACCAATGTCACCTTTCTGAACATCCAGAAGTACATCAACCACCACTACATCAAGCCTGTCGCCGAGCCCAAGCCGGCCGCCGAGCCCAAGCCGGCAGCCGACGGAGCCGGTCCGAGCAAGAAGCCGCCGGTGAAGAAGAAGTAAGTGGTATAAAACTTACAACAGACAAGACAGTATAACATGCTCAGCCCTCCGTGTAATCAATGTAAATTCTATGTACCGAGTGTAAATCCAAAGTTGTCTGGATACTGCACTCGTTTCATGGCTATGCGACCTGAACAAAAAACGCCCCCGTACGAGTTTGCGTTTGTTGCCCGTATGGACCGTACGTTGTGCGGCGACGACGGTCGTCTTTTTGAAAAGTCTACGGAAACTTCTTGTTCAGTGCCGCTTTGTAATTCTGATATTCTTGACTTGTAAGATTTTCCTTGTAATTGTGTTTGCGTTTCAATGCACTGAGTCTCATGTGCGCGTTGATTTTTGATGTGGCGTTACGAAGTACGCTGTCATAGATTGGTTTGTTGACGTAGACATTCTTTCGATAGTTTGATTCCAGCCACGCCTTTTTGAGCGCCATGCGCCACTTGGGTGGTATAGTCATAAACTCGCCGGCGTTAAGTCGCGGACCCAACGTCCGATTCTCCATACTGAACTGGTATCTCAACGGGATGGCGTTGCGGTTGACCCGTAGGCGACACGACGGACTGATGTTCTTGACGTAGTCCTTACGGGCGAAGACCGCTAGGGCATATTTGACAGACAGAATCTGTGCATTCTTTAACGTGTTGTAAAGGGGTGCAATGTGTTTATGGACAAAGTACCACAGATTGGTCGGATCGAGCCAATTACATTTCATAAACTTTCCGCTTTCCGAATCGAATAAATATTGAGATTTGTTGCATATGAATCCTGTGATGGCGTGACCGGGCTTATTATTGTTGGCGTAATCATTTATCATTATGACGGCATACATGATTGAATAGTTTGGGTCGGCCAAAAGTGACGGAGGAATTTGGGACATACCAGGTTCAGTCCGTGATTTTTTGGAGACGATGATAAACTTGACATTTCTTGGCGCGTTGAACCGCTGGGTTGAACGACTCACATGTTCGTACTCGCCGCGGAAACCGAGGTGGTTCAGAATCTTGTCAATTTGTTGTTCGGGAGCTGCACCATATTCGTTTATGGACTTGCGATTTGCCAAGTTGAGGCTGTTCAAAATCTGGCCCGACTTTTGTGACCGAAGCAGTACGCTCCGTGGCCCGCTCCGAAAGCACAAAAACTGATCAATAAACTTCCAAAAATGGAGTGGGTTTGTCCGTGCGATGTTCGCTGGACACGGAGCGTTCGTGGTCTGGTTGAAATAGTTTTTGCCGGTCTGATTCAGTGATTCGTAGTACTCCTTCAGTTTGGCGTACAGAATCTTCACACCGTTCTCGGACAACATGAATCCGTTGATGACCGAGTAGAACCAACACGTACCACCTGTCTGGAGGGCGCCCGTGTATCCACAACCTGCGTTGTTCATTATATGTTGGTCATAAAAAAATCGTGCGAAAATCGAAAAGATGTATGAGTTTATAGTTGGCGTGATTATGGGCGTGGTTGGCACGCGCGTTTTTTCAAAGAAACGTCCAGACTCGAAAGACACGAGCGTCCAGGTTGACGAGCCGCCGATGGCGTACACGGCACCGATTCCCGTGTCGCGTCGTGTGTTTGTGCCGGGCGCGCTTTCCAATTTTTGGGGAAAAGATTCTTGACTGTGAGTATGACGAAAGAAGTGATACACGTCAGACGCGCCGCGCCGCCACACAAGTGGCGTGCGACGTTTCCGGACGGAAAAACGGTCAACTTTGGTCTTCGTGGATACTCGGACTACACTATTCACAAAGATCACAGTCGCATGTTGCGTTACCTGACACGTCACGTCAAGCGTGAAAACTGGAGTCCTTCAGGCCGCTACAAGGCGGGCTTTTGGTCCAGATGGCTTTTGTGGTCGCGGCCGTCACTGAATGGTGCGGCGCGTCAGACGGAGCGCGTCCTCGGCGGAAAGTATCGGATAAAGATAAATGCACTGGCCCGCTAGATATTTTAGCGGGCTCAGTCCCGCCATGAAAGTTCGACGCCAAAAGGAACTTCTGAAGAGACGTGTCACCCCGTACAGTAAATTGCGTATGGGTGCGACGGACGCCGGGGGGACTCGTCGACGGTCCCGGTGGACTATGTTGTTCCATAAGACATATCCGGAACTCAAGTTTAACAAGAATGCGATTGCTCGCCGGACCGGAATCAGTCGTTCGACACTCAATACCGTGTACGACCGAGGACTCAAAGCCTGGAAGACGAGCGGCAGCCGTGTCGGTGCGTCGGCGCACCAATGGGCCATCGCGCGCGTCTACAAGTTTGTGCTCGTCTCGAAGCACAAGGCACCCAAAGCATGGTACGCAACCCGACCCGATCCGGATCAAAATCTACGGACGAAAATGTTCTAGTACACCGGGTCTCGCACGCACAGCAGTGTTCACATTGGGAATAGGTCTTGTGAGATTGAGGTTCCATTCTATTCTGTGACGTTGATTATTATTAAGTCTATAATGACCAGGAATACCAAGATTTCGAACTCTTCTAAATCCTAAACGACTGAATGTATGTGAAGATGTCGGCCACCTTGCATTCCTCGCCCGTGCCTCATTCTCAGGAAAAAGTGCCATATGAATTGATAACGCACTTGTGTTTGTAAAACCGGCATTTTTGGCTGCATGTACAACGGCAGCCGTAAGATATTTCGACAAACCTCGACGCTGCCAGTTATTATTTGTCGACGCGATATTGATATACATGTGACCATGGTGAGGATAATGCGGTTTAACATTTATAAAAGAAGCATTGTTTCCGACATAGACCTTCGTGCCACCATTCGCAAGATTTCGTACTTTGAGTGCCGGATCGAGATTCCTGACACGCCTCTTAAAATTTTCAATCGACATACTATGAATGGAGAAAATAGAATGGAACATGTGGAACCGGTATCTTGAATACCGATTCCGAAAAACCTATGACATTGAAATGGTCCTCTATCATTTCAATATTATTCGCGAGACACGTGGACCGTCCCCTGAAATTACGCATATTTTGGAACACCCAGATGACAGTGATGCCGTTTTTGAGTTTCTTGGAAAAAATATTTCATAATACATCACCGAATATAATAATGTCCCTAAAACACTTGGGAATTGCGAGGCTGATTGGTTTATAAAGTGTTCTGAACACAAAACCGGTGTTGACCACCCGTATCTGTTGAAGAAGTTTATCGTCTTGGGTATAGTCAACCACTTCTTTGACAATTTTTAGAATAACTTTGAATAATTCCATATTTGTTAAAGGTACTCGGTTCATGTCAACCCGGATAATCATCGATGTTGACTTGGCTCGAATTTCGTGAATGAGGGGTTTCAGGTCGTCGAGAGAAACTCCCTTGACTGGATAGTCTCTGACGAATAGAGTAACGTGCACAGTCGAGTCATCCCAATCACACGTGATGAAATTCATATTACATCAGCCAAATATTTTGTTCGCGGCGCAACTGAGCCTCAAAGTTACTCGGTAAACTTTATTATTCCTTTTGCTTCAAGAACATCACATGCTTCTTGAATCATACGTTGCGCGGCTTTGTAGTCGCTCTCATAATCGGCAGTCAGGGTCAACATTTCGTCTTCATGGTCCTCGATATATTTAGATATCAATTCACACGTTTCGTATGTACATAGGTCTTCGGGCCAATGTGATGAAATGTCCCAACCCGTGAACAAACACTGACCGTTCAACAGCAAAAGACCGGTCCGGGTACATCTCTCCATAGTTAGTGTGTAACTTTTTTCTTTATAGATGTAAATGGCACAGGCATACATCTGGACCACCAAGTACGAAAATATTCCTACCAAAAAGGATTCTCATAGAGCATATATTTTTAAAAAACGAAACATCTCACCCTATTGGGAAATATATTCCCCAAATGTTAATTTAATTAATAAACCTTTTAATAGATACGGGTGGAACCATACAAAGAATATTAATAACTCACAAACAGCTAGACTTTTTCAATATTATAACGATATGGGTTTTGACCCCCGACACATTTATATCATGGCGAAAAATATATTTAATATACGAACAGCTCAACAAGAAGGAGGTTCAGCAATATTACGCCCGCGTCATGCACCAATACTCCGGACGTGGCAGAAAATTAGAAATATCGCCAGAAGCAAAATTACCAATAACATTGTTAAAAAACCTTATAATAAACTTAATTTTCCTTTCAATGCTAACATAATTAGTAGATTGAAAACTAATTATATACCGAACTATGGTAAAAGTGGACAACCTCTTCCTCATTATGGAAGAGGTTTCCAGTTTTACAACTCTTCAAACGTAAAACATAACAACTTTGAGCCACCTCGTCAGCCCACGCCACCTCGTCGGCCCACACCGCCCCGTCGGCGCACACCGCCCCGTCGGCGCACACCGCGTAGAGCCCAGCCTTCGCCTCACAGTGTTGGAACTTCGGTACCGAGAAGAAGATGAAGAATTTTGTGTACGTATCACATGGTTTACTGGTACAACCTGTATTCGTTCTGGACCGCCGTGATGTGCATCCTGTCCTACTTTCGTGTGATTCCGTTTTCGGTGATTCCGTCGGTCGTCGCGACGATTTTCGGAACGCTCGTGTTTCTTTATATGAAACTGCGCGTCGGTAAACAGATGGGGTTCACATTTGTCGCTCTTCAGATTGTCCTGCACCTGTTTCCGTTTTTGATTCTTCCCGTACAGTTTACACGTCAGGATATCATGGCCAACATTGGCGTCTTTGTGCTCTTCAATATGTGGCTGCTGGCTCAAGGCTTGACGTTCATGTCCGTATACAAAGACATTGTGTACGAAGACGGTCGGTTAACCTTGTACGACTATGCGAAGCGGCGCGGTTTCTTGTAGGGTGCACAACTCGCCCGCATCGTGAATCCTTTTATCGGTCCAAGAAGGCACGCGAGTTTTGAAAACTTCCGGGGCAAGCTGAAAACCTTCTTGTCGGAAGTTCTGATACACTTTTTATTCTTCGGTCCCGCGCTATTACAGCTCTTCATGTTATTTTTAGACAAGAAATTCATCTAAATGTCAAAAGACTCGAAGAGTTCATCGACGGGAGTTTTTGACAGACCATCCTTTCCCATGATGCCTTCGAACCACTTGCCCTGTGGTCCGCAGCGCGTCTTATCGAGCCGCACAAACTTGGCGTAATCGTGATGAATCTTTCCCGGGGTCGCCGCGACCGCAGAACGCACACACGTCTTGTCGACCGAGTTATAGTACATACAAACCTTGCAGAGGGCGGACATGCTCATTTACTCTTCAAACACTGACTGTCTTTAATAAAAAATTGACTATAAATAAATGAACCACGTTTCGAATATAGGTCATGCTTTAACAGGCCGATATTATCGTCGAAAAATTTACAATCATGGATTACCAGGAGATCCACGTTATCCTCCTCTCCGGGGAAACAACGTACCAACAAAAATTAAACATCTGATCGAACTATCTCCGGTTGTACGTTTCAATAATAACGCAGGTGTTAAGAAGTTTGAAAGACAATTTGTTCGAGCGCCTTACTTTATTTCAAAAAACTATTTAAAACCGAAACGTAATTATTACGTCACTGCCGGTCCCCCTATTGAAATGTTATATCGTACCGTCGGAAGCAACAAAGCCCTGAACAATGTCATTCGGCTGAGAAGACAAAACTATACGTCGACGTGGAATAATGGTGTCGTGGCGAACAAAGAGTTGGTAAATAAACTTGTTCAAAAAATGAACCTTGCGAAAAGTGCCATGAACAGATGGAAACATACAAAGGGTCTTGCGAATGAACTTCGTCGGGCACTGAAGAACGCCAGAGAAAATGCAGGCAGGTCACCAAACAATGCCGCGAACCGAGCCACTGTGCGCGCGAGACTGTCCAAACCGGCCGAGACGCGCAAGAGAATTAATTTTAGGAACTAAATGCGGGCGTAACACTGATTTGCCCAGTGCCCCGAACGTCCACATCGGTAACAGTTTCCACCACCGCTCGGTCGCCTACGCGACCCACATGAACGTTCGTGACGTTCGGCTTGTTGTTGTGTGTCAAACTCTGCGTCACAATAATCACATCCCCACACCTCTACGGTTCGTGCATAACATTGACTCGCCCAGTGACCTTGACGATTGCACTTGAAACACACGTCAGTCGTCCCGCGAATTTCACGCTGTAGGGATTCGCGCGACCCTTCAGAGAGCTCGACTTGTGTATAAGCACCTCCTCGTACATTATCAATTCCATATTTTTCCATATATTCCTTGGTCATCTTGTCCTCTTCGAACCGTGAAACGTTCTCACGGATTTCCATGACTTTAAGTGGTGTGTGCTCTCTCGTCCATGCGGCTCCAGAGCCAGAAAAATGGCTCTGGAGGCGTTGGTCAATATTATCAGACTTGCCGATATAGTATTTATCGTCAGCCAGTTTTAACGCATATACGTTGGTCGTCATTTATGTTTCATGGGCTCGGTGTCTCTAAATGGTCAATATTTCACGGATACGCATGTGACCATATGTGCCTACGTAGTTGTGAAGAAATGCAGCGTCCTTTTGGTCTTTTTCATTAGGCTTTGAAATTTTGAAATAGTAGTGATGCCCGAGAAATGGGTTGTAAGCATTACCAGGATTAGGCATTCCGACGGGGCTGAGTTGACTAAGAATGTAATTCTTCAGTTTGGCAAGGTCCATGTTTTACTTGACTTTCATGCACTGACAATCTCTAAATGCGTGCGTAACGCTAAGAGCAAAAAGAAATCTCGGTGCATTTTAAAATGAGAATTGAAAAGAATAAAGAAAAGCTGAGGAGGTGGCTTACGGCGGAAGAAAGCAAACTTACAAAAATAAATGGAAGACTGATTCCTAAGAATCAGCTTAGATCCGTCCTGAATAAAATTTCCGCACATACGTTTCTTATAAAAGAGAGCAAAAAGCGATTCACTCCATTAACTTCTAAAGTAAAATTCAATACTATTTGGAAAAACAATAATTCCTCAAATTGGAATGAAAATTTCAATGGACTTGCGAAGGCCGTGCCGCTCATACTCGTTAGGAACAACGGTCGGTACCTTGGCCACGTTTGGGTGAACGGTGTCAAGGTGCCGAATCGACCAACTGGTCATTTCCAGGGTATACAAAAGACTGTGAATCTGAATAATAATCTAGTAAAGGCAATGAAAAGTAATAATCTTATCCGTAACCGTGTCAAAGTCACTCCGTACCTCATGAAGGCTGCCGAGAATCATCTCAGAAATTTAGGGTACCGATCAATGTCCACATATTGGCCCATGGGCAAGATGTTAACCATGCTTAATAAGAGCCCAAACTGGAAGGAAACGAGTAATCTGGTTTTCAAGAAAAACATCGTCTAAATATAAATGCCCCCTCTTTCACCCAACACGCGCCGAGCAAATTCGATACGCCGTAGAAATCTGAACGCCGAAATCAGACGACTCAAAAATTACTATTCGGGTACGTTCACGGGTCAACTTGGACGGACCGCAAACTTGAGAACTATGCGAAATATCCAAAATATGGTGCATGAATTGGCAGCCCGCCGAATTCAAAAGGCGGTACGGGCTCGTCAGGCGAAAGTTCGGGCTCATACACGGACTCGCGCCCCCTCCAACCTTGTGTTACAAATGGCTATGAGTCCGGCACGCGTTGGACGCTTGTACAAAACGTACGGACCAAACAGTCTTAAACAGTTCATGTAAACATCCCTGAGTTCAACAGTCTCCATTTGGTCTATATTAACTTCTTGGTCTTATGTAATGCCAACCCTTGGGAGCAAACGCCGGACTGCTCCTCATAACGGTCGCAGTAACGCCGCGAAACGGGCAGCAGCTGCTGCAGCAGCTGCTGCTGCAAATAAAAAGCGTGCTAATAATGCAGCTGCAGCTGCGGCAGC
>Ga0222712_10005645_pt1 | contig 12574 bp, 12 predicted proteins | sample C33_657DmetaG_FD_165043 | JGI IMG/M metagenome (GOLD analysis project Ga0222712, IMG submission 165043) | Estuarine water microbial communities from San Francisco Bay, California, United States - C33_657D | ecosystem: Environmental > Aquatic > Marine > Unclassified | place: USA: California...
GCTTTCCAAGAAAGAGGGAATCGGGCAGATTGTTTGGTCGCCGATGGCGCAAGGAATTCTCACTGGCAAGTACTTGCCAGGAAAGAAAGCACCAGCAGGTTCACGCGCGACTGATAAGAAGAGTGGAGCTAACTTCATCTCTCGTTGGATGACTGAAGAAGTTCTCACCGCCGTTCAGAAATTGAAGCCGATTGCAGATGGCCTTGATCTTTCAATGTCTCAGTTGGCGCTGGCTTGGGTCCTGCAGAATCAGAATGTATCCAGCGCAATCATGGGCGCAACGAAACCTTCACAGGTGAAAGAGAACGTGAAGGCATCAGGAGTAAAGCTCAGCGCTGATGTCATGAAAGCGATTGATAACGCTCTTGGAAAACTTCCTGAACGTGATCCCAAGAAGAACGAAAGTCCGAACCCAAGAGCGTGATTTTTTCGCTTTGAGAAGATAGGTGAGAAAAGCTGCGTTAGAAGCTTTCTCCGACTTTGATCTGAGGCTTAGGTGTGCGCATTCTGCGCATCTGAGTCGAGCGCAGCCATCCGTACATGCCGATGCCCTTAACTTCTGCATCTGGGAATTTTTCTGCGACGATTCGCTTGATTCGGCGGCTCAAGAAAATTCCATCGATTACAGAGATAAGAAGGACGCTATACATAATTGCAATGCTGCCAATTTGGAAGATGGCAGAAGGAATAAGAGTGAGGAATAGGACCACGAAGATAATTGGCAAGAAGTATTCGCCGATAGATTTGCGTGAATCCACATAATTTCTGACGTATCGCTTTACAGGACCTTTATCGCGCAAAGGGAGCGCGTTCTCATCGCCACGTAGATAGGCAGCGCGTGAAGCGATTCTGGCAGCACGAGCTGCATCTTTGGCGCGCTTCTTCTCTTCTTTAGTTGATGCAGGTGCAAGTGAAGAAACCTTGCGAGCCGCTACGGCATCCTTGCGTTTTGGAGTAGGACGGCCTTTTTTACTTGGAGTTGATTCGCTCATGTGCCGAACTATAGAGCGAGCATCTGGTCGAGAGCCAACTTCGAGTACCTCGCAACGCGCTCATCGACCTTGATTTCATTGACAACATGGCCAGCAACGATTGATTCCATTGCCCAGACCAGGTGCGGAAGGTCGATGCGATTCATGGTTGAGCAGTAGCAGACTGTCTTATCGAGGAAGACAATTTCTTTATCGGGATTGTTCGCAGCCAGGCGAGATACAAGATTGAGCTCTGTTCCAATAGCCCACTTGCTTCCTGCAGGCGAAGAGGAGACTGCTTGAATAATCTTTTCCGTACTACCAACAACATCAGAATCAACAACGACTTCATGTTGGCACTCAGGGTGGGTAATTACCTGCACTCCAGGAATTCGAGTGCGTACTTCCTGAATAGATTCGCGAGTAAATCGACCATGCACAGAGCAATGTCCGCGCCAGAGAATCATTTTCGCGCCACGAATCTGATCTTCAGTTAGTCCACCCATCGGCTTCCACGGGTTCCAGAGGACGCAATCGTCTAATGACAGACCGAGCGAGAGAACTGCCGTGTTGCGACCAAGATGTTGATCGGGGAGGAAGAGCACCTTCTCGCCCTTAGAAAAAGCCCACTCAAGAGTTTTCTGTGCGTTAGATGAGGTACATATTGTTCCGCCATGTTCACCGGTAAAGCTTTTAATCGCTGCAGATGAGTTCATATAAGTAACCGGAACTGTTCGCGATGCAACGCCAAGTTTTTCAAGTTCTTGCCAACATTGGTTAACTTGATTTGCAGTAGCCATATCTGCCATCGAACATCCTGCAGCCAAGTCAGGAAGAATCACGCGTTGCTTTGGGGATGTGAGGATGTCGGCACTTTCTGCCATGAAGTGAACGCCACAGAAGAAGATGAATTCAGCTGAACTTTGAGCAGCGGCCGCCTGCGCCAATTTAAATGAGTCGCCAGTGATATCGGCGAATTGAATTACTTCATCACGTTGATAGTGATGGCCCAGAATAAGAGCGCGAGACCCAAGTGCTGCCTTTGCGGCTATTGCTCGTTCAACCAGATGCGGGTCACTTGCGGGTGGCAGTTCTCCAGTACATGAGACTCCTCGCTCAGAAGCGAGGTCGGAGCCTTGACCAAGGACAAGTAGCTCGCTCAGGCTGATAGACATGTACGTATTGTCATGCGTTTGGGTTCGCCACGGCAACCCGACGCGGGTATTCTTCAGCACATGACTACTGAAACAACTTCAACTCCAGTCGAGATCACAACAGGCATCACACTTACAGATGTCGCAGCCGCAAAGGTTGCAGCGCTTCTTGCACAAGAAGGTCGCGATGACCTCTACCTCCGCGTTGCTGTACAGCCAGGTGGCTGTTCAGGTCTTCGTTACCAGCTCTACTTCGATGATCGCAATCAAGATGGCGATATCACTCGCGAATTCGGTGCAGTCAAAGTTGTTGTCGACAAGATGAGCGATCCGTACCTCATGGGTGCATCAATCGATTTCGTAGACACAATCGAAAAGCAGGGATTCACAATTGATAATCCAAATGCACAGGGTTCATGTGCATGCGGCGATTCATTTAACTAATCAGCGTTAATACCTCGCTGCTGTAGTTAGATTCCCACATGAAAATTGGCGTAGCTGGTTCTGTCGGTCTCGATCACCTCATGACTTTCCCCGGAAAGTTCACTGACTCACTGGTCGCCGGTTCACTCGAAAAAGTTTCTCTCTCATTTCTCGTAGACGGCCTAGATGTGCGTCGTGGGGGATGTGCAGCAAATATTGCATTCGGCCTTGGCGTCCTTGGCCTCAATCCAATTCTTATCGCTGCCGTCGGAAAAGATTTCGCTGACTACGACGCATGGCTATCTCGCCATGGCGTGGATACATCGCACGCTCTTGTTTCAACAACTCAACACACGGCTCACTTCACAGTGACAACAGATACTGAACTTAATCAGATTGCATCATTCTTTCCTGGTGCGATGTCTGAAGCTCGCAACATTGAACTCAAGCCCATCATGGATAAGGTCGGAAAACTCGACCTCCTAGTGATTTCTCCTGATGATCCTGAAGCGATGTTGCGTCACACAGAAGTAGCTCAAGCCATGGGAGTTGCAGTTGCAGCCGACCCTTCACAACAGATGGCGCGCATGAGCGGTGAAGAAATCAAGAAGTTGATTTCAGGAGCTACATATCTCTTCATGAACGAATACGAGTTAGCTCTTGCAATTCAAAAGACTGGCTGGAGTGATCACGAGATCCTTGAACGTGTGAAATATCGAATCGTCACACTTGGAGCAGATGGCGCACGAATCGAAAGTATTGATGGAACATTTATCAAAGTTGGTTGCGCGCAAGAGAAGGCGAAGATTGACCCAACTGGCGTCGGTGATTCTTTCCGTTCTGGTTTTGTTGCAGGGCTTGCGTGGGGTCTATCTCACGAACGCTGCGCACAGCTAGGTTCGATGATTGCCACATACGTTATTGAGACGACAGGTACTCAGGAATATCGATTTACTAAAGAAGAATTTGTAGCCCGATTTAGCGAGGCCTACGGAGCAGATGCGGCAGCTGAAGTAGCTGCACACCTACCCGCGTAATTTCTGCAGCACAGCCTTCAGGGCGGTTGCAAGTTCTGAAATATCTTCTTCAGTAGTTTCTGCGTGCAAAGTAAATCGCAGGTGTCCCTTTGTTTCATAGCCCATTGCTGCAAGCACGTGGCTTGGTTGCAAATCTTCAGGAGAACACGCAGATCCTGAATCCACATCAATGCCAAGGGCGGCAAGTTCGCGGATAACCGGTTCGCCAGCCACACCCTGAGCTACTACTGAAAAGAGATGCGGTAGAACGGGCGCACTTGGAGCGACTACTTCAACACCATCAAGAGAAGAGAGTGCAGATAGCGCGAAAGTGCGAAGAGCAGGGTCTTCACCTTTAAAGTTTTCGAGCGCAATAGATGAAGCGATTAGGAGTGGAAGTGAGTAACTTCCCGGAGAGCTAATTGGAGCGATGTGCGGAAGTGGGTAAGAGAATTCAGAACGATTATTGATTGCCATAATCGAAAGACCTGCAGGCCCGTTCCACGAGAGCGAATCAAATAGAGCGGTATTCCAATGCGGCGGAAGAGGGTGCCTTGAACCCGATGCAGTGGCATCGATTGCCACTCGGATTGAGGTTGGAAGACCTGGGAGTTCTTGAATGACTCCGGTCTCACCGTTTGCTAACTGCAGAGAAAGCACCGATCCAGGGGCTATCTCTGCGAGGTTTTGAATTCCACCGCCACGGTCGACAGAAAGCTCTGAAACTTCACCGGAATGAGATCGTGCGATTGCTCGAATCTTTCCTTTATCGGTAGCGGAATACACAAAGGGGGAGTTCTCTCGAAAGAGTCCTGCGATGGAGAGAAAGTGGCCCAGTGCTGGCTCACCAATGACTTCGATTGAGGAGACCGGAATAGCCAACCTGTCGGCGATATTTTCCAGGGCCTGGTTACGGAGAATTGCAGCCTTGGCAGAGCTCTGAGAAATCTTCTTGGGATCGGCCCATCCCTGGTCAAAAGCCGCTAGTAGCGCCTGTCTTGCGGCAGGGTGGAGCTGGCCCTCGGAGGTGAAATTTCTTGTGACACGAACCACCGAATGAACGCTACTCGCTCGGGCGAGCGTCCGCACGTCGCACCACTATCCTTAGGCCATGTCGTCACAAGCTCCGCGCAGCAAGCGCTTTATCCGAGTCGCAGCGATCTTCGTACCCGCGCTACTCCTCCTTTCTGGCTGCTCATTTAAGTCAGAAGATATTTCAGGTATGGGTTTTCCAAAGGGAGTCTCGAGCGTCAATGACATCTCGCTCTCTTTATGGCAAGGCGCATGGATTGCAGGCGGAGTCGTTGGTGTATTTACGCTCATCCTCATCTTGTGGCCAGCTGTCTTTCACCGCGCAAAGGCGAGCAAGGGTGAATTCCCTAAGCAGACTCAGTACAACATTCCAGTTGAAATTCTCTACACCGTAATTCCTTTTATCATCGTTGCAGTTCTCTTCTACTTCACTGCTGTGAAAGAGACAAAGATTGTTGATAAGACTTCACCTGTGAAGCACGAAATCACTGTCGAAGGTTTTCAATGGTCGTGGCAATTTGGGTATCCAGAAGCAGGCAAAGATGCTGTGGTCACCGGAACACCGGCACAGGCTCCAACTCTTTACCTACCACTTGGCGAATCAGTTCGCTTTACCTTGACAGCAAATGATGTTGTTCACGGATTCTGGATTCCAGCGTTCATGATTCAAATGCAGAACCTGCCTGGCGAAGTGAATAAGTTGCAATTCACTGCAAATAAACTTGGCGAGTTCCCTGGTCGATGCAACATCCTCTGTGGACGTAACCACTCGCAGATGCTCTTCACCGTAAAAGTTGTAACGCCCGAGCAGTATCAAAAGTATCTTGATTCATTGAAGGTGAGCGCAGCATGACAACATTCGCAGAGCGTCCAACGATTTCAGCGCCAGTCCAGGGAGTACAGAAGACTTCATTGGGAAGCCAATTCGTAAAGACGATCACTTCAACTGATCACAAGCGCATCGGGTACCTTTACCTAGCAACGTCATTTGCGTGGTTCCTTATTGGCGGCCTTTTAGCGCTTCTTCTTCGCGTTGAACTCACACGTCCAGGAATGCAGTTCTTGAGCGTCGAGCAGTACAACCAGATCTTCACAATGCACGGAACGATTATGCTTCTGATGTTTGCAACTCCATTGTTCGTTGGATTTGCTAACGTGATTATGCCTTTGCAGATCGGTGCAGCAGACGTTGCCTTCCCACGATTAAATATGCTGTCTTACTGGCTCTTCCTCTTTGGTTCGATTCAAGCAGTTGCTGGATTCTTAACTCCAGGTGGAGCTGCATCATTCGGATGGACCGCATACGCACCACTTGCTAACTCAACTTATTCACCTGGCATCGGTGGAGATCTCTGGGTTATGGGTCTTGCCATTTCTGGTCTCGGCACAATTCTTGGTGGCGTCAACTTCATTACAACAATCTTCACAATGCGCGCACCTGGAATGACGATGTTCCGTATGTCGATCTTCTCTTGGAACGTGCTCCTTACTTCAATTCTCGTTCTCCTTGCATTCCCTCCATTGGCTGCAGCTCTCTTGGGGCTTGAGTCAGATCGCCTCTTTGGTACGCATCTCTTTGATCCTGCAAACGGTGGAGCCATGTTGTGGCAACACTTGTTCTGGTTCTTTGGACACCCCGAGGTTTACATCCTCGCCCTTCCATTCTTCGGAATCGCAACTGAAATCTTGCCTGTCTTTAGCCGTAAGCCAATCTTCGGTTACAAGGGTTTGATTGCTGCAACTATCGCAATCTCAGCACTCTCTGTTGCAGTGTGGGCTCACCACATGTTCGCCTCAGGCAAGGTGCTTCTTCCATTCTTCTCATTTATGACATTCCTCATCGGTGTTCCAACTGGAGTTAAATTCTTCAACTGGATCGGAACTATGTGGCGTGGCCACGTCACCTTCGAAACTCCGATGCTCTGGGTAATGGGCTTCCTTGTTACGTTCCTCTTTGGTGGAATCACAGGAATCATCCTTGCTTCACCACCACTTGATTTTGCAGTCTCTGCTTCATACTTTGTTGTAGCGCACTTCCACTACGTTCTCTTTGGAACAGTGGTCTTTGCGATGTTCGCCGGTTTCTACTTCTGGTGGCCAAAGTTCACAGGTCGCATGCTCAATGAGCGCCTTGGAAAGATTCACTTCTGGACGCTCTTCTTTGGCTTCCACCTCACATTCCTTATTCAGCACTGGCTTGGAATCAAGGGCTTCCCACGTCGTTACGCTGACTACCTAGCAACCGATGGATTCACTGGAATGAATATGATTTCAACAGTCGGATCTTTCCTATTGGCCCTCTCAATGATTCCTTTCTTCATAAATGTGTGGATCACTCGTAAGTCACCTCTGGTAAATGTTGATGACCCATGGGGCTACGGAGCATCTCTCGAGTGGGCGACTTCTTGTCCGCCACCTCGCCACAACTTCACATCAATGCCACGCATTCGTTCAGAGCGCCCAGCATTTGATCTCCACCACCCTCACGTTAAGACAGAAGGACATTAATCATGAAGGCTAATTGGAAACTCTTTGTCGGACTTTCTGTCTTCTACGTCATTATGGCGGTTGTCTATTACGTAGTTGGTGGGGAAGCTGTCGGCATTACCGGCATGATTCTTGCTGCATGTTTAGCAGGCATGGTTGGTTTCTATGTCTGGTTTACACAAAAGCGAATCGGCTTCGATATTCCATCAGATGATGTCAATGCAGAGATTGCTGATGATGCTGGCGAACTTGGTTTCTATAGCCCTCACTCATGGTGGCCGCTACCTGTCGCACTCAGTGCAACAGCTATGGGATTGGGCTTGATCATCGGTTGGTGGCTCACTCTCATTGCACTCGGCGCCCTCGTTATCAGCATCATCGGAATGGTGACTGAGTACGAGAAGCCTGTACATATCTCGAGCCACTAAAGAACGTTCGACCCCCTTTTTCATGAAGAGGCTCGTCTCGGCCGCTCCCTGGATATTTATCGTCATCTGGAGTTCGGGATTTGTTGTAGCAAAATTCGCTTTTGCCGACGCTGATGCGTTGTATTTCTTAGCGATTCGATTGATTCTTGCTGCGATCATTCTTTTCATATTAACGCTCGCACTTCGCCAGCCCATACGGCTTTCTCGTAGTGATATCAAAGCCTCACTTCTGATTGGTCTTGCCTTACACGGTCTCTACTTAGCGGGCGTTTGGTATGCGGTAGAACTAGGTGCGCCGGCTGGCCTGTCATCGGTAATAACCAGCATGCAACCCATCATCGTCTCTTTGCTTGCCGTGCAAATTCTCTCTGAACCTCTTACTCGTAAACAGTTGTCGGGACTATTCTTTGGTTTAGCCGGAGTATTCCTCGTCGTTCTTCCTAAGCTATCGGGAAGCGATGGATTTACCGCTGAATCATTGGCCTTTCTCTTCATGGCTCTGGCTGGAAGCACGATTGCAACCCTTCTTCAAAAGAAGATAGGTCATTCAATCCCTCTGATGATGGGCACGACATATCAATTCACAATTGCAGGGATAGTGCTTCTTCTCGTTTCAATCGTGAGGGGCAAAACATCGATTGAACTTACTCACACCACAGTTTGGACGATGGCGTGGGCCGTTTTGATTACCTCGATTGCAGCAGTTCTTCTCTTGTTATGGCTATTGAATAAGGGATCGGCTGCAAAGGTTTCAAGTCTTCTCTACTTGGTGCCACCGATGGCAGTCGTGCAAGCCTTTGTTCTCTTTGACGAAAAGGTTTCAGCGGTTGGAATTATTGGCATAGCCATGACAGCGATGGGCGTCGCTCTCGTAATTCGGAGTTAGCCTCTCACTATTTTCGCAGGGAACTGATTAAATATGGGCATGACTCAACCACCAGCAGACCCAACTCGCGGCAAAGAGGTCGCAGACCTAGATCGTTCTTATGTATTTCACTCATGGTCAGCTCAGGCGCAGATTTCACCGCTGCCTGTTGCAGGGGGAGAAGGAAGCTATTTCTGGGATTTCGATGGGAATAAGTATTTAGATTTCTCAAGTCAGTTGGTCTTCACAAATATTGGACACCAACATCCAAAGGTAATTAACGCGATCCAGGAGCAGGCAGCGATCTACACAACTGTTGCTCCCCAGCACGCAAATGAAGCTCGCGGAAGAGCGGCTCAGCGCATCACCGAACGCGCTGGCGCTCACCACAACAAAGTTTTCTTTACCAATGGTGGCGCAGATGGAATCGAAAATGCGATCCGTTTAGTACGTCTTCACACTAATCGCCACAAAGTTCTCTCTTTCTATCGCAGCTATCACGGCAACACCGGTGCCGCCATCACTTCAACTGGCGACCCACGCCGTTGGCCCAATGAATATTCATACGGTCACGTTCACTTCTTCGGTCCATATCTCTATCGCTCAGCTTTCTGGTCTCAGAATGAAGAAGAAGAGTGCAAGCGCGCACTAGAACACCTCGAACAGGTAATAATCTTCGAAGGCCCGAATACCATTGCAGCCATTCTTATCGAATCCGTCGTAGGTACAGCGGGAGTTCTCGTACCTCCGGTTGGCTATCTCGAAGGCGTCCGCGCGCTCTGTGATAAGTACGGAATCAAGTGGATTGCCGATGAAGTCATGTCTGGCTTCGGACGTACAGGTAAGTGGTTTGCATACCAACATTCGACTGCAGAACCTGACCTGATTGTCTTTGCCAAGGGTGTTAATAGTGGTTACGTACCACTGGGTGGCGTCATCATCAGTGATGAGATTGCGGCAACCTTTAATGATCGAGTATTCCCAGGTGGACTTACTTACAGCGGTCATCCATTAGCTACTGCGGCAGCTGTCGCAACTATTGATGTCATGACTGAAGAGAAGATGGTCGAGAATGCAGCTGCCATCGGCGAAAACGTTATCAAGCCACTCCTTCAAGAGCTCATGGGCAAACATAAAGTAATTGGTGAAGTACGCGGTAAAGGTGTTTTCTGGGCGCTTGACCTTGTCACCGATCGTGCAACTCGCGCACCTCTTGCTCCATATGGTGCATCAAGTCCTGCGATGAATGAATTAGTTGCTGCATGTAAGAAGTTAGGGCTATTCCCGTTCAATAATTACAACAGAATGCATATCTGCCCACCATGTAATGTGACTGAGGCAGAGATTCGCGAAGGTTTTGCAATTCTTGATCAGGCTTTTGCAAGTATTGCTCACCACTATACAGGCGCATAAAAAAACGACCCTGCTCACATTGCGCGAGTCAGGGTCGTTTCTTTAACTACTTAGTGATGGCCTTCTAGTTCACGACGCTCAGTTGCGGTTGCCTTTGGAACTGCAACTGCATTTGCTCGTGAGATTCTGTTACGAATCTTGTTCTTGATCGCTCCTGGGCGACGGACTCCAGCTGAATCGTGCTCTGGAAGTTCGAGCGGCGCCAATTGCTCGTGAGATGTCAGAAGCCATGCCTTTTCAGGGGAGATTGGCTCATGTACTTCAACAAATTCACCACTTGGCATACGAACGAGTCGACCAGTCTCGCGACCATGTAGGACGAGATCGCGATCTGCGCGCTGTAGTGAAAGGCAGAGACGCTTTGTCACTACGAAAGCGATAGGTGGAAGAACGATGACACCGATTCGTGAGAACCACATCATCTGATTAATTGTCAGATCAAAGGTCGTTGCAATGATGTCGTTTCCACCATTGAGAAGTGAAACCAATGTGAATGTCAGCGCCATTGCACCAATTGCTGTGCGGTTCGGTGCATTACGTGGACGATCAAGGAGATGGTGTTCGCGCTTATCTCCGGTAGCCCAGCTCTCGATAAATGGATAGAGAGCTAGACCGGTAAACATAATTCCTGGCAAGATCAAACCTGGAATCAAAATGTTCCATGAAACGGTGTAACCAAATGCATGAGTTTCAAGTGGGGGAGCCATACGAACAAGTCCGTCGAGCCATCCCATATACCAATCGGGTTGCGAACCAGCTGAAATTTGTCCTGGTGTATATGGACCATAGAGCCAGATTGGGTTAATCGAAGCAACTGCTCCGAGGAACGCTGTAACACCAAATACGATGAAGAAGAATCCGCCAGCCTTAGCCATGTAAACAGGCATAAGTGGATAACCAACAACATTCTTCTCTGTGCGACCAGGACCTGGGAACTGAGTGTGCTTCTGGTACCAGACCAACATCAAGTGCACTGTAATCAGCGCAAGGAAGATGCCCGGTAGCAAGAGAACGTGAACGGTGTAGATACGTGGAATAAATGCTTCACCTGGGAAGGCGCCGCCGAATGCGAAGAATGCCAAGTATGAACCGACTACAGGAAGCGCTTGAATAATTGCTTCTGCGATACGGATACCGGTTCCTGAAAGAAGGTCATCAGGAAGTGAGTAGCCCAAGAATCCTTCGACGATTCCGAGAGTAAGTAGTCCGACGCCAATGATCCAGTTAAATTCACGTGGCTTACGGAAAGCGCCAGTGAAGTAAACGCGAAGAAGGTGGACAACGATTCCCACCATAAAGATCAAAGCAGCCCAGTGGTGGATCTGACGCATCAGGAGACCACCGCGAACCTCGAATGAGATATCGAGAGTCGATGCGTATGCCGCAGACATCTCGAGCCCCTTCAGTGGTTCGTAAGAACCGTCATAGACAACTTCCTTCATGGAAGGGTCGAACCAGAAGGTAAGAAACGTTCCAGAGAGCAGGAGGATGACGAATGAGTAGAGGCAAATTTCGCCAAGTAAGAAAGACCAGTGATCAGGGAAGACCTTGGTGAGGTTCTTCTTCATCCATTTTGCAGCGCCAGTGCGATCGTCTACATATCCTGCGACGTTACCGGCGATTCGTTCGCGTGCTGTCATGATGAGCGCTCCCAGAAGCTAGGTCCAACAGGTTCGTTAAATGGCGCCTGAGCTACGAGATAGCCGTCGGCATCCACTGTGATTGCCAATTGTGGCAGAGGTCGCGCAGCGGGGCCAAAGATAACTTTTGCAGCTCGCGTGACATCGAATGTTGATTGGTGGCATGGGCAGAGAAGGTGTTTGGTCTGCTGCTCGTAGAGAGCAACAGCGCAACCCATGTGAGAACAAATCTTTGAGAAAGCGATGATGCCTTCATGTGTCCATGAAAGGCGTTCTGCATCAAGGTTGAACTCTTCAGGACGAAGGCGAATCAGCAAGACTGCATCTTTTCCAATGTCAGCAAGTGAGCGGTGATCTTCACCAGCTGGCAATTCTGGAAGTGTCTGAGCAACTGCCCCAACTTCTAGATCTTCTGGACGCAATGGGCGATCACCTGGATCAGTGACTAGGCGAGTGCCCGCCTTCCAGGATGTCTTTGATAGTTCATCACCTGGAAGTGGTCCTAAGTCGCGAAGAAGAACGAGCGGAGAAAGTGCTGAAAGACCTAAGGCTGCACCCAATGTGCGCTTGATTAGTGGGCGACGACCAAGGCCTGCAGATGCTGCACCTTCTTTTACTGTCTTTACAAAGTTAGAGCGATCTTCATCCTCAGAACGAAATTCATGGCGTTGTGCAACAACTTCTTCATCAGGCATCAATGTTTTTGCCCAGTGGATAAGTCCAGCACCAATACAGAAGAGCGCGATTGCCATTCCCATACCAAGACCTAGTTGATGTGCATTGGTTTCTCCGAGGACTGGAATAAAGATGAAAGTCTCTTCAGAGATAAAAAAGTACGAAAAGATAAGAAGGAGAGTTCCAAGTGCTGAAAGGATAAAGAGAATCGCGACCTGACGTTCTGCGCGTGCGGCAGCAACGGGATCGATATCAGCTTGGCGATGAACGTGAGCGGGAAGTCCTGGATCCTTAATTAATTCGATCTCGTTAGACATTTCTTATCTCGCCTTCATAGCTAGCCAGACTGCAACACCAATGAGCAGTCCGATTCCAAGTGTCCAAGCAAGTAACCCTTCAGTTACTGGTCCTACTCGACCAAGAGCTGCACCACCGAGTTGTGGTTCTGCTTCTGCAGCCTTAACCCATTT
>Ga0222712_10005646_pt1 | contig 12574 bp, 10 predicted proteins | sample C33_657DmetaG_FD_165043 | JGI IMG/M metagenome (GOLD analysis project Ga0222712, IMG submission 165043) | Estuarine water microbial communities from San Francisco Bay, California, United States - C33_657D | ecosystem: Environmental > Aquatic > Marine > Unclassified | place: USA: California...
CCGCGCAGGTGGTGGCCGCACTCAAGGCCATGGGCCGTCGGCAGCCGGTCTTCAGCGTCAATTACATGTGCCGCTTCTTTCCCGCCATCCTGCAGGCCCGCGCCATGGTGCAGCGCGGGGATCTGGGCAGGATCATCCAAGTGCAGGGGCACTTCTTCCAGGACTGGCTGCTGGAGCCCACCGACTTCAATTGGCGCGTGCTGGCCAGCGAAGGCGGCAAACTGCGCGCCGTGGGCGACATTGGCACGCATTGGATTGACGCGATCAGCTTCATTCTCGGCAGCCGGGCGCAATCCGTCTTTGCCCATCTGGAAACCTTCCACAAAACCCGCCAGCGCCCCGTGGGCGCGGTGCAGACCTTTCAAAACAACGCCGGGGCGAAGATGCGCTCCTACCGCGTGGACACCGAGGACTTTGGCAGCGTGCTGCTGCGCTTTGGCCGCGCCTCCCACGGCTTTGCCGATGCGGTGCACGCCAATGCCAGCATCTCGCAGGTTGCCGCCGGCCACAAATGCAGCCTGAGCTTCAACCTGCAGGGCACCAAGGGCAGCCTGCAGTGGGACCTGCAACAACCCAACGAGCTGCACCTTGGCCTGCGCCATGAACCCAACCGCGTGTTGCATCGCGGTGCTCCGGGGTTCAGCGAGGACATCGCCGGCTACAGCGATTACCCCGCCGGCCACGCCGAAGGCTTCAGCGATGCGCACAAGATGCAGTACCGCGCGCTGTACGAACACATCGCCCGCGGCGGCCGCGGCAAGCCCCTGTTTGCCACCGCCGCTGATGGCCACCACGAGGTGCAACTCTGCGAGGCCATTTTGCAAAGCTCCAAACTCGGGCGCTGGGTGAAGGTCCCGAAGTAATCACTGACATGGCCTGCCGCCCTGCCGCGGCCGGGGCCCGTGGACCTGACGGGTCCGACGACGCCTCAAGAGCGGGCAAACAGGGACTGCACCGCCTGGCCCTTGCCGTCCTCGGTGACATAGAAGGGGCGGCCCTCGACCTCCAACTGCGTCTTGGGTGAAATGCCCATCGCCGTGTAAATGCTGGCGTGCAGTTGCGCCAAGCTGACCGGGTCGCGCACCGCCACCAGCGGCCGCTCATCGGCAGTGGCTCCGTGCACATGGCCGCGTTTGACCCCACCGCCAAACATGACCACGCTGGTGCCGCCGGTGAAGTGGCGATGCAGACCGTAGTGCTGGGCCTCAGTGATGCGCTCCACCTTGAAGGTGGCCTGATCCGCAGCCTTGGAACCGGGCCGTCCCTCGATGAGGGCATCGCGGCTGAATTCACTGGCCACAATCACCAGCGTGCGATCCAGCAGGCCGCGTTGTTCCAGATCCAAAATCAAGGCGGCAATCGGCTGGTCAATTTCCTGATGCAACCGCGCCACGGTGTCATGGCCGCTCTTGTGCGTGTCCCAATGCAGAAAGGGCACATACTCGGTGGTCACCTCGACAAAGCGCGCGCCGGCCTCGACCAAGCGCCGGGCCAACAGGCAGCCGCGGCCAAAGCGCCCGGTGTCGTAGCGTGCGTAATTTTCCTTGGGCTCGAGGCTCAGGTCAAAGGCCTTGCGCTGCTTGTCGCTGGAGAGCAGGCGATGTGCGCGCTCCAAGGAACGCAGCATGGACTGTTGCTGGTAATCGCTCATGCGGCTGCGCTGCGGCGAACTGTCCACCAGGCCGCGCCAGAGCCTCTCGCGATTGCTGAATCGCCCAGCCTCCATGCCCTTGGGCGGCTGCACACTCTGCGCCGCCTCCTCAGGGAAGGGCAGATTCATCGGCCCGTACTCACTGCCCAAAAACCCTGCGGTGGTGAAGGCCTTCAACTCCTCGCTCTCACCCACCCCCTCGAGACGCTGGCCGATGTTGATGAAGGCCGGCATGATCGGATCGCGCGGTCCCAGCAGTTTCGCCATCCAAGCCCCCATGTGTGGACAGGCCACGGTCTGCGGCGGCACATAACCGGTGTGCCAGTGATACTGATGGCGGCTGTGCAGAATGCTGCCGAGATCGGGCTGCACCGCGCTGCGGATCAGCGTGGCGCGGTCCATGACCTTGGCCACCTGCGGCAATCCCGCACTGATGCGCAGACCGTCCACCGAGGTGGGAATGCTGTCAAAGGTACTGAGCATGCGCTTGACCTCCAGCCCCTTCTCGAAGGGCGCGTAGCGCTTGGGGTCAAAGGTCTCAGGAGCCGCCATGCCCCCGGCCATCCAGAGCAGAATGCAGGCATCTGCCCGCGCCGCGATCTTCTCCACACCAGACTCAGAGGCATTCAAGGGCTCGCCGCCCATCCAGGCCGCCGCGCCTGCCGCCGCCAGTCGCTGCAGGAACTCGCGGCGTTGCAGAGCTTCGGGCAGTTCGGTGAGATCGGACATGAGAGAACCTGTAAACGCCCCGCCCCAAGACCTCCTTGCGCCAAGCTTGCCAGCACAAGCGCAGCAGTTCATGCTGGCGCGTCATGTCGCCCTTTTGCCTCACCCCTGCCCGCCTCGGCGCCCTCGCCTTGATCCTGGCCGGCGCGCTCCATGCCCAACGCGTGGACGAGCCCATCAGCCTCTGGCCCAAGGGCGCTCCCGGCGGCCTGCCCAAGGCCTCGGAGTCCACCTTGAACTTCATCAAGACCAAGGGCGGCAAACGCGTCACCAGCCCAGTGGCCGAGCCCAGCCTCACCCTCTGGCACCCTGCCAAGCCCAATGGCTGTTGCGTGGTCGTGGCCCCGGGCGGTGGCTACGCCTTCCTCTCTGCCGAGCACGAAGGCCGACAGGTCTGCCAGTGGCTCAATGAGGCCGGCGTGACCGCCGCCCTGCTGCTCTACCGCACGCCCACCCGCGATGACGCCAAGTCCCACGAAAAACCCGTGGCCGACGCCGCCCGCGCCATTGCCCACCTTAGACAAAACGCCGTCGGCCTTGGCATTGACCCCAAGCGCATCGGCCTGATTGGCTTCAGCGCCGGAGGCAATCTGCTGGCCCACCTCTGCTGCGACCGCCCCGCCGCCGAGGCCCTGCCCGATTTTGGCATCATGATTTATGGCGGCGGCTTCCTCAAACCCTCCAGCCCAGGCCAGCCCGCCGCCCTGCGCGATGACTTCGTGGTGCCGTCCGACGCCCCGCCCCTGTTCCTGCTCTGCGCCCACGACGACGGCAGCAACGCCCAGGCTGCCGCCCTGCTCTATCTGCGCTACAAACAGTTGGGGCTGAGCGCAGAACTGCACCTTCTGACCCAGGGCGGACACGGCTTTGGCATGCGCCAAGGCCCCCTGCCGGTCCATCAGTGGCCCAAACGCTGCACCGAGTGGATGGGCGCGATGGGCTGGCTGCAAGGCCGCTGAAGGCCCCTGTCCGGCCCCGAAAAAGCCCTTGCAAGGCGGTGGCTTGCCCCCATAGTCACCACCCCCGCGAGCCATCCCCTCAAGTCATCTCGCCGTTGGTCTCCAGCCCCTGCGCTCCGCGCTGGGGGGCTTGCCTGGAGGAAACCCGGCCACATCCCCAAACACCCATGCCCGTTCGTCTCGCCCGATTCGAAATGCCCAACCGCCTCGTCAAGAACGAAGCGACGGCCACCGACACCTTCGCCCAGTTCACCGCTGAGCCCTTCGACAAAGGTTACGGTCACACCCTCGGCAACTCCCTGCGCCGCGTGCTGCTCTCCTCCCTGGAAGGCGCGGCCATCACCTCGGTGAAGATCCGCGGTGTGGAGCACGAGTTCTCCACCATCCCCGGCGTCGTGGAAGATGTGGTGCAGATCATCCTCAACCTCAAGAAGGTCCGCTTCCATCACCACAGCGAGTCCAAGGAGCCCCGCCTGCTTTCCATCGCGGTGGAGAAGGACGGCACCATCACCGCCGGCGACATCAAGGAAGACAACCACTACGAAGTCATCAACAAGGACCTGGTGATCTGTCACCTCGACCGCAAGGTGAAGTTTGAGTGCGAGTTCGAAGTGCGCGTGGGCCGCGGTTTCTCCTCCTGGGAAGAAAACAAGCGCGTGGACATGCCCATCGGCGTGATCCCCATCGACTCGATCTACAGCCCGGTGACCCGCGTGAAGTACGCCGTGGAAAACACCCGCGTGGGCCAGAACACCGACTACGACAAGCTCGTGCTCGATGTCTGGACCGATGGACGCATCAGCCCGCAGGACGCCCTGCTGCAATCCGCTGCCATTCTGCGCCATCACCTCGATGTGTTCGTCAACTACGACGACAAGGCCATCGAGTTTGAAGCCGCCCCTGAGGCCCAGTCCGAGGAAAACGCCGAGCTGCGCAAGCTGCTGAACATGAGCGTCAACGAAATCGAGCTCTCGGTGCGTGCCGCCAACTGCCTCAACAACGCCAACATCACCACCGTTGGCCAGTTGGCCATGAAGACCGAGGCCGAGATGCTGCGCTACCGCAACTTCGGCAAGAAGTCGCTTACCGAGATCAAGGAAAAGCTCGCCGAGCTTGGCCTCTCCCTTGGCATGAAGTTCGACGCCAGCCTGCTCGAGGCCAACCCCGGCGGCGTGTCCCTGCTCTCCCGCAGCACCCTGCTTGCCGACGAAGATGAGGCCGACGCGATGGACTTCACCAAGCTCATCGACAGCAACCTCGACGACGAGGACGACGACTAAACCGCCGGCACTGCCCAACCGATCCCCTGAAACCCTCTCCCTCAAGACAACATGCACCACGGAAGAAAAGTTCCCAAACTCCAGCGCGACGCCTCGCACCGCAAGGCCCTGCTGGCCAATCTGGTCTGCTCCCTCATTGAGCACACCCGCATCCGCACCACCTTGGCCAAGGCCAAGGCCGTTCGCCCCCTGGCCGAGAAAATGGTCACGCTGGGCAAACGCGGAGACCTGCACGCCCGCCGTCTGGCCGTCGCAGCCCTGCATCAAAAGGCCCTGGTGAAGAAGCTCTTTGAGCAAATCGCCGTGGCCTCCAAGGAGCGCAAGGGCGGCTACACCCGCATCACCAAGCTTGGCCAACGCCGCAGCGACAGCGCCCCCATGGCCTACATCGAGTGGGTGGACGCCTATGTCCCCAAGACCAAGGCCGCAGCCCCTGAAGCCCCTGAGGCGGAAGCCGCTCCAGCTCCTGAAGCTGCTGAGGCCCCGGCCAAGAAGGCCAAGGCCCCTGCCAAGAAGCGCGCCAAGAAGGAAGCCGCCAGCGCCGAGTAACACTCAGGTCTAGTGACTCCAATGGGACCGGGCAACGCAAGTTGCCCGGTCTTTTTGTTGTCGGCATCTGCGGACTCCTGCCTGAGCGGCCAGCCAAAGCTTTTTGCCCCCGACGCCAAGCCCGCACTTGCCTACGGCCCAACCTGTCGCTGATTGTGAGGGACATGCCAGAGAGCGCACACGCACCCACCGTGGTCATTGAGGATTTCCATCCCTGTCTGGAAGGCGGCAGACATGCCATCAAACGCATCGTCGGCGAGCCCCTGCAGATCTGGTGCGACATCTTCACCGATGGCCATGTCGTCTTGAGCGCGCGCCTGAAATGGCGACGCCTGGGCGCCAAACGCTGGCATGAATCCACCATGCAGCCCGGCGACAACGACCGCTGGAGCGGCCGCTGCCAATTCGATCAAATCGGCCGCTGGCAATATGGCGTTGAGGCCTGGGTGGATCGCTTTCTGACCTGGAGAAAAACCTTTGCCGCACGCGTCGCCGGTCAGGACCCCGACGCCCCACTCGAGGCCCTGGAAGGGGCCCAACTGCTGCGCGAGGGCGCCCAGGGCGCACGCGCCGCCGGCGATGGCGACAGTGCCACCGAACTTGGTGAACTGGCCGATCTGCTTGGCGAGTTGCCCGTCGGACAAACCCTGGATCTGGTGCAGAGCGACGGCGTGGCCGAACTCATGCAGCGCTATGCCCCGCGCCACCAAAGCAGCATGAGCCCACTGCTGCCCGTCATCGTCGAGCGCGAACGCGCGCGCTTCAGCGCCTGGTACGAATTCTTTCCCCGCAACGCCCTTGGGCAAGCCAATCGCCACAGCACCCTGCGCGACTGCGTGGAGCGCCTGCGCGACGCCAAGGCCATGGGCTTTGATGTGGTCTACTTCCCGCCCATTCACCCCATCGGCATCACCGCGCGCAAGGGCCCCAACAACACCCTCACTGCGGGGCCGCAGGATGTGGGCAGCCCCTGGGCCATTGGCGGCCCCGCTGGCGGACACCGCGACATTGAACCGGCACTGGGCAGCCTGGCCGACTTCGATTGGCTCTTGAAACAGGCCCAGGACTTGGGCTTGGAGATTGCCTTGGACTTCGCCATCAACTGCTCCCCGGATCATCCCTATGTGCGCGAGCATCCGCAGTGGTTTCATCACCGACCAGACGGCAGCATTCGCTACGCAGAAAACCCACCCAAGAAATATCAGGACATCTACCCACTGAACTTTCACGGCGAGGATTGGCGGGCCCTCTGGGACGAATTGATCGAAGTGGTCCTGTTTTGGGCTGGGCGCGGCGTGCGCATCTTTCGCGTCGACAACCCGCACACCAAGCCCGTTGCCTTTTGGGAGGAACTCATCGCCAAGGTGCAGCGCAGGTACCCGGACTGCCTCTTCCTTTCCGAGGCCTTCACCCGCCCGAAGATGATGCAGATTCTGGGCAAGGTGGGCTTCTCCCAAAGCTACACCTACTTCACCTGGCGCGAGAGCAAGGCTGAGCTAACGGCCTACGCCGAGGAACTCACCCAAGGCGAGATGCGCTGGTATTACCGAGGTAACTTCTGGCCCAACACGCCGGACATCCTGCCCGCCCATCTGCAAAAGGCACCGGCGAGCGCCTTCCGCCTGCGCGCCGCTCTGGCTGCCACCCTGATGCCAAGCTGGGGCATCTACAGCGGCTATGAACTCTGCGAAAATGAGCCGCTGCCAGGCCGCGAGGAATACCTCGATTCAGAAAAATTCCAACTGCGCCAGCGCGACTTTGAAGCCCCGGGCAACATCAAGGGTTTCATTCGCCGCCTCAACGAGGCGCGCCGTCACTTCCGCGCGCTGCAGCTCTATGACAACCTGCGCTTCCACCACTGCGCGCACGATCAACTGCTGTGCTTCAGCAAATGCACAGCGGACTTCAGCGAGCGCCTGCTCATCATCATCAACCTCAACGCCCATCAAAGCGCAGCCGGCATGGTGGACTTGCAGATGAATGAACTGGGGCTTGCCGAGGACGCCAGCTACGAGGTCACCGACTGGATGCACGGCCAGAGCTACCGCTGGCAGGGCCGCAGCAATTATGTGGAACTCAACCCGCAGGGGACCTCGATGCACCTCTTTGCGATTCAACCCTGCGCATGAGCCGTCATCACCATCACCACCACGAAGGCTGCCAGCGTCGCGACGCCGCGCAACTTCTCGAGCAGTGCCTGCAGCGGGCCAAGGCCGCCGGACTGCGCCGCACCGCCGCCCTGCACGAGGTGCTGGCCCTGCTCCTTGAAGCCTGTCAGCCACTCACCCTTGCGGATTTGAGCGCCGACCCCCGCTTGGCCGCACTGGCCGATCGCTCCACGGTCTACCGCCTGCTCGTCAAACTGGAGCAACACGCCCTGGTGCGCCGCGTTGGCCTGCACGACCGCGCCGCCTACTACCACATTCACCTGCCCGGCGAGCATCACGACTACCTCATCTGCGAGGGCTGCGGCCGCATTGAAAGGCTGGAGCAAAGTTGCCCCGTTGAAGCGCTGGAACAAACCCTCAGCGCGCAAAGCGGCTTCACCAACCTCAAGCACGACCTCACCTTTTACGGGCTTTGCCCGCACTGCAGCAGCGGCTCAAATCAACCCTGCTGCGATCTCGTGCACTAGGCATGGTCCTCGAGGCGCCTGAGCACCCGCAGACGCTCGCGGCCCACTCGCCCCTCATAACCGCAGTCCGGCACCGAGTCCTCAAGCACTTGCCAGCGCGGCGGCGCAAACAGACTCTCGAGTTCTGGCAGCGGCAACGCAAAGGGCGGCCCTTGCTCGCCAGGGTCCATCTGCGGATGGATGAACCAGACCCCAATCAGCAGGCCGGCGGGTTTCAGCAATCCATGGATCACGGCTTCATAGCGGGCACGCAGGCCCGGTGGCAGCGCACAAAAACAGGTGTGCTCGACCACCGCATCAAAACTGCCCTGCCAGTCCTCCGGGGTCTGCCACAAATCGCCAAGGTGCAGGCGGCCGACAAGCTCAGGGTGAGCCTCAAGGCCGAGCCTGATCGCGCTGGGGGCAAGATCAAGGCCATGCGCATCGGCGCCTTCGGCGTGAAGCAAGGCCACATCGTGCCCAAGACCGCAGCCCGGCACCAGCACCCTGCCCGCCAGCGCGTGACGCTGCAACCACTGCCGCAGCGGCGGCGAGGGTTGGCCCTTGTCCCAAGGCGTCTGGCCCTGCTGATAGGCCTGCTCCCAATTCAAGGCATGGTCATCGTCATTCATGTGCAACAAGGACAGGGCTGCACCCAGTGCCCCGGAGACACCTCGCGCAGGCTCAAGTCCATCTCAAGACTCTGTGGGTAGAGGGGATGCTTCATGCGCGCACCAAAAGCGCAGCCCGGCGGCGGATTGATTGGCGAGGGCACATCGCCCTGCAGCAATCGGCGCGGGCGACGCAGGGCCGGATCGGCCTCCGGGATCGCATCGAGCAGGGCCTTGGTGTAGGCGTGGCGCGGGTGGCGATAGAGTTCCTCCGCGCCGGCCATTTCCACAATCCGCCCAAGGTACATCACTGCCACCCGGTCGCTCATGTGTTTGACCACATTGAGGCCATGGGCAATGAAGAGAAAACTCATGCCCATCTCGCGCTGCAACTCCAAGAGCAGATTGAGCACCTGACTTTGCACCGAGACATCCAGCGCAGACACCGGCTCATCGCAGATCAGCAATTTGGGCTTCAGGGCAATGGCGCGGGCAATGCCAATGCGCTGTCGTTGCCCACCGCTGAATTCAAAGGGAAAGCGCTGGTAGGCATCGGCAGACAGGCCCACGCGGCCCAGCAATTCATGGGCCCATTCGCGACGCTGCGCGCCACTGCCCAGGCCCTGGACCACAAAGGGCTCCTCGATCAAATCGCCAACCGTGTGACGCGGATTGAGTGACTCGGCCGGGTCCTGGAACACCATCTGCATCTCCCGGCGCAGCGGCCGCAACTGCGAAGCGCTGGCATGGCTGATGTCGCACCCATCAAAGATGATGCGACCGGCCGTGGGCTCAAGCAGGCGCACCACGGTCTTGCCCAGCGTGGTCTTGCCGCAGCCGGATTCGCCAACCAATCCCAGAGTCTCTCCGGGCTGCAGGGTAAAGCTCACTCCGTCCACGGCGCGGCATTTGGCCACCTGACGACGCAGCAGGCCACCGCGCAGGGCAAAGTGCAGGGAGAGATCGGTCACTTCGAGCAGACTCATGACAGGCAGGCGGGACAGTGTTCAACCCAATGACCGGGCTCAATCTCAACAACGGCAAGAGGCTGCTGCGTCCACGCCGGCTCATGGGCCAGCCCTGAACGCGGCGCAAAACGACAACCGCTGACCCAATCGCGAAGCGAGGGCACCTGCCCGGCAATGGCCGGCAGCAAGGTCTTGGGCTTGCCTTCCAAGCGCGGGCGACTGGCCAACAGCGCGCGGGTGTAAGCGTGGCGCGGCTTGGCAAACAACTGCTGCACCGACGCGCGTTCCACGATGCGCCCGGCGTACATCACCGCCACCTCATCGCAATACTGTGCCACCACGCCAAGGTCATGGGTGATGAGCAGCACACCCATGCCCATCTCGCGCTGCAAATCGGCGATCAATTCCAGAATCTGGGCCTGCACCGTCACATCCAAGGCCGTGGTGGGCTCATCCGCGATGAGCAGGCGCGGCCTGTTGAGCAGGGCCATGGCAATCATCACCCGCTGCCGCATGCCGCCGCTGAGTTGGTGGGGATATTGCCGCAGACGATCGCGGCCGCCGGCAATGCCAACCCGTTGCAACATCTCCAGCACCCTTGCCTCATGGGCCTGCGCGCTGCCCTGCCGGTCATGCAGGCGCAGGGCCTCGAGCAATTGATCGCCAATGCTGCGCACGGGATGAAGCGCCGTCATGGGCTCCTGAAAAATCATGCTCATCGCGCCGCCGCGCAGTGACGCCAACTCGGCCTGCGGCAGGGTGGCCAGGTCTTGCCCCTCAAAGGCAATGCTGCCGCCTACCACATGACCATGGGGCTGAGGCAGCAGGCGCATGATGGACAGCGCCGTCACGCTCTTGCCACAACCCGACTCGCCAACCAGACCAAGACTGCGCCCAGGCTGCAGCGCAAGGCTGATGCCATCAACCGCCAGCCGCCAACCCTCCTCGGTGTCAAAGCCTGCGCGCAAATCGCGCAGCGCCAAAAGATCAGTGGATGATGGGGACTGACTCATGGCGCGGTGCTGCGGTAGTGGTCGTAAATGCGCAGGGCCTCGCCAAAGGACTTGCCCTCCTTCATGGCCTGCTGGGTTTCGCGGCGAATGTCCTCATCAATCCAGAACATGTGCGCATCCAAGGGTTCACGGCTCATGCGCGCGTTGCCATGCTTGGGCCAGCGCAGCCAGCGCCAGGAAAGATAACGATAGAAGGGCGATTCCCAGGCTGGAATGACGCAGGCGCGGTCTTCGATCAGCTTCTCAAGTTTCCAGGACAACACGCGCAACTCCTCCTCTGTGCGGGCCGAGCGATGCTGATCAATGATGGGGTCAAGCAGGGGATCGGCAGTCTGCGTCATGTTGTTGGTGTCGGTGACGATCTCGCGCTGGCCATTGGCGCCCTTTCGGTAGGCGTTGTCACTGTGAAACTCATCCCAGAAGCGCGGGTAGGGCGGCTGGGCGCCGAAGCCGGCAAAACCCAATTCATGTTTTTTCTGATCGAGTTTCTTGTACATCTGCGTGCCATCGAGGCCCTCAACATGAATCTCCACGCCGGCCAGCTTGGCCTCTTCCTTGAGGCGCAGCATGATCGGCGTGATGGTGCCTGAGTTGAAGGTGGTCAGGGTCAGGGACAGGCGCTTGCCCTCGGCATTGGTGAGAATGCCATCGGCGCCGGGCTTGCTGTAGCCGGCCTTGGCGAAGTGCTCGCGCGCAAGCTTCGGGTCAAAGGGACGCGCGCGCAGCTCCGGGTTGGTGAAGCGCCCGTAACCGGCGAACACACTTTGCATGCGGGTTTTATCGCCACGGAAATCCACATCAATGACCTTCTGGAAGTTCATCGCATGAGCCAGCCCCAGTCGTACCTCGAGCTGATCCAAGGGCGGCTTGGACTCATTGATGCGAATGCCCCAGGTCACCTGCGGGTACTGGTTGTAAAACACGATGCGCTCAATCCAGCCGTTGAAGATCTCGTCAATCTCGGCCTTGTCGTACCAGTAACGCGGCAGACCGCCGAGGTAGTAATCAAACTGGCCCTTTCGAAACATCTCGAAGGCCTTGTCCTGACTGGCGATGATGCGGTACTGCAGGAAGTCCACATTGGCGATGTAGCGGTAGTGTCTCTCGTCGCGGGCCCACCAATCCTTCACCCGGCGCAGGGTGATGCTGCGGCCGCGCACGGTGAGTTCAGGGTCGATGACATAGGGCCCGGTGACCGGGCAAATGCGCCACTGGTAACGCGCCGGAAAGTCCGGCCCCAGCTCACGATAAAAGTGCTGCGGGCTGGGCGGCAGGATGGCGTACCAAATGGGATCGGGCTTGGCCTGCGGGATGGTGACGGCAAAGGTGCGCGCATCATACTTCGTGATGGCGCTGTACTCCTTGCGGTACCAATCCTGATACCAAGGGTCCTGGATGTGCGGACTGGTCATGACAAAGAAGGTCATGAAGAAGTCCTCCACCTCGATGGGAACCCCATCCGAGTAGGTCAACTTGTCGCGCAGCTTGAAGAAGACCGTGCGGCGGTCCGCACTCACTGCCCAGGCCTTGGCCAGGCCGGGAATCCACACATCCTCATCGGGGTGGCGCGTCACCAAGCCAATCTCGATGTTGTCGTGATGCTCACCGCGGAAGCTGTTGCTGGCATCAGGCCCAATCTTGCGGAAAGTGGGCGGGTAGGTCGGGTGCCAATCGCGCAGGGTGCCACCCTTGCGGGCTCGCGGATCGCCGAATTCCGGCACTCCAGCGCCATCCTGCCATTGCAGATCCTTGGGCAGGTCTGCCACACTCTTCCAATGAAAGAACTCAGGCTTGCTCTTCCAGAAACGCTGCACCTCCGCGCTGTTGTCATAGGGCGGGAAACGCAGGTCCACGGATTTGCCGCAACTGCCAAGCAGCAGAGCCAACAGCAGACTGCCAATGGCGCGCAGAAGCGGGAATGGGCATTGGGTCTTCATCGATACACCGTCCATTTTTTGGGGTCAAAGGCCTCGCGCACCGCCTCGCCGACAAAGGTCACCAACACCAGCACCGTCGTCATCGCCACAAAGGCACTGCTGACAATCCAGGGGTAGTTGAAGTCCTCGGTGCCCTCATGCAGCAGGCGACCCCAGCTGGGTTCCTCAGGCGGCAGACCAAAGCCGAGATAATCCAGCGCCGCCAGCGAGGTGATGATGCCAGCCACCTCGAAGGGCGCCAGGGTCACAAGCACCGCGATGCTGTT
>Ga0222712_10005647_pt1 | contig 12572 bp, 6 predicted proteins | sample C33_657DmetaG_FD_165043 | JGI IMG/M metagenome (GOLD analysis project Ga0222712, IMG submission 165043) | Estuarine water microbial communities from San Francisco Bay, California, United States - C33_657D | ecosystem: Environmental > Aquatic > Marine > Unclassified | place: USA: California...
TAAATCCACCGCCTCCCGATGCACCCGTGCCGTATTGACCGCCAGACCATGCAGAATCGTATACCAACATACGTTGTAATTCTTCTTTAGGAACATTCATAACGATCGTCTGGTCGGCGGACAACGGTTGTGTTAGTTCGCCAAGAACAATAATTTCAGTCGATTCACCACCAAAGCCAGTGAAAAAATAAGGAAACTGTAGGTCTGCTGGTCCGGTATATCCGAAGGCAGTTCCGCCATCGGCATATTGATCGGAATATTCAGTAATTCCGGTTGCCATATTTTGTTTTATACTTATCCTGTTAAAATTTATTGTAGAATCATTAAACCGTAAAAAATATTCTGTAAATGGTCCCATTTCGCCACTAAATGAAAAATTGTATGAAGAAGTTCCTTGAATATATGGTATACTTTGTTTTACATTGCCAGCATTATCACACAATTCTATATTTCCAGTATGAGGATTAGATGCATACCATGGATCGTTAAATATAGATAAACCTGAAGAATCTAAATAATCAAAATTTACTAAAATAAAACTTAACGATGTTTGTGTTGTTTTGTATCTAATAATACTACCCACAAAAGTTTCATTTGGAGAAAATAGTATAAGTTTATAAGCTGTATTATAAGATGTTGATCCGTCGGGAGTAAATCTTAAATATGTTAGGTTAGGATTTGTGGGTGAAAATGTTCCTGTTGCCGATATAATATAATTATAAGTTGATCCAAGAGAATAATCATATGACGTCGAACCTATTAATGAACCCATAGTTGTTCCATCAACTAAACTTAATAATCCATTAGTTACACCTGCAGGACTAAAAATTGAATCAGAATATTGATCTAAATAATCAAAATTATTAAATTTATAATATAAATTTGTTGTAGATACAACACTCTCTTCATCTATAGTAATTAAACTTTCGTCTGTAGTTAATATACCAGTAAATTGAACAGGTATAGTTATTATTGAAGATTTTAAGGATTCTTCTGTATTATCATAAAATGATAAATTATAAGGTATAGTTGTTATACCAGTAGGACCTAAATCAGGAAATTCAACTGTATACGAAGGTCCGGTGTAAGTAATCGATGCTGTTGAACCACTAAAAGGTATACCAGTTAAACCAGAATATAATGTACCGGTGTTACCTGAATCTTGAGAAACAATATAAATTTGTCCAGTATGTCCAATCTTATCAATTGAATTAAATATAGAATTTTGATCTTTATCAAAATAATCAAATTGTGATAAATCTAAAACTATTTTTTGTCTTCTTGTATATTGACTTACTACTAATTGACATGTAATACCTTGATCATCAGATAATGGAACGTGTGACGGAATACTAAAAGTTTCTCCTGATAACAAATTAGAATCTAGAGGATTAACATATTGATAATATGATCCAGGTTCAACTATAGCTGTTCCACCTATACTATTAAAGAAATAAGGAGCATAATATAAATCAAAATTAGGATTTTTTACTATATTAGAAATAGAAGTTGTTCCTGCTTGTTGATCTGTAACTAAAATTTGGCCGGATGTTATACCTTCAAAATTATAATTAATATTATATATATTTGCAGTTACACCATTGGAATCAGATCTAAATATTGTAGGAGAATTATTCAAGGGTAAATTGAATGGACTTACACTTAAGAAATTATATGATGGTCCTGTAAATCCACTTAGACCTTGATAATATATCATATATAAATCATCTAATTTAGAATCCCATGATAAAGTATATCCTGAAATAGTATTATATGCATTATTATTAGAAAACGATGTTATAGTTCCTAAAGTTATTCCTTCAATTGTAGTTCTATCGCCTGATGTTATTCCAGTTATTGCACTATAACTATTACCAGAATATAATTGCCAGTTAGTTGAAGTTACACCACTTGCATCTAAAGGATAATCATTAGGAATAGCAGTTGAACCTGCTTTAACTTGATAAGCTAAACCATCAACTGTATTATCATCAGTTGTTTGTCCTGTAGTTAGGTATGTTTGATCATTATAAACAATATCTCCTGTATTATATGAACCGATATTAGAAAATGATCCTGCAGTCATAAGCGGAGTTCCTACAGTACTTATAGAAGGTATAGCAACCCAAGATGGTGTAGGTCCAGTAGTTATTAAATCAGTATTTCCATCACTTAAAAAAGGAAGAACACAACCAAGAATTATACCGTTGCCAGTACCAGGTAAAGTTCTAGTATATGTTGTATCATTAAATACAAAATCACCTAGAGAATATGCAAAATTACCATACTCCCAAGAAGCTGTTATAGGTGTAGGAGGGGTTGAACTAAAAAATAAATAATCATCATCAGTAGCAGCGGGAGTAGGTCCATTTACAGAAGGATTAATACTATTAGATAACACAACATAATAATATGTATCTAAACCACTAGTTTGTTTTAACAAATCTCCTCTTGTTCTTATACCATCATCAATTCCATAATAACTATCTTCCAAAGAAGCATCGCCCCCATTAGCTTTACCTTTCAATTCTAACCAATAAGATGTATCTGAAATCAAAATAGTATTTGGCTGAGCGTGACTTTGAATAGTTACATAATATTTATTATCATGTGGGTCTAACGTAAAACTTAGAGGTGTTGTAGTATCGAATACAACATCGCCTGCTACATATTGAATATCATTAGCTAAATGAGTAATAGAAGTATTAGTGGAGTATGGAATAGCGTATGTAGGAACTGTTGCTAATAACCATTTACTCGACGTTACCCCTACTGCGTCTAAGGGATAATCAGAATGTGGATCGGGGTTTGGAGAAAAATAATAATTATTATCTATTGTATTTAAAGTTACTCCAGCAGGTATAGTAGTTTGATATTGTGTAGAATTAATAACTTTTGATCCAGCAGAATAAGTTAAACCTCTATCATAGGTAGCAATAACTTCACCTTGATTTTGTTGATATACTACAATCCCAGCAGATGAACCATCGGGAACATCAAATCCATCATATTTAATTCCACTTAAATTTATTATGGAACTTGTTTTATCTTGAGGTTGGATAACTTGACTATTAACACTTAATAATCCATTATCTTGAGGACTTAATGTTATGCCCACAGGTAAATCTTGAGTATGATCGTCATTGTCATAAGTTATTTGAGAAGGTGAATAATATAACATAAAATTAGTATTTGAACCTTTTACAATACTAAATGATAGTGTACCATCGCCTGAAGAATCAGTAGTAATGAATATATCTCCTAATGTACTGCCTAAATTATCTGTATTTCTTAAATATAGAAAATCTGTAGGTGAATTAGTACTTGTATCAATTATATATGAATATGTTATTCCAGTATTACTTGTATAAACATACGATGCTCCACTAATACCTAAATTCAATTCATTCGAACTACTTCCTGCTACATTAGGACTAGCATAAAATGTTAGCCCTAAATAATCTATGAAGTTAGTTTGAACAGCTGCCATATTTAATATGTTATTTTATTTATCAGATATTTAATTAATGTCAATATTTCTTACAAAAGTCAACGTCGTGCCTTCAAATAATTCTGTATGATGAAAATACATTTTATCGTAAATTACACCTTGATCGGCTCCGGGTAGTTTTACATCAAATGGTATATTTCTATTCGAATTTATTATAAAATAATCAGTTTGATCAACAGAACCATATACTGGAGGACCTGTAATAGTATCAGGTTTAAATTTATATAAATAAAATACAAATTGATTGTTCGGGTTATCACTTCCAAATATAGTTAATCTTTCTTCGTTATTAATTGTTACATTTGAAATTGTTGCATACATGTTATTAATTCCAGGTTGTAAATTACAATTTACATCTAATCCGGATCTGGTTAAGAAAGACGGTAATTCTACAAATGTATCACTTAATCTATTCATATATGCATATTTATAATGAAGTTTAAAATTTGAATATAATGTAGTTTGTTCTAATTTGTCAATTACTAACTCACTAAACGTTTGTGAGTCAATATAATAATCTCTTAATTTAAACTCTTTATAATAATTTATTGAACCAGTAGATCCAAATGTTCCACCTTTAATAACAAAATAATCATCTAAATTAGATCCGGTTAAACCAAATCCTGAAATATTTAGTATAACTTTATTAAACCTTTCTCCGGTTATTCCAACGGTTGCTTCCAGCGTATTATAAAATATATTAGAATTAGATGATTGATCGAATACTTGTTGACTTATAGATATTTCGGGTTGATAAGTTAAATAATCTTGAGCTCCTCCACTTTCAAATGTTACACCTTCACTTATAATATCTTTACCAATAGATGTATTTCCGTTTAAGAAAATTTGTCCATCTGTAAAATATGATGTAGATCCTTGATAATGTAATTCTTTTAATGTAAAAAATGTAGATGTTGAGCCAGTTAAAGATTCAGAACCAATATAATTCATTAATGTATTACTAAAACCTAATGATGTTGAACCGGTATCTAAAATTATAGTATTGCCATTATCTAAAGTAATTTGTGATCTAACATATTCTAAATTATAAGTTTGATTAGGGAATAAATTTTCAAATACTCCATCAAATGTTCCATCATTATAAGTTAATTTCAAATATCTATCGCCAAATGAAATACTACTAAATCCCGAAACACCACCATCACCTTCTATATCATATAGAAAAGATCCCCATTCTGATCCAGGAGAATTTAAATATACATCATATGGTGGAGCTCTATTATACCCTGTATTAAAATGATAACCTGCGGGTAAATAAGGTGTTAAATCTACCCATGCTCTATCTTGTATAGGTTCAATATTTTTAATAGATGTAGTTCCCATTAATGAATAAAATGTCCCAGAGTTTGATATAGTCCATCTAGATAAATACGTTGTTCCTGAACTATAAGAATCTTTATAAAAGAACGGTGCTGTTCCAGATAAACTAGCTTTTAAAATTAAATCACATTTCAAATCTTTCAAATACATATCACCAACCTTATTCGTATTCATATTAATAGCAGGAACTATTTTTGAAAATAAAGGCCTGAAACTATAATCAGTTAAAGATGTTTGATCATCAGATAAAACTACAGAATATTCTAATACTACTTCATTATCAAAGGAATCTATTGTAATATTATTAAAATCTGTCCATTGATAAGATATGGATAAAGTATTTATTTGACCTAACAATAATTTTTCTCTGTCCAAATATATTTCAATAGGTATAGGATAAGCAGAAAGTGTGCTTAAAGATATATAACCTACGATAGTATCATCATCTCTTCTTACAATTACATTTCCACCATAAATTTCAGGATAAGAATTTGATGGATCATTATTATAAAAATTAAAATTTGCAATTTCTAATTTAGAATTGTAAAATTGAGGAGTTTCTATATGTGGTATACCTGTAATACCTAATCCTAATGTAGGTCCATCAGGGGTTGTAAATTCAGGTATATTTTGTAAGATAGTATTGTTAGCATATGTAGAACCAATTAATCCATTAGATGTAGATGTAGTTCCTTCTAATAATATAGGTGGTGACCATAGACCAGTATTATCATACCTTAAAGTTAAATTACTAAATGTTGTTCCAGGATCTAAATTTCTAATTTCAAATGGAATCGTTCTTGTTATAGGATTATATGATCCATATGTATTTCCATTCGATTCAATTAATTGTTTAGAATATATTGTTCCAGTTGAACCCATAACATATAAATATCCATTATAAGAATTCATTGATGATATTTCACTTTCAATATCATTTAAATAAACATCTGCCTTTAACAACGTATTATTATATGTGAAAGATGTTAATTCTTCTGTAGATAGTGCTAAATTTGATCTTGTTGGTATTTGTATTGTTGTTGTATAAATTCTATTAGATAAATATGAAGGGTCAGTTTTACTAACTAAATATATTTTACCTATATAAGATTTACCTCTTTGTAATCCTTTAATTGAAACATCAATATATCTACCACTTTCATTATATGTTAATGGCGTAACAATTGTACTTTTAGTTAGTGAATTATTTACAAAAACTGAAGGGTCATTAAAATCAACACATAAATCATACGGAATTGCTGTATCAAGTTGGCGAACTATCGAATCAGGATAAGAAACAAATTGTAAATCTTTTAATCTTAAATTGTAACTTAATATTTTATCTGGCAGTTGTGTTAATTCTGATTTACAAATAAATTCTATTCCTGTAACACCGGTTTCAAATTTAAAATTAAACATTTTTGATTTAGAACCTGTTAGACCAACATTATAAGTTAAGAAATTTTTATCATAAATTCTATTTGGTAATAATCCTTTAATTAATATAGATGCTGTAGATCCACCGGTAAAACCAAAATATTCTAATGAATGTTGATCATTATATTTGACATCAATTAAATATGATGTTGCGCCTTTACCATACAATGAAGGATCCAAATAAACACTATTATATTCAAATTCATCTCCTCCAACTAAACCACTAGATAAATCAAATGTAATTAATTGATTTGTTAACTCATATGTTGAATCATCTGTTGAAGTAATGAATGGTGTAAGATTAGTTTTATTTATTTCTACATATAATCCATCAATATCAGCTGTAATTGCAGTTGAACCGGTTAATGCAGATGAAACTAATAAAAACAATTCTTTATCAGTACTTAAATAATCAAATTTGAAAAATCTATGTAAATATGGAACACTTTGACTATTAACTTGATCTAAAATAATACTTGTTATTTGTGTACCATCATCAAGTATTTGACTTATATCATCCAATTGTATTCTTGAAATTAAATCTATAGAAGGTCTTGTTTCTGAATCAGTAATTCCTGCAAATAAACTTGTTCCACTAGTTCTACCTATAGTATAATCATTCAAACTAATTAAATTGTCTATTGCTGAATTCTGTTTAACTCCATTAAATTCATGATTAATAATTTGATAATTTGTAAACAATAAAGGATCATAAACAGACCATTGAAACGGAGTTTGATTAAATGTATATCCAGTTTGATTTTTGCGTACATTAACTAGATATAATGTAGTTAAAGGTGAAAATCTACTAGAAGGGAATCTAAGTAATCTTTGTTGTTTTGCAAATACATAAGTAGGTATAACTTTTTCAGCTGATGGGCTAAAATTTCCTAATGTATAACCTATATCTAATATTTCGTTGAAAGGAGTAGAAAATAAGCTATCTCCGTAAGAATAATCTATATTTAATGTTGCATTATCTAAATCTATAAAATCTTTTCCTATTGCTGTAGAACCTAAATTCAATCTTGGTATATTAGGAGTTTCTGGTGAAGAAGAATAAGGAACAAATACAATTTCACTACTATTTAAAGGTAAAGTAATATCTTTTGGAATAGTATAAGATTTTTGTACATAAACTGGATAATCATTAATTATATCTATTGGTAATGTTGCTGTATTGCTAACATCAGTAAGTAAATTTTGTCCTATATATTGACCCAAATTATTAAGATCGTAATTATATTGAATTTTTACAATAGCTGAATTCCATAAAATAACAGCATTTTGATCAAATTGTCCCGCTGTAATACCTAATGAAGTTATACCATCTACATAATAGCCCGTATCTCCAAAAGGAGGCACATTAAATGAAGGTATATGAATTTCTTGTGAATAAGGATCAATTTGTGAAGTTAAAAATGATGAAATATCTATATCATAAGTTTCACCTCCAATAACACTAGTAGATATTATACTATATATAGATGTTGAACCATCATAACCTAAAGTAAATCCCATATATTCTCTTCCAGTAAAACCCCCTCCTTCATTATTGCTAGCGAAATCAAAATAACCAGTTACACCTATAGTATATGTTGAAGGATCGCCATATAATTTTTTGCCAGCTAATAGTGAAGATAAATTTGCTATTCTATTAGTATTTAAATTAATTCTAGAATCATCTAGTTTATTCCAATTTTGTAATGTTAATAATTGTCCAGTTAATCCTGCATTAGAAATACAATTCATAATAAAAGGTTTAATATTAAAGTTAACATTTGTATTAATGATTGCTTGTCCATTATTTAGAACACTACCAACTTGTAATACATTATTTGTATAAGGTATAGTTGTAGAACCTTTATTTGTATTATTGAAACTATAAGATATGTTATAATTTGATTCATTACCTACACTAATAGTTGAAATTGGTGTTACAGGATAAGTATTTGCAAAATCAGTTATAATTGTTGAAAATGGTATATTTTCTGCAGATCTACTAGGGCCATTAATTAATGATAATGTTCTAGTTCCTGTACTTTCTACAACACTACCATAAATTCCAAAATTATTTCCAGAAGTGTTTAAATTTATACTTGTAATATTTAATTCTTGATTATTATTATTTATAAATGTTTGTAAAGTATTTTTAATGTCAAAACTGTGAGTTTTTCCAGAATCTATACTAAAATTTCCTTGAGATCCTACAAAATTTAATCCTGAAAAATCTACTATTCCGCCACATAAATTTTGTGTTCTATCATTCCAAACATTAATAAAATCTCTTATTCTAGCATAAATAGAAACCGCATATAAAAAAGAAAAGACCGCACCATAGCGTTCAAAAACAGAAAAACCTTGACTATCAAAAATACCCTTTATCTTTCTTGCCAATTGGATTAGAGAATCTGTTGGATGTAAATTTAATGCTCCAAAAGCAGCAGGAGCAGTAGGATCCGCAATTATTAAATGTTTTAATCTTACAACATCCCCAGTATTTACTGTAGCAAGGTTGGTAGGTTCATACCCAAAATTGTAATTTGTGGCAGTTTGTAATGTTTGAAACCCAGATACATATCCTGAATTTATACCTACTCTTTGAGTTGATCCTAAATTTATAAATCCAACAGAATTTGGTATATTTAAAATTTCATTATATGATTGAGTAGTATCATTTGTTGTAAATCCCGTATATTTTGGTGTAAAACCCCTATAACTCCCATTTAAAAAATTTTCATATGTTGTATAAAATAATGTTGTTATAAACGAAGATTGTGAAACACTTCCATTATCTGAATTAGTCATTAACCAGCGCCCGCCATGGCCTTCGCCATAATTACTTGGTATTTCCCAACCATAAATTATTCGTTGTGCATAAGTTGAATAGAATGCAGCATGATCAAATAGTTTTTTATTTCCACTTACCATAGCATTCCAAGTATTTCCACCTGTTTGAGCATTTACCCATCCTTCAGGTTGTGTACTTAAATTTTTATCAATTAATCCATTATAAATCATCCATCTTAAATTTGAAGTATTTTGTGTTCTCATAATATAATTATTTAAATTTTCATTAGGAGTTCCTCCAGCTATACCACCTTCTAATGGATTTCCAAATGGATGTTTAACTCTTACAATTGAACACGTAGCAGTAGCAATTTCAGGAGTAGGATTGCGTCTATAACCTACAAATGATTGATATGAATGAAATGGGCCATTCGTATTGGATTTTCTATCATCAGGATTTGTTGGATATACTATAGTATCTTTAAAAGCAGGATAATCTGCTCCATAATCATCATGGATAACTATTATAGTATTTGTCCAACCGCCATTCGAATATGGAGCAGTAGCTTTTGTCAAATAAAAACTAAATTCCATACCTAAAATAACCGGTAAATTCTTAATTGTTTTCTTTAATCTTAAATTTAATTGTGCATTAGTTAATAATGTTTGAGTTTGAGTTTGACAATTTAAGGTAGCACCTGTAATAATTAATGGAGGATTATAATCATACATAACTTCTAAATTGGCATTTTGAATTTGTAAATTTTCAAATCTTTTTACTCTTGCATTTAATTTTATATTATCAATACTTAATGATGAAGGTTCATCTTGTAATAACATATTTCCATTTCCACCAGTAACATTAGAAATTATTGTAGTTGTATCATCTTCTCCTAAAGGTAAAAATGTATTTTTATATGATCCCGATATACCGCTAATATAAGTATAACTATAATCTTGGGTATCTAATATACCAATACTTAACTTACCTGTTGAACCATCTTGTAGACCATGGATATTCTCGGGTGGAATTTCTATTGGAGATTTATAAGTATATATAATTTCCGTTTTAGTATTCATTTATATTTTCCATAATAAAAATAATGAGTACATCATTTTTAAAAGATTATATTTTTTTAAGAGATATTCTTGGTTACTATATAACTTTATTAAACAAAGCACCATCTGGAAACAATGGTGGAAATTTAATCACACCCATTCAGTTTGATGCTAGAGCAAGTATAATCGACAACATTTTACTAGATATCGAAGGAATTGTAGCGTATATATACTTTGGAGCATTCAATAGTGCGATGCCATCAATTAAAAATGGCATTACACAAACAGAAGCAGATAATATTTATACAATTTACGATCTCCTAGGTGCTTTAAGACCAATATTAAATATTATATAAGTAATAAAATGAATTTTGTTAGACCAGAGGACGTGGAAAATAAATATAATATGACATCAACATCTAAACAATTTCCATCACCCAAACATTCAGGACCTGTTCCTAATGTTATGGATCCTTCATTAAGAACATATTCAACTTCATTATATGATAAAAAACCTTCATTGTTTGGAGAAGATATACGGCGCGATTTAGTTGGACATATATATGAGAAAACGTCATTGAATGAAGTATTCTTTAGTTCATCAAATCTGGAATTATTACATTCAAGAATTCAAGAACAAGTATTTCAAATGTCAGGATCAAAACATAGAATTGATAAACAAAATGATGATGATCTAAAATTAATTATGAGATCTTATTATTTAACCTATGGTAAAAATGACCCTACAAGAATATCCGAAGATTTGGCAGATTTGAATTCTCGTGTAGTAGGTTATGCATCAGCAAAAATATTTAGTGAATTAGATTTTTATTTCTTTTACTTAAAAGATATTCAAGATTTTGCTACTCCTATTGCAAATCCTACAAATGTTAATGTATTTGGAACCAGAAGCAATGAACTAAAATCATTTTTTTAGCCATACATAATAAGGTTTTAATGTTCCTCCAGAACCTTCATAATAGAAGGCCCCTTCATAAAAAAGTTCTTGCGTTAGAGCATATTCTTTCATGAGAGGAATAAACTCTTCTGTATTGGTATCTTCAATATAAAGCACCAAATGACCATTTTGTAAAAGATACTTTGCTGATTTCTTAATTAAAGGTTTTAAGAATTCTGTCATAAATTCTTTAATTGATTTCCATTCTACCATATTATTATAAATTTCTTTTGTATAAAATGGTGGACTTGTAAATACCAGATCGTATTTTTCATATAATCTTACTGATTGAAAACGACCAATCTTAATTTTATATTTTGATGGATCCGAAGCTTTATCTTTAATAATATTTTTATAAGGTTGTTCCATATCAGTGTTTGAATCTATACCGGTGTAGTTACATCCATATTCTATGGCGCATCTTAATCTATCACCCCATCCAGCGGTGGGATCCAACCAATTCAAAGGTTTAAAAATTTTAAGTACTTCCATACCAGCTGGAAAAGGATATAACGTACATTCTTTTCCTGAAGGTGTTTTACATTTTAATCTTTGTTTTTTTGAATATTTATCAGTTTCATCAATTAATTTCCAATTTTTAGATCTTGGAATAATTACCTTTTTTCCTCTAAATAATTCCATATTATACTGATGAAACAATATTTTTCTTTGTTGTTAGACCCGATATGAAAGATCTAAATAATTCTACGAAATTGAATGAAGGAAGACATTTCTTTACATTCTCATCTTTAATAATTTCGGGTATTTCAGCCACAAGTTCAGGAATTTTAATATTCAAAACAGGAACAGCTTTTTCAACAACTTGGTCAACATCATCTTTAACAGAATCGGCTGTAATAGACATCTTTATATTTATTAATATCTTAACATTTATATTATTTCATGAATTTTGAAAAATCACTTAGGAATGGCATGGCATCGCCAGAATTAGAAACTTCTTCAAATCCCAGGTATTCATTATTAGGTTGAGGCATTTCACTAAAATGTGTAGATGAAGTGTTATGTATAGAATCTAAATGTCCAGGAGCATTTTTAGAATCGGGGCCAAATATATCAGGATATACAGAATTAGTTTTATTTGCATTAGGACTTAATGTTGAATTTGACGTTGATTTAGGATCAACAGGTTCAATTTTTGGACCTTGAATTTGTTGTTCAGGAGGATTATTTGTTTTTTTATTTTTATCTTTATTTATATCCCAATGACCAGGTTTTTGTTTATGAAAATCTGTAACTTTTTTTAGATCCGCATTTGTCATTTTTTCAGTAAAATTTGGATTCCAAATTATGATTATAGATAAAGAAATCAGGCCTAAAACTATTAAATAGGTATCCATATTTATTCTATTAAAAACGGAAAATTAAATATGATTCCAAGGGTATATAAAAAATGGAAGGAGCTTTTGCACTGATTCTGAAAGATATTGAAATAAATAAATATGAAGCTATCTATAT
>Ga0222712_10005648_pt1 | contig 12568 bp, 9 predicted proteins | sample C33_657DmetaG_FD_165043 | JGI IMG/M metagenome (GOLD analysis project Ga0222712, IMG submission 165043) | Estuarine water microbial communities from San Francisco Bay, California, United States - C33_657D | ecosystem: Environmental > Aquatic > Marine > Unclassified | place: USA: California...
GCCATCGTCAAGTATCGCCTCATTCCATTCATTTATTAGAGTCAATATAGTACCGTCGAATCTTCCTTCCCATCAATTCCATCGCCCTACTCACCGTCTCCCGTGTCATCCCATCGCTTCGCAAAAAGCGCGCGCGCGCCTCGCGAGCTGACCGTACGCCGCCGTCGACGCGCGCGCGCTTCCCTCCTTCCCCGCACTTTCCCCCCCTCGACTCCGCGTTCAGGTTCGCCTTCGCTCGCGCGTTCTCGCGTTCGCATCACGCCCGTTCGCTTTCGTCGCGCACTCGTCCTTTGCGCCTCGCGCCTCGTCCTTCTCGCTCGCTCGCTCGCTCGCGCGCGCGCGTTCAGGTTTTCGCCTTTGCTCACCGTCGCTGCTTGTCCGCGTCCATCGAACAGACATCGCGATGTCGTCCGCCCTCGCCTTCGCCAGCGCTCGCGTCGTTCGCTTTGAGAAGCGCAACGACGTCACGGCGACGACGAAATCGCGCTCGGGCGTTCGCTCGCACGCGCGTTCGCGCGCGGTCGTCTTCGCCGAAGCCAAGGACGCGCCGGCGGACCCCGGTTCGTCGGCGAAAGGCTTGGGGAAAGCGCTGCCGATCGCCATGGACATCGGGGCGATCATGAACTTGTTGCCCCACCGCTATCCATTCCTTCTCGTCGATCGCGTGGTTGAAATCCAACAAGGGTCGTACGCGATTGGCGTGAAAAACGTCACCATCAACGACAACTTTTTCCCGGGACACTTTCCCCAGCGGCCGATCATGCCGGGCGTGCTCATGGTGGAAGCCATGGCGCAAGTTGGCGGGTTAATCATGTTAGAACCCGGAGAGGAAGGTGCGTGGTGTTTGTGAAATCATCGTCGTCGTCGTCGTCGAGCGCTTGGCGTGCGACGCGGATGTCATTCGATTCGACGCGACGGCGGAGACGCGTTCGCGACGACGCCCGATTGCGACTCATCGATGCGCGTTTCGCGCGGTCGTTCGTCTTCGACGTAGGTAAAGGAGGCACGCAAAAAGAATTCTTTTTCGCCGGGATCGACGGGGTGAAGTTTCGCCGTCCAGTGGTCCCGGGCGACACTCTCGTCATGAAGGTTGTTCTCACCAAGCTCAACAAGCGTTTCGGTATCGCGAAGATGAAAGGCCAGTGCTTCGTCGGCGACGATCTCGCGTGCGAAGCCGAGCTCACGCTCGCTCTCGGGTCGTAAACACCGAATCGCGTTACTGTAGAAGTCTTCATTATACAATCAACATTTATTCAAGTAAAATCTTTCCCCGATCTTGTTCGCTTCGCCCGCTTTGCGCATTCGCGATCATTCGCGCGCGCGCGCGATCCATCCTTCGCCGTTCGATCGACGCGTCGCTCCGCATTTCGCGAACGCGCGCGCGCGTCGTCGTCGTCGTCGTCGTCGTCGTCGATCGATCGATCGATTCTCATCATGGACCCGTTCCTTGAATGGATTCGCGTGGACGACACCGAACACTCATTCGCTCAGCGCACGGCGCTGACGAACATTCCCACAAAACGAATACCCGCATCGTTCGCCCGCGTCGTCGGCCTTCGCGGCGTCCGCGCGCAATGTCGCGAAGCGTTCGCGATCGAACGATCGAACGCGCGATCGAGCGATGTCATGACTTCCAATGAACTTTCGCTCGCGCATTCACGCGATATCATCGAACGTCGACGACGTCATCGTCGCCAGGCGTTCGACGACGACGACGACGACGCCGACGAACGCTCGAACATTCGCGCGACGTACGCGCGAAGCGACGAAGCGCTTCGCGCGCGCGCGCTCTGGCTCGGCAATCGAGACGCGTGGCTCGCGGCGGCGAAATCGCGATGGCGCGCGATTCGCGCTCGACGTCGATTCGCGCTCGCGAGTGCGAGCGTTGATGTGCGCGACATCGCCGAGGACGACGTCGTTCAGGCGCTCGCGCCGAAGGCGAGCGATTGAGACGACGTCCATCGCGCGAGCGCGCGCCGTCGGAGGACGATCGATCGTCGACGATCGACGTCGACGTCGGATGACGACGCGTCCGTTACGTATACTCATCATCATCATCGTCTTCATCGGTATCGTTATCGTGAGCATCATTGTCATCGGTGTCATCGTTGTCATCATCAGTATCGGTATCGGTATATATGTCCTCCTCCTCCGTCTCGTCGTCGTCGTCGTCGTGAAATCTCGCGCCGCGTCGTCGGCCGCCGTCGTCGTCCGTCGACGTCGACGTCGACGTCGACGTCGCGCGCGTCCATCGCCGTCACGCCGCCGGTACGCGCATCATGTTCCCACACGCCCCACACTTGCATATCCCATTCGGTGCGTTCAACGGCGCTTGTACGGTCATTCGACACGTCGGACACACGCACGCGACGACGCTCAATTCGTCCTCCGCGACGTCGAACGCCGCGCGATGAAATCCCGGCGGCGCGTCGTCGTCGCGCGCGTCTCCGTCGCTCGATCCTCTGACGTCCTTGGTCGATGGAATTCGTAACACGCGCGAACACCGCGCACACATGCACAATTGATGATACCCAGCGGGTTTGATCAACACCGCGTGACTGCGCGAATGATGACGCTTAACGTCAATAGACGAACGACGTCCGGCGAACGCGTCGCGCGCGAGCGCGAGCGCGAGCTCGAGCGCGCGTCGGCACATCCATCGTCATTTTCGTTCGTACTCGCGTCGACGACGACATTGCGCACGCACCACATTGGACACATTAACAATACTTTATTTTCACGTCGTCGTTCGCCCGAAACGTCGTCGGCGTCGAGCGACGATGGCATGGGCTTCGCGTCGCACGTCGCGCATTGGCTCGCCGACGTCTCGTCCTCGCGTTTGACGAAATATTTCCCACACGACGGACACACGCGGTTCGCCGCGCGATGGACGTAGGCGGAGTAGTATTCTTCCTGGGATATTTCCTCGCCCGTCGGTTCTCGGGGCGAACGCGCGTCGACGGGGGGGGGTGAGAATTGAGCGCGCGCGGCGTCGTCCGACATGGGCGACGAGGCGAGGAATGACGCGCGCGCGAGGTACGAGACGAACAGGAAGTTGACCGCATCGAGCAGACGGGTTTAGGGAATTTTTGCGAGTCGAAGAATGAAATTGCTAAACGATGTAGCTAGGGGCGAGGTCTAAGCCCAGCGTGACGGCGTCCCATTGATCGTGCGTAAACGCGGCTCTGGTTTGCGCCCACGAGTCGTTGCGCGTCTTTTTGAACTCGGCGAACATTTTCTGTGCGGTTTGCTTCATCGGCGCCGGTTCAAGTGATGAAAAACCGAGGGTCTCCATCACTTCGGGCATCCAAGGCGGGACGTCGTAGGGGTTTGCGAGAACGCTCGCGGACAAGCCGAGGATGGCGGCGTGCTTGAGCGCGACGGCGCCGGCTTCGGCTTCGGCTCGAATCGGGGTCGTCTTGGCGATGCGGAGAAAAGAATCTCTCAGCTCGGCTTCGCTTTCGGCGCCGACGCCTTTGATGAAAATCATCAAAGTGGACGACGCGAGTTGAGCGACTTCGAGCTGCTTGTCGGATAAGCTCGCGACGACGGCAGCGCGGAGCATCATGAACAGTTCTGGTTCGAGAGCAAAGGCGTGCCCGTACGTGAGCGCTTGTATGAATCGTAAAGACGCCGCTCGCGTGTGCCAGTTCGAGTCTTGAAGCGTGGCGCATAGTGTGCGGGTCAACGTGCGAAGCACGTCGCCGTCGAAGCGCAAGTACTTCAAGTACGCCACCGTGAGCTTGGCGACCATGGCGAAATCCTTGTCCTTCGATTCCGCCGTGCGTAAAGCGGCGCTAAGAATAAGGGGCACACTCGATGCAATCGCCGCACCATCGCCGCGACGAACGAGCTCGAGGCACGCATAAAAGATGCCTTCGAGAGCGTCGCGATATTTCGTGAGCGCAGGGTCGGGACTCGCCGGGTCGGCGTTGAGGGCGCGCGACGCCGTGTTGTCAATGTCCCACGTCCAGAGGTCGACGACGCGCGCGCGATACTCCATGAGCTCGACTTCCGCAGAAGCCACCATCAGCGCCGCAAGCTGAGCGCCACTTTCGCGCACGATTCGACTTTCGTGGAAAATAGGCGTGCGAACGGGGTCCGCAAGTTTTTCAAAGAGCGCCCGCTTGATGTCCAGTCCGCCGCCGCGGCCGAGTTGCGCCACGCACACTCGAGTGATCTCGATGCTGCGCGAGATTTGCGCCACCGTAGACAAAGAATCCCCGATTTCGAGAAGGTGGCGGAGTAAAGAATCCGAGATGTTTCCGTGACCACTGTCGGTGCAGTACGCCGCGCCGCGAAGCCATTCCTCGCGTTGATCCGTGGACGCATCGAGGGCATATTTGATAAATGCGCGCTCCATCCATCGCACGTCTTCCGTATTCGTCACCGCGCGAGAAGCTAAAGCACCCGCCAAAATCTCAGATACGGCGCATCGCACGCTTCGTTCACCGTGCTGAATCGAATCATCGAGCGTGGCGCGAAGACCGCTGACGATTGCGTCCGGAGCGACTCGCGTCAATAGCATCCAAAATCGTGCCACTGCGACGATGAACGCACCGGTGGATGGAAGGAACTCAAATGCTCGCGTCATGGGCCAGTCCGAACCGGACATTTCGTTCGCGAATCCGTATAAAGACTCTGCAGCCTGCATCAACGCGTCCGCTTTGCCGCTGACTTGCGAGCGCAAGTCGCCCGAATCCAGTGCCGAATGCGCCAATGCAAAGTTGCGTGTGCATTTGGACACCAAACCTGCCGGATCAGCGCTCATGAAAGAGGCGATCACCGGCGCGCAGTGCGTGTCATAGCACTCGTAGCGACTTAACATCAACAGTGCACACATCGCTGGAAATCGAACCACTTTCAAATCCCCAAAAGTGCTTCGCATGAACTGCGCCGTAGCGCGAACCAGGAACGCCTCGTCGTCGCTCGGATCTAGAAAGAACACCGTCATAGCGTTGGTCATCATCTCGTAACTCCAGTGCAACGGCTCGCGTGACTCCAACGACTCGAGCATACGCGTCTTCAACGCACGAATACTCTCGCGACGCTGCACGAATAGCCCGCGTGTGAAAAACAACGCGAAATGCAAGAACAGCGAGCCGACCGACGCTTGCGCTTTTTCCGTTCCATGATGCGCACTGCCAAGCACGGCGCGCACGAGGGGCGCAAAAACAGTTTCCTCTTGCAGCGCCGCACTGAGCGTGGAGCTACATCTCAAAGCGTAGCACGCAGCGATGCACGCATCTTCGTTCTCCTCGGTGTGCGCCAGTGCGTCAATCGAGCGTTGCACAAAATGCACGGCGTCCCTGGGGTAGCGCTCAAACATCGCATCCACGACTGGCAGTGCGCACCGTCGCACCGACACGTACTTACTCAGCGAAATTTCTTCGAGCGCGTGGACGAGTTCAATGCGACGCTGGTCTCCTGTCGGTCCGCTGGCGTTGAATTCCTCGGACGAACCAGCGCGGTACACCGCCGTGGCGTCGCGCCATCCCATGCAGAGCCTTACCTGTTCTGCGATGAGCCAGCGAGGAACGCGCGCGTTGATGCCGTTCAACTTAGGCTGCGTTAAGTACGTCATATCAGATCTCAAGGCCTCGTAGCCCGCACGCCGGGCGGTGAACGCGTGACTCGTGGGATTCAGCACCGCGTCAGCTGCGAAACAGACCAATCGAAGAGTGACTGAATCATCGGCGCTCGTGCGATGAATCGCCGCGACAAGCGCACTCGCAGCTAAGCCTCGAGCGTCGGAGCCTGGAATGCACGGCGCGTGCCGCGCGATGAATGCTTCGTCGGTATCCGCGAAATCGCCCAGTCGCAAGCGAAAACCGGTGATGACGCCCCCAATCGCAGAGACGTGCACGCGAATCAAATCTTTGGTTGATGAGTCGTCAACATCCATCGCATCTTCGCTCGACGCCGCCATTAAAGCGTGCGCGGGCGCGCGGAGAAATTCATCTAATATAGATTTCGCATCGGCAATATCATCCTGTCCTGGAAACGTCCATTCGAACGGCGTGGGTACGTGCTGTGCCCCGACGACGTCACCGCGCTCGTCGACATCCCATTTTGACGTCACCCAATCCGTCACGCCATCTGCACTCAAAATATCGAGTTCTTCGTCGATTATGTACGTGCTCGTCAGACCCGCAACGAGCATGCTCAACAAATGTCCACCATTATCTAAAAGTTCCATGTTTCCATTCGTTTCGCACGCCTTGAAGATTTTACGAACGAGAGCCTTGATGTCGCTAGACAACTCCGCCGCCACGCTTCGTTTCGTGCGATGTACGCCCATGATCAACAATCCGCAATTCCATCGAATGCGCGACTCTGAAGACGTCGAAAATGATGCATCCGAGACGTCTTCGTCGATCGCTCGAATCAGCGGGATCAAGATTTCCTTGACGCTCGTTTCGGGCTCAGCCATGGTCACCGCTTGCACAAGCGCGCCAACTTCATCGACAAGTTCAGGGAGAGTGTTCTCTTGAACGAACGCGGCAACGCGTGATACCGCGACGCGACGAATTTCAGGATCGAGCCGTGCGAAGAGCAATCGCAATAAAGGCTGATACATGGAAGATGGACCGAGGAGAAATCCCGACGCATCAGCGGCACCTCCCTTGTTTGCGTCGGCTGCGTCGGCTTTGCTCCCGTGCGTGTCTGGTTGCAAATGCTCGAACAGCGCAAACAGCTGCGACAAAAACTGTACGGTCCACTCTGACCACATTATTGGAATGAGCGGATTCGCCCCGGGCTCGCCCGCGTCGACGAGAACCGCCAAGTTGCTAATCGTCGAGCAGAAAAATCGCAACGCCGAGCACGTCTTTGACGAATCGTTCACATCGATGCCCGGAATCGCCGCCACGAGCGAGGACGCGAGAAAATCGTTAACGTTCGTGTACGCCTCGCTGTTTTTGTCTTGAAAAATCGTATTGAGTGGTAGCAGGAGCAACTGTCTTACGCACACGGTGAGACAGTTCATCGCCGGGACGAGCTGCCGCGTCGCTGTTTCGTGCGACAAGGCCTCCTCAAATCGCGCAAGAACCGTTGGTAAAATCAAATCGGGACACATGTACGCCAAACGAGACGTCGCAACCATCGCCGCTTGCCGAAGCGTGCTGTTCTTCGAAAACATTCCTCGCTCGGTGATTCGCTTCATCGCGACGGCGAATCGCCGGATGACGTCCACTCGGACGTCCCGACGCTCTTCGCCTAAGAATTTCTCCGCGTACTTGACAAGATACCGCATGAAACTTGTCAAGCTTGCAACGTAATGCCCGTTATTACTCGGATGGTAATAATGCTCGACATAATCCACTATCTGTTCCAACGCGCGAAGCGCGCGTTCGTCGTTCCTCATGGTTCGATTGGCGAGAAGTTTCGCCGCAGCCCGAACGGCGGGCGCGTCGCGAGTGGCCTGAAAAATCATCGCCGCGCGGCCAGGAATTTTACGACCGAATGGAACGCGCCCTTCGATTCCTCCTATCGGTAACTCCAAATTATTCAGCGTCGTGGTCAATATCCCACGAATCATTCCATCCCATTTGATGACGTCCCGAGCGTCGTGCTTGGCGAGCTGAGCGAACATCGACAGCCAATACCCTTTCCAATTCGCGTTCTCGCCGAGCGCTTCGAACAATTCTCCCCACTCCCCTCGCACGGCCTCCGCAAAAAACGTCGCGTCGTCCGATTCCTTTGCCATCTTCATGCACGGCGTGAACAAATGCAACATCGCCGCCGCTTCAAAACACGCGTTGTGATCCGTCGATCGACACGCCGTCGAGCAGCGCCCCCAAATCTCCCTCGCCGCGCCATCGTCGAAGAACCTTCGACTTTTCCTAATCACCTTGACTAATTTCCCTTGCGTCGATCCACTCACGCCGTATCCCCCGTACGCCCGAGCGTCGCCGCGAAAGAACTTCGAAACGACGTCGAACATCGGCTTCCAATCGCAGCGCGTCGCAACCGCGCTCGCCCCGTACGCCTCCATCACTCGCAACGCCGCGTCGCACCACTCCCCACACGCGACGTCATCGATCGAAAATGATCTCAATATAAACTGAAAAATCACATCGAACGCGCGCTGGACGTCGCGAACGCGCACGCGCGCTCGCGACGTCGCGAACGCCTTGGTCGCTCGCGCCGCGTTCGCGCTCGCCGACCACGACTTGTCGCGCTGGCATCGCTCGAGCGCGCGCTCGATCGACGTCATGAGCGTTGAAAACCGCTCGACGTCGTCGTCGCTCACGCGTTTCGCCAACGCATCGTCCAACAGATGGTTCACGCCGTGGACGACGGCGACGCGCGGCGGCGCTCGCGAGCTCGACGCGATCATGAACAGTGGACGATGCGCTTGCGTTTCAACGAAAAGCGCTCGTTCGAGCGATGCGATCGCGCCCGCGATGGGCGATCGAGGGCGAATGCGATGCCGCGCACGTCGCGAGGGAAAGCGGTGAGGAGTGAGGGCGTCGAGGCGAGGCGAGAGGCGGTTTGACCCGCGCTCGGACGCGAACGACGACGTCGACGGCGAATGCGCGATGGAATCGGTCATGAGGCAACACGGACTAGGATGATGATACACGCACACGTTCACGTTCACGTTCACGCCGGGGAAATGGACGTCGAAAGGAGAGAACGGGAATGATGGAGACGAGAGAGGACGGCGGCGGCGTCGCCGGCGTCCGCGAGGGAGGCGGAGAGGCGCGAAGCGGCTTCGACGTCGGCGGCATCCGTAGCGTCCACGAACGCGCGTTCGAAGTCGTCTGATTGTGATTGGTCGTCTTTAGCGACGGTGAAATCGTACGCGCGAGCGACGTCGCGGAAGATGGCTCGCGCGAGCGCGAGCCGAAGATTTCGTCGGCGGCGGCGCGAGAGAGAGTACTCGAGCCAAGGTTCGGGTTTCGTGAGCGCCTCGACCGCTTCGCTGGGAAGCTTGGAGATGATTTCATGGAATCCATCGACGTTTTCGCTCGTAAACGCGCGCTCGAGGCGAACGATGTCGCGGATGTATCCGTCGGCGACATCCAACGCTTCGTCGGCGGATGCGAACGTCGCGAGCGCGGCGTCGAAATCATCAACCTCGGCGAACTCTATGACGGCGCGGAGCACGACGCGGCGTTCGTCGACACCATTTAAACCACACGCAGTGACGACGGCGGCCGCCGCCGCGGCGCCTCCGCGCTCGAATCGCGTGAGCGCGCGAACGGCGGCAGCGTTGGCTCCGATTGACAAATACGCCTTCGCTGCGGCTTCCATACCACCCCGCGCTTCCTCCGCCGCCGCGAGTTCGCGGCGAGTTTTGACGAGTAAATTGTCGTTAGGCAGTAACCGCGCGGCGGCGAGTGCGGCGGCATCGCGAACCAATCCTCCCAGACGAAGAGCCTGAATCGCGCCACGCACGTCGTGCATCGACAAACGTAACAGAGCCGCGCGTTGGTGCTCCCCGGCGACGACGAGTCGCTCGCACTGCGCGTTCGCCACCGTGCACCAAACGTCGTGGCCGCCGCCAATGAACAGCGACATGAGCTCGCTCGAAATCGGCGCCTCGCTCGCGGCGAGCACTGTAGCCGCCGCGCTTGCATAATCGCCGCGGTAGAGGTCGAGCGCCGCCGCTTTTTCTAAACCTCTCTCGCGCGCGGCGCCATCGTCTTCATCGATCACCGCCGCCGCACGTTTCGCTTCGGTTGATAGTACGCGCATCGCCGAGTCAGCATCGGTGAACAGGGCGACGCTGCTTGGGCCGTACGTCTCCGCGTCTCGCTCCAAGGCGTCGGGCTCGTCAAATTCTGCTCGATGCGTTCGGTTCGCGAGAGTTATCGCCGCGCGTTGGCCGGCAGCGATCCCTTCCGGCGTGCTCTCGCTCGCGCACGGCTTGAAAAACGCGCCGACAAACGTGGATGACGATTTAGACTTCTTTGATTTCGCCGCGGATGACTTTTTGGGCTTGCTCGCCGACGTCTTGGCACCGCTCGCCGAGTCATCCGACACTTCACGCGCGCCCGCGGAAGCCTCCGCGGGAATGACGGCGGATTCGTCAATCGCGTGCTCTGGATCGGTGTATTTCCATACGCGAAATGTCTTGTCATCGCCGCCGCTCACGATTGTTTCGTCATCGTGCGCGGCGAACGCGACGCAGAGCACCCTACCGCCGTGTCCGCGCAAGTCTGCCACAGGCGTTGGGCGTGACGACCCCGGTGCGCCGTCGAACGACCACACTCTCACGCACCCGTGCTGCGCGCACGCCAAAATTGCCGAGCGTTTTCTATGGGACCACGCCAAGTCGAGCACGGCGTGTTTCGGTAACGCGCACACCGTCGCTCCGCCGACGCCGTGGACGTAGACGTGCCCGCTTGTCGACGCGCTCGCGAGCCACGACGCGTGGGCGCTCGCGTCGTCATCGCACTCTGGATGCCACCGCACGCAACTGACTTCTTTGATGTGCTCGCGGCGACACCAAACTTCTTCGTCAAAGTCGTGCGCGCTCAATGCTCCGTTCGACCATCCGAGCGCCAAGCGACCGCGAGCGGGCGAATAGGCAAACGCAACAATCTTTCGACGATCGCTCGCATCATCCGCGGCGCCACGGTAGAGCTTTCCGAGGTCGAGAACTTTGCCGTACTTTCGCGAGTCCAAAATACCGGATTTTTTAAGATCCGCCGTCGTCGCGGGATTGAAAGTGTCGAGCCATCGCCAGACACCGCCGTCCGCGCTCGCGCTCGTGAGCGTCATCACACTCTCTTGGTCGCCGACGCGCATCTCAAACCACGCTAAAGACGTCACCGCACCACCATGGCACTCCGGGTAGATCGCAAACTTCCCCGTCGCGATGTCGACGCACCCGACGCGTCCATCTTCCAGTCCAAACGCGACGACGTCGCCGCCCGGATGCTTGGCGACCGCGGTCGCCTTGGTATCCGGCAATCCTTTCCATACGAGAGATTCGCGCACGCCGCGCACGAGCGTGGGGGATAAATCCCACGCGTGCAACGTCCCGTCGCCGCAGGACAAAATTACGGTGAACGGATCGAGCGCGTCGACGGAAATGTCGTAAACGAAGCCGCCGAGCGCGTTGAACGACCACAGCTGTTCAAGCGAGTCGATGTCCCAGCACGCCACTTTTCGATCTAAACTCGTGCTCACGCACACCGCCTGACCGGTGAGCGCGCTCTTCGCGACGGTTATCGTAAACACCGTGCGCGTGTGCGCGACGTCGCGCGGCCCAAACGTCCGCGCATCCTTCACGTCCACGACGTCGCTTCCATCGACATTCATCGGCACGCGCCACATCAATAAATCCCCGCCTTGTCCAGACGTGATCAATCGCCGCTCGCGAACGGCGACGAGCGAGCCGCGCTCATCCGGCGTTTCACCCGCTTCCTCCGGCGCCCACGCGACGGCGCACCACACTCGCCCGCGCTGCGCCTCGCTCAGCGTCGCCTGCGGTTTCGGCAAATGCAACGCATGCGTCGCCGTCAACGACAAATCGCTCTCGAGGGCGTAAATCATAACCTTACGCTCCCTCGATCCCACGGCGAGGACGTCTCGCGTTTTTCCCGCCCGCCCCCGTTCGCTTTTCGCGCTCGCGTTCCCGTTCGCCCCGCCTTCGACCGCGCACCACGCCATCGACACGACTTCGCCGTACCCCGTCGATGCCCGTCGTCTCCCTCGTCGTCCGTCGACGTCGTACACGCACACCGCGCCGTTCGCTCCGCCGAACGCGACCAAAGCTCGGTCGCCCGACGCCTCCGCCGTCGCCGTACACGCGCACTCGAACGCTTTCATAATCGCCACTTCACTCGTCGTTTCCTCGTCGCCTTCGCCCTTGACTCCATCGACGTCATCGAACTCGCGCTCGTTCGTCGTGATGCGTTCGCGAATCACGCCGTCGGCGCCGCACGTCGCTCGACGTCCGCGAGCGAGCGCGCGCGCGTCCGCGTCGTCGCTCGAGACCTTGGACCTCGGTTCTCGTCCGCGAGTCTTTCGTCGACATCGAGCGATGACGCAGACGTTTTCTGGGTCGTCCACGCACACGCGCACGAGCGAGGTGTCGGAGACGTACGTCACGACGTCGTCGCGTTCGCGCGCGCGCGCGCACGCGCGAGCGTCGTACCACGCGCACGACGGCGCGAGCGTCGGCATGTGACGTGACGCGGGTGAGGGAGGATGGGGTGTACGCGTGTGGTCGTGTGAGACGGATGTATGAGGGAAATGTCCGAGAAAAAAGGAAGGGGATGGGCGAGATGGGAGTGGTGTGGTATGTGTGGTGTGTTTTGGTTTGAGTACATAGTTTATGTCCGAGAAAGAAGGAAGGGGATGGGCGAGATGGGAGTGGTGTGGTATGTGTGGTGTGTTTTGGTTTGAGTACATAGTTTATGTCCGAGAAAAAAGGAGGGGGATGGGCGAGATGGGAGTGGTGTGGTATGTCTCGTGTGTTTGGGTTTGAGTACATAGTTTATGTCCGAGATAAAAGGAAGAGGATGGGCGAGATGGGAGTGGTGTGGTATGTGTGGTGTGTTTTGGTTTGAGTACATAGTTTATGTCCGAGAAAGAAGGAAGAGGATGG
>Ga0222712_10005650_pt1 | contig 12565 bp, 11 predicted proteins | sample C33_657DmetaG_FD_165043 | JGI IMG/M metagenome (GOLD analysis project Ga0222712, IMG submission 165043) | Estuarine water microbial communities from San Francisco Bay, California, United States - C33_657D | ecosystem: Environmental > Aquatic > Marine > Unclassified | place: USA: California...
GGGACTGGAACTTCGGGTCGGGGTGCTTGACGGAGATGACGGCCACGAGGCCTTCGCGCATGTCGTCGCCGTTGAGCTTGGCGTCCTTGTCCTTGATGAGGTTGTTGGACTTCGCGTAGTGGTTGATCACGCGGGTGAGCGCGGAACGGAAGCCGGAGAGGTGCGTGCCGCCTTCGGGCTGGTTGATGAGGTTGGCGTAGCTGAAGACCATCTCGTCGTAGCGGTCGTTGTACTGCAGGGCCACGTCGAGGGTCATGCGCCGCATGCCCGGCTTGGGCTTCTCGCCGTCGGCCATCACGCGGGGGTTGGCGAGGTCGGTGAAGTCGACCTCGGCGGAGATCAGGATCGGCTTCTCGAAAAGACGCTCCTCGTTCGCGTTGAGGAACGAGACGTACTCGGCGATACCTTCCTTGAACTCGAACTTGTCGGCCCGGTTGGAGCGGTGGTCCTTCATCTCGACCGTGATGCCGGGCACGAGGAAGGCCAGCTCGCGCATGCGGCGGACGAGGGTGTCGTACTTGAACTCCTGGGTCGCGATGAAGATCTCCGGGTCGGGGTGGAAGGTGATCTTCGTGCCGGTGCGCTTCGTCTTGCCGATGACCTTGATGGACTGCGTGACTTCGCCGCGGCAGAACTTCATCTGGTGCACCTCGCCTTCGCGGCTGACTTCGGCGACGAAACTGTCGGAGAGCGCGTTCACGCACTTCGCGCCGACGCCGTTGAGGCCGCCGGACACCTGGTAGGCGCCCTTGTCGAACTTGCCGCCGGCGTGCAGATTGGTGAGCACGAGCTCGAGCGTCGGCACCTTTTCTTCCGGGTGCATCGCGACGGGGATGCCGCGGCCGTCGTCCTCGACGGAAAGCGAGCCGTCCGCGTGGATCTCGACCTTGATGTTCTTGCAATAGCCGGCGAGGGCTTCGTCGATCGAGTTGTCGACGATCTCGTACACGCAATGGTGGAGGCCGGTCTCGTTCGTATCACCGATATACATACCAGGTCGCTCGCGCACGGCCTTGAGGCCCTTGAGGCGCTTGATGTCGGCGGCGCCGTAGCTTTCGTTGCCGGCGTGCTTGCCGCGATTCGGGGTTTTCTCGGAATTTTCGCTCATGTTTTAGTGTGTAAATAAATGATGTTTTCCCGCCCGCAGGAGGGGTGTTTTCATGCTGTTTTTCACAGGGGTATCTGCAACAGGAAACACCCCGGCCGTGAATGTTTTTGGGTGGCCAGAAATAACTACCAATCAACCCCTTACAAAAACTTATAGGGGGTGTTAGAAACCGTTGCTCACACGTTATCCACAGCCCAATTCCACCCCTACGTCCGACCCTGCCCCAAGGGGGCTCAGGCCGGCCCGAAAAAGGCGGCGATCGGACCAAGCGCCGCCTCGCCGGCATCCTCGAGCACATAATGACCGGCGTCGGCGAAAAGGAGCTGCTGGGCGGCCGGGAAACGGCCGACAAAGCCCTCCAGGAAGGAGCGGTCGAAGCAGAAGTCACGCATTCCCCAGCAAAGCAGCATGGGCTTGGTTCTAAGCCCCTCCAAGGAGGCCTCGACCCCTGCCAAGACGGTCCGGGTGGGGTGTTCGGCCTCCATCGGGATATCGGCCACGAAGTCGGCGACCGCGCGACGGACCGAGGCAGACCCGTAGGGGGCCAGGAAACCGGCCTTGGCGGCCGGGCCAAGGGGCTTCTCGACCGACATCCAGGTCGCCGGCCAGGCGAACCCGTTCAGGCCCTGGACGATGAAGCGGCCGATCCAAGGGGCGCGGCAGAGGGCGATGCGGGCCGGGATGCGGTCGGACAGGAAAGCGCCCGTATTGGTGACGAGGATCTTACCCACCCTTTCCGGGCGACGGCCGGCAACCCCGAAGCCGATGGCACCACCCCAATCATGCACGCCCATGTCGAATTCCTTGAGACCGAGATGGGAGACGAGGGCTTCGACGTCGGCGATGCGGTCGGCGAGACGCAGGAAGCGGTCCGGACGGGCGGAGAGGCCCATGCCGACATGGTCCGGGGCGATGACGCGCCGGCCTTGGGCCGCGAGCTTCAGGATCAGGTCACGCCACAGGAACGACCATGAAGGATTGCCATGCAGCAGCAGCACCGGCCGACCGTCGTGCGGGCCGTGGTCGACGTAGCTCATGCGGCCGGAGAGCGCGGCGAAATCCTGCGGCGCGAACGGATAGAGCGCCTGCACGGCGGGCGAGAGGACGGCGGCGCTCATTGGCATTCGACGGCGAGCATCATGCTGGCGAGGCCGCTGCCGATGCCCAGCAGCGCGACGCGTTCGCCGGGCTTGATGCGACCTTCGGCGAGACCGAGCGCCAACGTGGCGGGCACCGAGACCGAGCCGACGTTGCCGAGGCGATCGAAGCTCTGGTAGTCCTTCGCCGGATCGAGGCCGAGCTTTTCGAAGAGCAACGTGGAATGACGGCGGCCGACCTGATGCGTCACCACGCGATGCGGCGTGGATTCGTCCCAGCCCGTGACGCCCTTGAAGCGACCCCAGCAGCGCTGGGCAAGCGCGACGCCGGCGGCGAGGAGCGCCTCGGAATCGGTGCGCATGTCGAGTTCGGCGAACGACGTATCCCCTTCGCACAGCCCGTTGGCGGAAGAGTCGGTCTCGGCGGCGCCACCCAGCAGGCGGATCGCGCCGGGGCCGGCGAGGTCGTCGCGGCAAACGACCGCGGCCGCGCCGCCGGCGCCGATGGTGAGGTTCGCGAAGTACGGCTTGATGGTCTCGCGCGTGAGGGCGAGGTCTTCGTTCAGCAGGCGGATCGTGCGTTCGACCAGCGGTCGGCCGTCTTCGCCGGAGCAGACGAGCGCGCGACGGATCTGGCCGGACTCCACCATGCCCGCGGCGAGCGCGACGGCGTTGAGGAAACCCAGGCAGGCGTTGGAGACGTCGAGGATCTGCGCCTGCGGACCGAGGCCGAGGAGACCGTGCACATAGGCCGCGGTCGAGGGTTCGAGGCGATCCCGACAGACCGAAGAATGGATCAGCAGGTCGATGTCGGCGGGGCCGACGCCCGCGGCCTGCATCGCGCGACGGCCGGCGAGCGCGGAAGCGGCGGACGGGCGGATCGCCTGCGGCCAGAAGCGGCGCTCACGGATGCCCGTCATCAGTTCCAGGCGGCCCTCCGGCAGCTTCAGGCGGCCGTAGAGGGGCGCCAGACGGCGTTCGACCTCATCGGAGGTCCAGACCTCGGGCGGAAGCTCGGCCACGAGGCCGGACAGGACTGTGCGCTGGAAGATCACGCTCCGGGAAGACGGGAAGAAGCGGCCACGAGTGCTTCGTCGAAGAAATTCCAACCCATGCCGGCGTCGACCACGATGCCTTGGCCGTTGATGCCGCTCGAGCGCGGGGAGAGCAGCCAGACCGCCGTGTCGGCGACCTCCTGCGTCTTCAGGGCTTCCTTGCGGAAGGTCATCTTCTCGGCGTGCAGGTAGTTATGCAGATAGCCCGGGATGCCCGCGCTGGCGCTCGTCTTGAGCGGGCCGGCGTTGACCGAATTGAAACGCACGCGCGAATCAGCCGAGAAAGACTTCGCGAGGAAGCGGCTGGCGGATTCGAGGGCCGCCTTGATCGGCGACATGTAACCGTAGTTCGAGGCCGTCACCTGCGAGGAGATGCCGATCGAGACGACCGAGGCGTCGGCCTTGAGGTGCGGTTTCAACGCGCGGGACAGTTCGACGAGCGAAAACGCGGAGATCGCCGTGGCCTGCAGGAAGTCGGCGCGCACGGTCTCATGGAACGGTTGCATGCCGCGGGAGAAATTGGCGAACGCCACGCTATGCAGCACGCCGTCCAAGGGTCCGTGTTCGCGGCCGACGTCGGCGGCCAGCTGCTGCGTCTGCGCCTCGTGCTCGAGGTCGCAGAGGTAGACCGGCTTGCCGTCGAGCAGGCCTTTCAGCGAGTCGAGGCGTGCTTGGGAGCGGACCGAGTAGACCACCTTGGCGCCTTCGGCCTCGAGGGTCTTGGCGACGTGCCAGGCGACGGACTTCTTGTTCGCGACGCCGAGGACGAGATAGGTCTTACCGGAAAGGCCGAGGAAGGACATAGGTCAGGCAGGTTGGTCGACGAGGGCGAGCGCGAAGCGGATGGTCAGGACGGCCTTGCCGTCGCGGCGGACCGTACCCGTCATGAAATGGAACTGCTGGAGCGTCTCGACGTGCTTCACCTCGATCGAGACCGTGTCGCCGGGCTTCACCATCCCCTTGAACTTCGCTTCCTCGATGCGGCAGAGCACCGGGGTCTTGCCGGCGGGGGCGCCGCCCTCGGCCTGCAGCTTCTTCGTCAGGAAGACCGCGCCGGCCTGGAAGACCGATTCGCAAAGCAGCACGCCTGGCGTGATCGGGTTGCCCGGGTAGTGGCCGGAATAGAACGGTTCATCGGCGCGGAAGGTGCGGGTGCAGGTGGCGCCATCGGCCCGGACCTCGTCGATCCGGTCCAGGAAGAGGAACGGCGGGCGATGAGGGATGGTGTCGAGGACAGCCTGCAACATGGGCGTATTTTTGCCCCCGGAGAGACGGACAAGCGACACGAAAACACCGTCGGTCGCATTTGCCTTTTGCCGGCGGGCTCCCAACCTACGACCCATGAAGACGCTCTTCGCCTCCCTCCTTATGTCCCTCCTCCCCTTCTTCGGTAACGCGGCTGAAAAACTCGCCGTCGGCGCGTCCATCCCGGACGTCACCTGCAACGACCAGGACGGCAAGCCCGTCCCGCTCGCCAAGGAAGGCGCCAAGGGCTACCTGCTCGTCTACTTCTACCCGAAGGCCAAGACCGGCGGCTGCACCAAGCAGGGCTGCTCGCTGCGCGACGGCTGGGCCGACCTCCAGAAGGCCGGCGTGAACGTCCTCGGCGTCAGCACCGACGACGAGAAGCTGCAGAAGGAATTCAAGGAAGAGCAGAAGTTCCCCTTCCGCCTCCTGGCCGACAAGGAGAAGAAGGCCGTCACCGAAGCCTTCGGCGTGAAGAACCTCGTCGGCATGGCGAGCCGCAGCGCCTTCCTCTTCAAGGACGGCAAGTGCGTCTATGCCGACCACAAGGGACACACCAGCGACCAGGCCCAGCTGATCCTCGACTTCCTGAAGTCCGAGAAGAAGTAAGCCCAGGAAATCCTCCCAACAGAAAGGCCGCATCGGACGATGCGGCCTTTTTCGTGTCCTGACGGAAGGCTCAGTGGCCCTTGATCGGGAAGAGGTCCGTCACGCTGTTGTTGCCGTGGATGCGACGGATCGCGTCGGACAGCAGCGGGGCGATCGAAAGCACCGTGATCGGCAGGTCCTTCGGCCAGTCGGACGGCACGGAGTTGGTCGTGATGACCTCGTCGATGACGCCGCGGCGCAGGCGCTCGTAGGCGATGTCCTGGATCATGCAGTGCGAGACGACGGCGCGCACCGAGCGGGCGCCGTTCTTCTTGAGGAGTTCGGCGGCGGCGACGAGCGTACCGGCGGTCTCCGTCATGTCGTCGACGAGGATGATGTCGCGGCCTTCGACTTCGCCGACGAGGCTGGTGGCCTGGACGGTGGTCGCGCTCGTGCGGCGCTTGGCCACGAAGCCGTAAGGCAGATTAAGCATGTCGGCCACGGCCGAGGCGTACTTCAGGCCGCCCACGTCGGGCGAGAAGACCGTGGCGTCCTTGAGCCAAGGCTTGTTCTTGATGTGCGCGTAGAAGACCGGCGAAGCGTAGAGATGGTCGACCGGGATGTCGAAGAAGCCCTGGATCTGCTGGGCGTGCAGGTCGACCGTGAGGACGCGGTTGGCGCCGGCGGCGGTGAGCAGGTTGGCGACGAGCTTGGCCGTGATCGGCACGCGGGGCTTGTCCTTGCGGTCCTGGCGGGCGTAGCCGAAGAACGGGATCACGGCCGTGATGCGGGCGGCGGAGGCGCGACGGAGAGCGTCGATCATGATCAGCAGCTCCATGATGCGGTCGTTGGCCGGGGCGCAGGTCGGCTGCACGACGTAGACGTCGCAGCCGCGGATGTTCTCGTTGATCTGCACGAACGTCTCGCCGTCCGGGAAACGGTTGACGGTGGCGGTGCCGAGCGGGACGCCGAGATGCTCGCAGATTTCCTTGGCCAGCGCCGGGTTGGCGTTGCCGGTGAAAATCTTCATCTCAGGGAGGCTCATGTCGGTTAACGTTTAGCAGAGTCCAAGGAGGCGGCGAGCGAATCAACCTTTTTGAACAGTTCAGGCAGACGGCGCGAGAGGACGACCAGGCGGCGCTCCAGGCCGAAGGGCACGGCGGGCGTGCCGTTCATGAAGCCGTCGGCGGGGACATCCTCGAAAAGTCCTGTCTGGGCGCCCAGCTTGACGCGGTCGCCGAGGGTGAGATGACCGGCCACGCCGGCCTGCCCGCCGAGGACGCAATGGTCGCCCAAGGTCGTGCTGCCCGCGATGCCCACCTGCGCGGTGATGAGGCACTGACGGCCGATGCGGACATTATGGGCGATCTGGACGAGGTTATCGATCTTGGTGCCCCGCCCGACCACCGTCTGGCTGAAGCGGGCGCGGTCGAGGGTGGAGTTGGCGCCGACCTCGACGTCGTCTTCCAGCACCACGTTGCCGATCTGCGGGATGCGGCGGATCTCTCCGTTGACCGGTTCGTAACCGAAGCCGTCGGAGCCGATGACGGCGCCGGACTGGAGGCGGCAGCGGGCGCCGAGGACGCAATAATCGCCGACGGTGACGCCGGACTTAAGCCAGCAATCGGGGCCGACGGAAGCCTGGACGCCGACATGGCAGCGGGCCTCGAGGACGGCGCCGGAAGCGACGACCGCTCCTTCGCCGATCACGCAGAGCGGACCGACATGGGCGGACGCGTCGATCCGGGCGCTCGCGGCGACGACGGCCGAAGCATGGACGCCGGCGGGCGGGCGCGGCCAGAGACGCGCCTCGAGCACCGAGCAAAGCAGCGCGAGGGCGTAGGAAGGATTGTCGACGCGCAGGAAGGCCTGGCCGGCGGCGGGCTTCCCCGCGAAGGCGAGCGGTACGAGGATCGCGCCCGCCTTCGAGGAAGCGACGGCGTCGGCGTACTTCACGTTGCCGAGGAAAGAAAGGTCGGCGGAAGTCGCTTCGGCCAGGGCGGCGATGCCCGAGATCGGACCGACGCAGGCGCCCTCGACGGCTTTGGCTCCGGTCAGGGAGGCAAGTTCGGCGATGGTGAAGGCGAGCGGCATGGTCCTAAATGAAGCGCCCCTGACTGGCAGGGGCGCGGCAGGGTCTTACTTCGCAGCCGGCTTGTCGCCAGCGGCAGGAGCAGGAGCCGCGGGGGCGGCGGGGGCCGCGGGGGCGGCAGGAGCGGCGGGGGCGGCCACCGGAGCGGAAGCCTTGTAGGCGGCGTTGAGTTCCTTCACGACGTCCTCGGTGACGTCGAGGGAAGCGTCGGAGAAAAGCACGGGGGCCTTGCCGATGATGAGGTTAAGACCCTTGGCCTTGGCGACCTTCTCGGCCTGGACGCGGGCGTCGGCGACGATCTGCTTGTTCATCTCGGCGACGCGCTGCTGGATGGCGGCACGGGCTTCGTTGACGAAGTTCTGAAGCTCGGAGCGGCGCTGCTGGAAGGTGGCGTTCTTCTGCTGGAACTCGGCGGCGACGGCCTTCTTGCCGTTCTCGCTGAGCATCGGATCCTGACCGCGCTTGTCGATGCCCTGGAGTTCGGTCTGCAGCTGTTCGACGGCCTTGATGCGCTCGTTGACGGAAGCCTGGGCGGATTCCTCGGACTTGCGGATCTCGGCCTGGAGGTCGGCGGCCTTGGCGTATTTCTTGAAGATCTCCTGGTCGTCGACGATGCCCACGTTGGGGGCGGCGGCGAAGACGGAGGCGGAGGCGAACAGGAGGGCGAAGAGGGACTTCATGGGGGTGTCGGTTTTAAGAAGGCGTGAGGCGGGCGGATGGCAATCAAAACACCGTGCCGAAGCTGAAGTTGAACTTCATGCCGCCGGCGTTGATGTCGGCGCCGGTGATGGGCGCCTTGGTCGTCTGCAGAGGGAAGCCGAAGTCGAGGCGCATGACCGCGCCGCCGAGCAGGATGCGCATGCCCAGGCCGTAGTCGGAATTGGCCTCGGAGACGCTGAAGTCGGTCTCGGAGCGGTTGACGATGCCGTAGTCGTAGAACGCGGCGAAGCGGAGGTTGTCGGCGGCCTTGATCGTGTACTCGGCGCTGAAGTAGCCGTAGGTCATGCCGCCCATCGGCTGGTTGCCATGGGAGGTGTCGTACGTGTCGTAGGCGCCGACGTCGTTGTAGCCGAAGCCGCGCATGTCGTAGGCACCGCCGAGGTAGAAGCGTTCGTAGAACGGCAGGTAACCGCCCGTGCCGGTCAGCAGGCCGACGCGGCCGATGACGCCGACCGTCTGTTCGGCGGTGGGCGAGACCAGGAACCAGCGGCCCGTACGGAGCTCGGACTTGAGGTACTTCACGTCGCCGCCGAGGCCGTTGCCGGCGAGTTCTTCGGTGAGCGAGATGCGGGAACCCTTGGTCGGGAAGTTGTATTCGTCGCGGGTGTCGTAGGTGAGCGAGGCGGAGACGGACGAGATCACGCGGGCGCCCGCGTTGCCTTCGGTCACCACGTCGGCGGGCGCGTTGGCCGTGACGTTGTCGACGGACATGCGACGTAGGTTATAGCCGATACGGCCTTCGATGTTGCTGAAGACGCGGCGGCGGGCGTACAGGCTGACGCCTTCGGAGAGCACGGAGTAGTTGGCCGAAGCGTAACCGGCGTAACGGCGCTCGATCGAGTAGCCGACGGCGAGGTCGCGCTCCCAGAGGGCCGGCTCTTCGAAGGAATGCTCGAAGGAGTTGGTCAGGCTGCCGACCGAGATGCGGACGCGGAACTTCTGGCCGTCGCCGCGGTACCAGCCCTCGGAGTTGGCGAAGTCGAAGTTGGATTCGGCGTACTCGACGAAGCCGACGAGGCCTTCGACGGTGCTGTAACCGGCGCCGAAGCTGACCTGGCCGGTGGGACCTTCCTTGACCGTGACGCGAAGGTCGCTCTGGCCGGGGATCGGGGTCGGGACGGGGGTCACGCGCACTTCTTCGAAGAACTGCGTGTTACGGAGACGCGCCTCGGAGACGCGGGTGCGGGCGAGGTCGAAGACTTCGCCGGGCCCGAGCGCGAGCTCGCGGGCGATGACGGTGGAACGGGTCTTGGTGTTGCCCTGGATCTCGACGGCGCGGACCGTGTGGCGCTGCCCTTCTTCGATCTGGAACTTCACGTCGATCGCGCCGGTCTTGAAATCCGGCTTCCGGACGACCTGCACGGAACTGTTGATGTAGCCCATCTGGCCGTAGTATTCGCGCAGCTTGTCGGCGGCGGCCTCGATGGCGGGGACGGCGAAGGCCTCGCCGGCGGCGAGGCGGTCGAATTCGGCGGGGTGGGCTCCCCGACGGAGGGAGGGTTCGGCGACGACCTTCTCCAACGCGGCGGTGGCGAAGAGCGGGTCAGCGGCGCCGAGGCGGTTGCCCTCGAAGGCGATCGCGCCGACGGTGTACCTGCGGCCTTCCTTGATCTTGAAGACGACGTCGACCCAGCCGGAGCCGTCCTTCACGTCCTTGACCTCGCAGACCTTCTCCGGGTCGGCGTCCTCGACTTCGACGTCGAGGTAGCCCTTCGAGCGGTAGAACTCGCGGAGCTTCTTGCAGTCGGCGCGGTATTGCTCGGGGTCGAGACGGCCGCCGCCGATGAGCCAGGACCACTTGTACCAGCGGTATTCGCTGGTCTTGAGGTCGGCCGCGGACCAGAGCTCATAACGGTCGAAAGCCGCGGCGCCTTCGAAGCGGAAATTGTCGACCTTGAGCTCGACGCCCTCGTCGACGATGACGGCGACGATCTTGCCGCCGGCGGCGTCGCGGAGCTGGGAGGTCACGCGGGCGAACGGACGCTTCTTGCGCAGTTCGTTCTGGAGCTTGACCTCGGAGCGACGGAGCTGGGCCATGTCGAGCGGCTCGCCGACCTTGAGGTCTTCGAGCTCGTTGCCGCCGAACCAGCCGGACTTGCCGACGAGGCCGTCGCCGCCGACATACTCGACGCCCTTGAGGATCGGCCGAGGTTCGACCGTGACGACGATGTCGACCTCGCCGGTCTTGGGATCGAGCACCGGCTCGACGAAGGCCTGGTTGAAGCGGCCCGTCGCGTAGAGGGAGCGGACGGTGCTGGCGACCGCGTCCTTGGAGAAAGGCTGGCCTTGGCGCAGGGCGACGAAGCCGAGGACGAACTGCTCGGACACGGCATTGCCGTCGGTCTTGATCCGGATGGAGCGGACGAGCGGATCCTTCGTCGCCGGGGCGAGCTGGGCCGTGCCGACGAGAGGCGACAGGGCGAGGGCGAAGCAGGCGGCGCGCAGCCAGCTGCGGCGGAAGGAGGGGTTATTCATTATTTCGGTAATCTTTGGCCGGAGATTCGAAGCGTGTCAGCCCCGGATTAAAGAGCAAGTTGATGTCGGAGGTGGGGCCGTTACGGTTCTTGGCCACGATGAGCTGGCGGGCGTAGCAGCCGTCCTGGCCGGCCTGCTCGGCCTCGGCCTCGGCGGCCTTGCCCTGGCTGGCCGGGGGCTTGGAGATGAGCATCACGATATCGGCGTCCTGTTCGATGGAGCCGGACTCGCGGAGGTCGGACATGCGGGGCTGGCGGGCCTCGTCCTCGGACTTACGGTTGAGCTGGGCGAGGGCGATGATGGGGATCTTGAACTCCTTGGCCATGGCCTTGATGCTGCGGGAGACCTCGGCGATCTGCTGTTCGCGGGGCAGGCCCGAATCGAGGCCGTTGATGAGCTGGATGTAGTCGATGACCACCATGTCCAAGGGGGTGCGGGCATGGACGCGGCGGCACTTGGCGCGGATCTCGAGGATGTTCTGGCCGCCGTTGTCGTCGACGATGAGCGGCAGGCCCTTGTATTCGTTGGCGGCCTGGACGAGGTCGACCTGCATGCGCTCGTCGGGGTGGGCGGTCCGGAGCTTCTGCATGTTCACGCGGGCGCGGGAGCAAAGCAGACGCAGGGCCAGTTCGCGGGCCGGCATTTCAAGGGAGAACAGCAGGACGTTGGACGGCTTGCGGGCCTCGCTGGGCTTGGGGAAGAGCGCGGCCTCGATGAAGTTGAGCGCGATGGAGGTCTTGCCCATGCCGGGACGGGCGGCGACGACGACCATCTGGCCCGACTGGAAACCGAAGGTGAGCGCGTCCAGGTCGGGGAAGCCGGTCGGCACGCCCTGCACCGAGTTGCGGTCGCGGATGATGCGCTGGACGAGCTCCATGGCCTCGGCGATGGGCCCGTCGATCGTCTGGGCGGATTCGGAGATGCGGTCCTCGCTGATGCGGAAGAAGGATTGTTCGACCTCCTCGAGCAGGCGCTCGATGCCTTCGGCGTGCGTGTGCGCCTTCTCGACCGTCGTGACCGCGGTGGAGATCAGCTGCCGCAGGAAGTGCTTCTCGCGGATGATGGCGAGCCAGTGCGGGGCGTGCGCGCTCGAGGAGATGAGGCCCGTCAGCTCGTTGACGTACGTCGCGCCGCCGGCGGACTCCAGCTTGCCCTCGCGGCGGAGCTGTTCCGTGAGCGTGATCTCGTCGATGCCCGTGCTCGCCTGGTTGAGCTGGACGGCGACGGCGTAGATGTCCTGGTGCTTCGGATCGAAGAAGTAGTCGGGCGTGACGCGCTGCTCGAGGCAGCGCTGGAGCGTGTCGCCGCCGTCGATGACGATGCTCGCGATCAGGCCGCGTTCGGCGTCGAGGTTATGGGGCGGCACGCGGTCGCCGTAGTTGGGAGCGGCATCGCGGCGCTGGCGCTGGGATCGGTCGGCCATGGGAAGATGGCAGTGTGCCGAGGCAGGGGGCAGAGGACAGCGCCAAACGGCGGGGGCCGTTCACGCCTTGTTCGCACCCTATTCACAGGGCGCGGAGCCCCGTAAAAGAAAAAGGCGCGAAGTTCGCACTTCGCGCCTTTCCGGGAAGCCCGTCCGCTTACTCGGACTTGGCGGCCTTTTCCTTGCGGGGCTTGCGGGCCTTCTTGTCGTCGCGGAACTCGCGCTCTTCGGCCTCGGGGGCCTCTTCGGCGGCGACTTCGATCGGGTTCTCGGAAACCACTTCGAACTCCTGCTCGACCATGACGGAGCCATGGAGGCGGATGCTCGTGGTGTGCTTGCCGAGGAGCTTGACGGGGCCCTGGCCGAGGTGGATGCGCTTGCGCTCGATCTCGAGGCCGTGCTCGGCGAGCTTGGCGGCGATCTCGGCGGTGCTGATCGCGCCGAACATCTTGCCTCCTTCGCCGGTCTTGACGGCGAAGACGAGCTTGATGGCGGCGAGCTTGGCGGCGGTCTCGTTGGCGACCTCGAGGTCGCGGGCTTCACGGACTTCGCGGGCCTTCTTGAGGGCCTCGACGTACTTCGTGTTGGAGCGGTTGACGGGGAGCGCGATGCCCTGCGGGAGCAGGAAATTGCGCGCGAAGCCCGCGCGGACGCGGACCTGCTCGCCTTCGGCGCCTAGGCCGTCGACGGGCTTGATGAGGAGAACTTCGGTGAATGCCATGGTCTTGCTTGGGTTATAAGGTTGGAGGGGGAAAGATTAGA
>Ga0222712_10005652_pt1 | contig 12565 bp, 13 predicted proteins | sample C33_657DmetaG_FD_165043 | JGI IMG/M metagenome (GOLD analysis project Ga0222712, IMG submission 165043) | Estuarine water microbial communities from San Francisco Bay, California, United States - C33_657D | ecosystem: Environmental > Aquatic > Marine > Unclassified | place: USA: California...
TCCTGCATGCCTACCGGACGGAAGTGAGCTTTCCCTGGCAGGGGGAGACCGTGAAGTTCAGCGCGACCGCGCCGATGCCCGCGGAGTTCGAGGAGGCGCTCGGCGAAGACGCGGGCGGCGGTGGCAAGCCTGATAAGCCGAAAACCGGCCCGGGAGGGCGGCAGATCTCGCCCCGCCTGCGGATCCGGCTCTGAGTTCAGGGCGCGCCCCAGACCTTCTTCAGCACCGCGACCATCTCGGGGTCGTGCGCCTCGAGCTCCGCGCGGTGGTAAGGGAAGAAATCGTTCTGCCCGAAGAAGGCCTCGGTCGTCTCGGCGAAATATTCCATCGGCGTGGTCATCGCGTAGGCGCGGACGCCCTCCGTGATCTTACCCTGCCAATTCTTGCGGCTGACTTTGTCGTAGGACTTGCTGGCCACGGCGCGGTCGTAGCAGGCCTTGACCTCGGGGTGGTTGAAGCCGAGGACCTGATCGTGGTAGGCGTGGGCCAGTTCGTGCAAGGTCAGGAGAGGCATGCGCAGCACCTCCTTGTCGAGGTTGGCGACGCCCGAGAATTCGACGCCTTTGACCATGGCGGGGTTGCGGCCGTTCTGCTTGAGCCAGCCCGCGCCCGGGTGGTACTCGGCCCCGGCGCCTTTGCCGTAAGGAGGGGAAAGCCACAGGGTCACCTTCTTCATCTGAGCGACCGCCTTGGCCGGCACAAGGCGCTCGACGTCCTCGAGCTGCTTGCCGATCAGCACGAGCCCTCGCTCGGTCTCGGCCTTTTTCTCTTCGGTTAGGAGTTCGAGGCGAATGAGGACCGACCAGCCACGAAGAATCCGCGATTCGTAGCGCAACGGCAGTGGCGCTGTAGCCTCCGCGCTGGCGGGGGTCTTGGCAGGGGCGGTCTCGGCGGCCGTAAGGCAGGTCACCAAGGCCAGCCAGAGGGTGGGGTGGAGTAAGCGGGGCATGCCCCTTTCCTAGGCGCCGCTCGGGGGCTAGCAAGCCTCAGCCTTCGCCGCTGGGGTCGTAAGGCCTTGCCGGACGACATAGCGGATGAAGCCTGCGACATCGTGCACCCCGGCTTGCGCATGAGGTTGGTGCGGTGGTTCTCGGCCGTCTTGGTGCAGATGGTAAGTTTGGCGACCACTTCCTTGCTCATATCGCTCTTGGCGGGCAGCACGGTGATTTCGCGTTCCCGCAGAGTCAGCAGGTCGATCATCGAGTCCGCTTGGGTGCTGGGTTCAGCCAAGGCCCCGCGCACGGTCTTGCTGAAATGATCCTTAAAACCTGGTGTTTCCCTTGGCGATGAAGCCGAGGGCGTGCCGTGCCGAGAGGACGGTGGCGCGGACTTGGCGGAACGGGATTTTCACAGTGTCGTGTTGGTTCTATCACTTGCCGGGGCGGTTTGGGGTGTCGCCACCTCTGGCAACGTTCAAAGGATCGCCCAGCGGGTCGTTGTGCGCATCGAAGGCGGTGAGCACGGCTTTCTCCTTGCTGTTGGCGATGACGCGAAGGCGCGCCTTGGACGTGGTTTGCGGGACGATGGCGCAAACGAATTCGCCGCCGATGCCCCGGCCATTGAAGCAACTCCTCCACTGCGAATTTTTGTCGTCCCAGGTTTCGATGATATAGCGCGAGATGCCGGAGGCCGGATCTTCTTTAAGCTTGAATTCGTTGATGGAAACGGGGCGCCCGAAATCGAGCAGGAACGCAGGGCCCGTCGCACCGGCGGCAACGGCAATCTCGGTCATTTGGGCGGGATGTTTCGGTGAACTGCCGGCAGCGCTGAGATTTTTGACGAAGCAGTCCTTGAAAGTGGAGCGCTTGTCTTTTTCACGATCCATCACCGCCATGATGCCCTCGCCTTTGGAGAGGTAAAATCGGCAGTTGTTCCACGTAGCCTCGGTCCAGTCGGTGGTGTTGATGATGGCGGCGCGGACGCGCGGTTGCAGGGGACGCTTGGATTTCGCGTTAATGACGCAGTTTTCCATGACGATGCCCATGTTGGGATGCCCATCCGAAGCATAGCAGCAGAGGAGGAAGCCGGGGCCGTCGGTATCGTGGAAGTTGCAGTTGCGCATGATCATGTTGTCGCAATTACCCTCGAAGTCGAAAGCCTCGCCGTCGCCGCTGCCGAGGCCGATGTCCACGAACCCCCACTCGCTATCCTCGAAAATCCAGTCTTTGCAACGGAAGAACATCGCTCCGGCCACACCGTTGAAGGAGCGGAAGCCGCGACCAACATCGTGCGTGACACAGTTTTTCACGGAGCCTTTGATCACGCCCCGGATGCCGAGCTGCCACTGGTAGCCTTCTTCGAAGAGGCAGTTTTCAAAATTCAGGTTGGCGAAGTTGTAAACGAAGGATGCGTTCTTGTTGAAGTTGTCGGGACTGTTCGTCCAGAAGCCGGATGCGAGTCTGCGGAAGACACAGTTTTTCACCATGATATCCTGCATGACGATTTTCTTGTCGGTTTCCCGCGAGAAGAGGCAGACGCCGAGGCCGATCTTGCGCTTCGGGTAGTCCTCGTAGCGCCCGTAAAACAGGGAGTCATGGAAGTAGCAGTCTTCGATCCAAAGGTATTTCCGGGTGGGAGCGCCCTTGGCGTATTCGGCGTAGATGCCGGTCATGCAGCGGGCGAATTCGATGCCCACGATCTTGTAGCCGCCTTGGTTGTCGAGGCGGATACCGGTGCGGTCCTGCTTGAAATCCTCGCGGTCAATGATGGGCTTATTGCCCTGCCCATAGGAACTGATCAGGATTGGCTTTTCGGGTGTGCCACTCCCTTTCGGGGTGAATTCTTCGTTCCAGGTGTCGCCCTTTTTGAGAAGGATGCTGTCGCCGGCCTTGTACTCGATGGAGGCTTTGGTGAGCGTTTTCCAAGGGCCTTTCGCTCCCGCCTTGGCGGCGGCGAGTCCGTCGAGACTGTCATCGCCGGTGGACTGGCTGACGTAATAGGTCGCCGCCTTGGCGGTGAATCCGCCGCAAAGCAGGGCGGCTGCGAAGAGGGAAATCTTACAGGTAGCGCGGAAGAAGCGGGGCATGCCCCTTCCTAGGTGCCGCACGGGGTCTAGCAAGCCTCAGCCTTCGCCGCTGGGGTCGTAGAGGCCTTGCCGGACGACATAGCGGATGACGCCTGCGACATCGTGCACCCCCAGCTTGCGCATGAGGTTGGTGCGATGGTTCTCGGCCGTCTTGGTGCTGATGTTGAGTTTGGCGGCCACTTCCTTGCTCGTATGGCTCTTGGCGAGCAGCACGGCGATTTCGCGTTCGCGGTCGGTGAGGCCGGAACCCATCTGGTCGACCCGCGTCTCCGGGCTGTTGAGGGCCTCGACCAAGGCACGATTGTAGACCTCGCTGAACCAGGACTCCCCTTCGGCGATCGCGTCCATGGCCTTGCGCAATTCGGAGAGCGGGGCTGACTTGTTGACGAAGCCCCGGACGCCTTCTTTGAGCAAGCCGCGGGCCAGCTGTTTCTCGGACTTGCCGGAGAAGACGAGGACGCGGAGTTCAGGGAGAGTGTTACGTAGGCGATGCAGCACCTCGATGCCGGTGATGCCCGGGAGGAGGATGTCGAGGATCAGGATGTCCGGCTTGAGACGGAGGGCGAGTTCGACCCCTTCGGCGCCATCGGCCGTCGAACCGATGACCTTGAACTTCCCCTTGCCCTCGAGCATCTCCATGACCAGCTCACGGATGGCCGTCTGATCCTCGATGATGACCACGCTTTTCGTTTTCTGGGCCGGGCTCTTCATGTTCATACGATGTTGGAGGTTGGGTGGTGCGGGTCGAACCTTAACCCAGGGATGCCTTTGAATAGAATGCTTTATTAGTAGGGTTTTTAACCTAATCACCCTTCCAGCCCTTGCCTCACTCTTTCGTAGGGTCAACGAGGCCTTGACGTATCATGTAGCGCACCAGACCCGCGACGTCATGCACCCCGAGTTTGCGCATGAGGTTCGAACGGTGGTTCTCCGCCGTCTTGATGCTCAGCCCGAGCCGATGGGCCACCTCCTTGCTGCTGTGGCTGCCCGCGATCAGCAGGGCGATCTCGCGCTCCCGCGGGGTCAGCTGCTCGATCAGGCGGTCGGACTGGATGCGCGGGTTCGCGAGCGCGTCGCGGACGGTCTGGCCGAAGGCGTCGTCGAACCAGTTACCGCCTTGACCGACCTTCGCCACGGCCTGGCGGAGCTCCGTCAGGGTCTGCGACTTGTTGACGTATCCCTGGATGCCCTCCTGCACGAGGTTCCGGATCACGTGCGCCTCCTGCCGCGCGGAGAAGACGAGCACCTTCGTCCGGATCGAGGTCCGCCGCAACCGCCGCAGGAACTCGATCCCGCCCATGCCCGGCATCTGGATATCGAGGACCACGATGTCCGGTTCCAATCGCGCGACCAGCTCGAGCCCTTCCGGTCCGGAGGAGGCCGCGCCGACGACCATCGGTCCGGGTGTCCGGCCGAGCAGCTCGACGATCATCTCGCGGATGGCCGCCTGATCCTCGACGACCACGAGCCGGGGCGCCGCCGATGGCCGCGTCGGCGCGAGGGCGGTGTGCCGTGGGGTGGGGCGGCTGACACGGATCTTCACGCGACGAGGACTCATGGTGATGCGTGAGGTGTCTCTGGTTTTGCCAACTTCGATGCAATGGAAAGGGTCTGGGGTTCATCATCCATGCGACACTCACGCGCGTTCTCCTTGTTGCTGGTGCTGGTGCTTCTGAGCGGGCTCACGGCCTTTGTCACGCTGCTTGTCGCGCTGTCACCGGTCGCGGCTGCCGAGCTGACGGTGGCGGCGAAGCGGACGCGTCTGCGGCAGGAGGCCTCGGCGCTTTTGCGCCTCGCGCTCGCCGAAGTCCAAGCCGCCGCCGGTGCGGATCAGGCCGCCACCTGGATGGACGGCGAGACCGCGGTCGCTTCGCGTCGCACGGCCTCGGGGCGCGAGGAGGTCCGCCTGTCCGGCGAACGGACGCTCGATGGCACGCTCTGGCGTTGGCGGTGCGAGGACATCTCCTGCGGTCATGACCTCGGCGGCGAGGCGACGGCCTCCCGTCGGGCGAGCCCATGGGCGCGGGGTCAGGTGGCACGCCAGGCGGTCGCTTCCGGAGCGGCGGCTTCGCTGCCGGGCGACACCGAAGCCCTGGCGGGGGAGTGGGGTGATGAGGAGCTTTACCGTTCCGTGACCAATCTCCCGACGCAGCCCGGCAGGAGTTGGGGTGGCTGGGGATTGCTCACCAATCCGGTCCTTGGCGGTTGGAAGCGGGACCTCGGGTCGCCGGAGCTCTTAGCCGCCACGGTCGGCCCGGAGGTCGCGACGGCCTTGGCTAAGGCGGACCTGCGCGACAATCGCGCCGCGGGGCTGCCGGTCATCCAGGCGGCAGGTTCGGATCACGCCTTAAGCCATTTCGCTCCGTTGGTGGACCTACGGCTGAGCCTCGGTTTTTTCAATGCGCGTACGGACGGGCGACATCGGATGCGTTTCCACGTCTCGGGGCTGCTATGGAATCCTTCGTCGGCGCCCCTGTTGGCCGAGGCGGAAGGCAGGCTCTACCTGCTGGAAGTCATCGGCGCTCCGGAGGTGACCGTGCGTAATCTCGACAGTGGCGCCGGCTTTACCGTCGACCTTGATGATTCGCCGGTCGGGGATTTCGGCATCTTCAATCAGTACCCGCGTGAAGCGGGTCTCTGGGCCTGGATCGATGTGGGCGATGTGGCTCGCTATGGGATGTCGCGCCGCGGCCTGCTCCCCGGTGAGTGCTATGCGTTCCTGGGGCCGTCGCCCGCGGGTCAGCCGCAGGGCCTTTCGCGGGTGCTCACCGCCGAAACCTGGCGCTACGAGGCCGATTCCCGGGGTGCCGGTTGGCGTCGGCCCTCGCCGCAGGTCTTCTTGCCTGATGACCGGATCGAGATCTCCGTCCGCTTTGTCTCGCCGCTGACCTTTCGGCTGCGTCGGGTCGTCGGGGAGCCGGCGCGGGATCTGCCGATCGGTGATTACCCCGGAGCGGTCGTGCAGGAGATCGGACAGGTCTGGTTTTCCGACTTCAAGTGTGAGTTGTCCGGGCGGGATTATTCGCGGCCGGATAGCGCCGGTTACACGCTGGCGGAGCGGCGGGCCTGTCTGCGACTGTCGTGGCTCCCGCGGGGTTGGGCGGAAATGAGGGAAGCGGTGCGACGCGACGGGCTGCTTCGCGACCGTTGGGATCTATCCCGGCCCGAGGAGGCCACGCTTTGGGCGGTGCGTGAACCTCTGGCGGCCGCCTTGGCGCCGTTCGAGGGGCCCGACGCTTTGGCGGTCGGGGTCTTGAGTGATACCGCCCTGAATCTCCATCTGGCCAACACCCCTGGGGCTTACGCCGACCTCCGGCTGCGCGGGGTGCCCGGTCTGCCGGTCGTCTCGGTCGGCGCGTTACGCCATCTGCGTCGCAAGATGGATTGGGCGCGCCTTGACGACTCCTTCGGTTCAGCCCCCTTGCGGGTCGCCGAGCCTGGTCGACACTCGGAGAATCCCCGTCTGCTCCCGAGCAGCGGGGGCTCAGGGGAGGGTGAGGGTTGGATGGTGGCTGGTCCGTTCAACGTGAACTGCTCCGACCCCGAGGCTTGGTTAAGCTGGCTGCGGGCCTCCTCCTCGCCGTGGCAGGCGCAGTCCGGCGGCCCCTTCGCCTCCGCGACGCTCCGTCGGCCCTTCTGGCCGCTGCAACCGGCCGGCGCCCAACTCGCGCAGTGGGCGGCGGCGAGCGCCCCCGCTTGGACGGATGAGGAACTGTCCCGCCTCGACCCCGCGGCGGCGGTCGCGCTTTCCGCCAGACAGCCGGTGCGTTTCCTCGACGAGCGCAAACTCGCCGCTCTGGCGCGCGAACTGGTGCGGCTAAGGTCGGAGCTCGGTGCGCCGTTCGCTTCGCTCGAGGCCTTCGCCCGGTCGGGTTTACTGAAGCGTGCCTTGGCCGCCGCCCACTGTAACGACGTGCCGGGTGCGACCGCGGAGGGCTGGCTCGCGGTCACGGAGGACGACCTGCTGGAACAGTGGGCCCCGCACCTGACGGTACGTGGCGATACCCTGCGCCTGGTGGGGCAGGTTTCCTTCACCGACCCTCGCCAGCGCGGGGCCCAAGGTGTCGAGGCGATCCTGCAACGCACCGCCGCCTTGCGTCCGGACGGACGCTGGGGGCGGGTCTGGCGCGTGTTGCAAGTGCGATTCTTGTAACCAAGGAGCTCGGTCGGGAACTTGACTGTCGGAGGATTTCCCCAAAGGTATGGGTATGGAATCCAACCCGTTCATCGTCTCCGAGGCCCCGGCCTCCGACCGCGTCGCCTTCTTCAAGCGCACCTACCTGCACGTCGCGGGCGCCTTCGCCGCCTTTGGCGCGCTGCTCTACGCGTTCTTCGTGACCGACGTCGCCCGCTCCATCATGCAGGGCTTCGGCTCCATCATGAGCTCCATGGGCGGGTTTGGCATCTTGGTCGTCATGCTCATGTTCTGGGGAGGCACCTACGTCGCCCAGAAGATGGCGGAGAACCGCGCCTCGCGTCCTTCCCAGTACCTCGGTCTTGGTCTCTACGTCGTGCTCGAGGCCATCATCTTCGTGCCCCTGATCGTGATGGTCGCCTTCAAGACCAACGGCAACCCCGGCGAGATCCTCATCCCGGCCTGCGCCGTCACCGCCGCCTTGGTCGTCGGGCTGACCGTCGCCGTATTCACGATGGGTATCGACTTCTCCTTCCTGCGCGTGGCCATCGTCATCGGTAGCATCTGCGCCCTCGGCATCATCCTCGTGGCCGCCTTCACCGACAGCCAGCTCGGTAATTGGTTCTCGATCATCATGATCCTGCTGATGGCCACCGTCATCCTCTACCAGACGCAGGTCATCAAGGATAGCTGCGAGACCGACCAGCACGTGCTCGCCGCCTTCATCCTCTTCTCGGCCTTCGTCACCTTGCTCTTCTACGTCATCCGCCTCTTCGCCGGTCGCCGAGACTGACCTCGTTCTGCGGTAACTTTGAGAGGCTCCCCGGTGTTCCATCGGGGAGCCTCTCTGCTTATGCGACCTCTGCTTTTGCTACTCCTTTCTTTCCTGGGGGCGGTTTCCCTCCCAGCCCAAGGTAAGCTCCGGGAACTGCTGTCCGCACGGGCTCCCGACGGGTTTGTGGAGCAGTCGTGGACTCTGGACGGCGTGAAGCGCACCGCCTGGGTCCGCGTCCCCAAGGAGGCCAAGGGACCGCTGGCTGTGGTTTTCTGCTGGCATGGCCACGGCGGTCGCTCCGCCCAGGCCGCCGGTCGATGGGGCTACGATCAGGCGGACACCACCTCGATCCTGGTCTTCCCGCAGGGGCTACCGACGGTCTCGCCGCTGGTGGACAAGGAAGGCCGCATGCCGGGATGGCAGACTGCCGTCGGCGGCGAGGGCGATCGGGACATCCGGCTGTTCGATGCCATCCTGGCCGACCTCCGTAAGACGCAGTCCATCGATGAGCGACGGGTCTATTCCATGGGCCACTCGAACGGCGCCGCCTTCAGCTACCTCCTTTGGCAGGCCCGTCCGACCGTCCTCGCGGCGATCGGGTCCGTCGCCGGGTCGCTGCGCGGCGACGTCAAGGAACTACCGCCGCTGCCGGTCATCCATGTCGCCGGCGAGAACGATCCTTTGGTGAAGTTCGCCTGGCAGCAGGCCACCTTCGTCGCGGTCCGCCGTTTCAACCATTGCGCGGACACCTCCAAGCCGTGGGCCAAGGAGGGTGTGCTGACGGCCTCGATCTATGAATCTGACCGCGGGGCGCCTTTGGTCACCGCCTTGCACCCGGGCGCACACGAGTACCCGAAGGGCGCCTCCGAGCTCATCGCCCGTTTCTTCAAGACGCAGGTCCGGCCGACCCGCTGACCTTGCGGGCGAGGTAGAAGCGCGTCTCGCCGCAGAACGCGCGCACCTCCGCGGACTCGGCGGCGAGTTCGGTGCTGAGCGGCGAGGTCAGGACCTCGAACCCCGCGGCGTGGAGTTCGGCGAAAGTCTCCGCTTGGGTGCTGCTGTGCATGAAGACAGGGGAGGTCGACGTCTCGTGCCAGCGGTCCCCTGGTATCTCGCCGTCGGCCTGCCGCGCCCAGTGTCCGGCCAGAGCCCCTTTCTCGCGGTCGGCGCCGGAGCCGAGGAAGAGCCCGCCGGGGCGGAGGACCCGGTGGATCGACCGCAGGGCCCGGGCCCGGTGCGCGGCATCGGGCAGGCACATCAGGCCGTTGAAGGCGTAGATCACGCCGTCGAAACTCGCGTCGGGGTAGGTGAGGGCGGTGGCGTCCTGCTGTTCGACCCGCCTGCCCCAGCCGGCCCTAGCTTCCTCCAAGACTCCCCGGGCCACCTCGACCATGGCCGGGGAGAAGTCGGTCGCCGTGACGTCGCGGTAGCCCCTTTGCAGGAGTCCCAGCGCCACCCGGCCGCCACCGCAGCCTACTTCCAGCAGGCGGTTAGCCGACGTGAAGTAGCGCGCGATGAGTAGTTCCTCCGAATTCCAAAGTCCGACGCGCAGGGCGGCTCGTCCGTATTCGAGGGCGGTCGTCAGTTCCTGCCAGTGGGCTCGTGGGTCGCGCGCCATGCGGGTCGCAGGCAAGCGAAACTTGCCAGCAAGGCAATCCTCGGGAAACTCTGCCCCATGTCCCGGCATCTCTTCGCCCTCCTTTGCCTGTTCGGCCTGACGGCCTGCGACAACCGTCCGTCCCGCCCGGCCGCGATCGTGACCGAAGAGGCCGGCATCGAGGTCCGTTTCCCGGTCCGCATCGGACCAGTCGCCACCCGCCAGCGTCTGGCCGTGACCGAGCTGGAGAAGGCCCGCGGGCTCATGTCCACGGCCAGCTTGCCGGAGGACGAGGGCATGGCGTTCCTCTACCGGGACGACACGCGCATGAGCTTCTGGATGAAAGGCACCTTGCTCGACCTCGACATCGCCTTCGTGGCCGCCGACGGCACGATCCTGGAAATCCGCACGATGCAGGCCGGCGATACGAACACGACCTCCTCGGCCTCGGAGCGCGCCCGCTTCGCCGTCGAGATGGCCGCCGGTTGGTTTGCCCGTCGCGGCGTCAAGGCCGGTGACAAGGTCGACTTGCCCGGGCTGAGGGCCGGTCTCGCCGCCCGCGGTTTCGTCGCGAGCCACTACCTGCCCTGAGCTTCAGAGGCTGAGCCAGAGTAACCGCAGCGCGGTCGCGGCGGCCAGCAGGGCGAGGAGCAGGATCAAGGCGAGCCGCTCCGAACGCGTCGTGCGGAAGAGTTTCATGCGCGCGGGGCGAGCCGGGCCGCCGCTTCGCGCAGGAAGGCCGTGAGACGCAGGAGGAAGAACGGCGACGGACTGCCGGCGATCGGGGTCAGGGCCGCCTCGGCCGCCGCGATCTCGGCGTCTAGGAGCCGGAACGATTCGCGCCAGGTCTCGGCGGAAATGCAGGTGCGGGGATCCTCGCCGCGGCGGAGCGCGGCCAGGACGGCCGGGCCGGAACGCTCGCGCTCGAGGAGCATCGGCAGGGTCAGCTTGCCGCTGGCCGCATCGGTCCCGAGCGTCTTGCCCGCCTTGGCGTCGTCCTGCAGGAGGTCGACGAGGTCGTCGTAGATCTGGTAGGCGATGCCGAGGTGGCGGCCGAAGGTCGCGCAGGCCGTGATGTGTTCCGGCGGGCGGTCGGCCAGCAGGGCCCCGACGCGGCAGGCGCCCTCGAAGAGCTCCGCGGTCTTGAGCCGGATATGCCGGTAATAATCGTCCAAGCTCAGGCGGTCGTTGCCGCGCGAGAAGGTCTGGCAGACTTCCCCGGAGCAGACCTCGCGGGAAGCGCGGGCGACGATCCGGCAAAGCTCGGAGGTCGTATGCTCCGCGGCCAGCATCAGGGCGTGGGCGAAAAGGGCGTCGCCGAAGAGCACGGCGGCATGCGCGCCGTGCGTGCGGTTCGGCGTGTCGGCGCCGTGGCGCGTATCGGCCCCGTCCAGCACGTCGTCGTGGACGAGCGTGGCGAGGTGGACCAGTTCGACGATCGCCGCGCCCCGGACCAAGGAGAGGGTGGGTTCGCCGCCGGCCCCGGAGGAGAAGGCGAGCAGCGGGCGCAGGCGCTTGCCGGGGTGGGCGAGGACCTCCGTCACCATCGGGCGCACCTCGGGCTCGAAGGCGTCGACCTGCTCGCGCAGGAAATGCTCCAGCGCCGCGAAGTGGGCGTCCAGTCCGGCATGCAGCGGGGAGGTCACGGGCGGACTGTGTCGCCCGCTTCCGTCCGGCGCAAGCGCAGGATGACCGGTCTCAGGGGGCGAACTTGGTCTCGGTCACCAGCGGGACCTTGCCGGTGCCTTCGCAGTCCTTGCACGGCAACCGCTTGTCCTCGATCTTACCTTTCTGGGCTTCGCGCGTGAAACCCAGGGCGCCGCAAGGCTTGCAGGCGATCCGCTCGGTGGTGATGACGCTGAGTTCCGCGCCTTTCTGGATGCTTTCGACGAACTTCTGCAGGGCCGCGTTGGATTCGTCCACGGGCGTGCACTGGAGGAAGGCCTCCCGACGGAGGGTCAGCTTCTTGCCTTCGAGCGGGGCGAACTTGGCGGTGAAGCCCAGGGCGACCATGCCGACGTGCAGGCCGGTGCAGCGCCCGGCGGCGCCGATCTCGGCGGGCTTGTCGAGGAGGAGCACGACGAAGGCGTCCTTGCCTTCGAGCAGCGGGTCGCCGTTGAGGGCGGGCCAGTTGCCCTTGGCGAGGAAGCGGTTCTCGCCCAAGTCCTGCACGACCGTGTAGGTGATCGCGGTCATCGAGCCGGGAGCCCTGGAAAAACCGCCGGTCGCGGCATCGACGACGTGCTGCGAGGCGAAGGCGACGAACAGGCGCTGCAGTTCCCGGGTGGTCTCGAAGGCGAGCGGCTTGTTCAGCTTGGCGAGATGGAAGGTGCGCGTCTCCTTGGCGACCGGCAGGCGAGCCGAGCGGAAGGGCGTGATGGTCACGGCTTCAGGATCCTCCTCCTTGGGGTCCTTCTCCGTTTCCTTCTTCATCTCGCCTTCGGCCGCGGGTTTGGCGGGCGCCGCTTCGGAGGGCTTCTCCGTCATGACGGGTTTGGCGGGGGCGGCCTCGGTCGCCGGTTTAGCCGCGTCGACCGCCGTCGGAGCCGTCGGAGCCGTGACCGGGGCGGCCAGCTTCATCGGCGCCTCCGGCTCGACGCCGACCGCGGCCGCGGTCAACAGGAGGGAAGACAGGAGGCAGCAGGCGAGGTTGGGGCTCATGGGGAGGGTCAGTCGAGGGAGCTCAGGTCGCCCTCGGCTGGCGGCGGTGTCGACTTAGGGGCGGCCGGCTTGGGGTCCGCCGGCTTGGTCTCGGCGGAAGGGGCAGGGGAAGAGGACCCGCCGGAGGGACGGCGCGGGCGATTATCGTCGACGTCAACCGCGTCGCCGTCCTCGTCATCGTCGTCCGGCAGGTCGTCATCCTCGGGGTTGGGCTTGTCGCCGCGGGCCACGCGCTTGCGTCGGACCACGTAATAGCCGACCGCTACGGCGGCGAGGTAGAATCCAAAAAGCACCCCCGTCATCACGAGCAGGGAAATGGGCTCGGCAATGGGCGTGATGAGCGCCACCAGCACCATGATGCCGACCAGCATT
>Ga0222712_10005653_pt1 | contig 12564 bp, 10 predicted proteins | sample C33_657DmetaG_FD_165043 | JGI IMG/M metagenome (GOLD analysis project Ga0222712, IMG submission 165043) | Estuarine water microbial communities from San Francisco Bay, California, United States - C33_657D | ecosystem: Environmental > Aquatic > Marine > Unclassified | place: USA: California...
GACCCTTTTGGAACAGAATCTTTTTCAACACCATGCCCCACCCATTTGATGTATGCAATCATGGCTTTCATTTCACGGCTGCTGCTGTCGAGGGCTTTACCGTTCAGGCTTCTTTCCATGCAGTCGCTCACCCTTTTGTAAACGGTTTCGATCGATCCGCTTCTGTCGCGGAACTTCGGATAGTTGGCGGCAACCGCGCCATAATTGTTGCCCCAGGTTTTTCTTCCTGCATTGAGGTGACAGTTCTGGCAATTCATGCCGTTGGTAACCTGCGCCACGGAACCATTGGGCCCAAGGTATTTGGAGGTATTGGCAATCAGGTCTTCACCGTAGATCACCAATGCTCGTTCTTCTCCCTGCACAGACCTATCCGTAAACAAGCTGGGTGCTGTCCATCCTTCTGAAATAAGTGCGGGGATTTCTTTTTTGGGTGTATTGACGAATTCAATGATTTCAGTAGAGATCACCAGGACCAATGCAATCGTAATGGCATAGATGATCCAGTTTTGTTTCGAATTGTTCATTAGTTGTACTTGTGGTGAACTAAATATAATTCAATTCGAAAGGATGGTACGTGATTTTGGTCACAGGGTTAATGCATTTCATTGCCATATTCCTTAATGATGGCCGCGTCCAGTGATTCCCCAATTTTTTTTAATTCGATAAGCTTGGCGTTCAGGTAGCGATTGGTATTTAATCCAATGGAAACAAGGTTTAGTAGTTCGTTGAGGGCGGTCTTGTTTTTATGCGTAATGTCATCTGCTTTGGCGGGTGGCTGAAATCGCATGATGCCCTCCTCCATTTGGTGGATAGACATTTCATATAGAATACCCGCATCCATGACTTCCGCCATTTTGAAACGACCTTTTTCAAGTGTTCTTTCCCTCAGGTCCTCCAATTTATCGATGGAGCTGAGCATGCGTTCATATTGTTGAATTCCTGAACTGATTGTTTTATTTCTAACCATTCTTAATCCACCTGCTGATTTGATCTGATCAAATCCAATACGTGAACTTTCGAATGTAGCCCGGAGGGCCAAGTTGCGAACATAATAGTAAATCTCTTCGTTGGTGATCGATTGATTATTCAGTTTTTGAAACAGAGTGTCAAGATTTTTTAATCGTGTCTCATTGGAGCGCACTACATAATCACTAGATTGAAAATCAAGCAGTAAATCCTCATGCACATTTTTCAAGTACGAAATTTCCCTGTGTTTTTCAATTTGTGTTTCGCGAAGATTTTCTGCGAAAAAACCAAGGGTGACTGCCGCAAACAACATCACGAACTCTGTGATGTATTCTTTCCATGCTTTTTTATGCGTGGGATGATGAGGGTGATGAACTTCCATTTTTTGAAATATAAACTCCTTAAAGATAAGATTGATAGTTCTTCCAATCAAAAGTTAGGTAAATATTATTGACCAAGAGTCCTTCGGTCATTAGAAGAAAAACCAAACTAAACATAAGCGGTAATCGAAAAGGGGTATTTATATATTAATTGCTGAGAATGGCAAATTACATCGGCACCTCCATCAGCAAAATCTCAGACCCTTCTTCTGAAGAGGTCAACATGAATTCTTCAATTTCCCATATGCCGAGGCCATCGCGGTTTTCAATGTCAATGCCATCAAGATTGAATTTTCCTTTGAGCACAAAAGCATAGACGCCGTTGCGAGTTTTTTTGATAGTGTATTTTGTAGCAGCGCCATTGTCGAATGTTCCCAGATGGAACCAGGCGTCCTGGTGAATCCAAACGCCTTCATCATCGCTGTTGGGTGAAAGGACCTGTTGCAGCTTATTTTTTCTGTCTTCCATTTTCAAGCTGACCTGGTCATAACGGGGAGTGACATTCTTCTTGTTGGGATAAATCCAGATCTGAAGAAACTTGACGGCTTCATTTTCATTCTTGTTGTATTCGCTGTGCTGGATGCCGGTGCCGGCGCTCATCACCTGGATGTCTCCTTTTTTTATCACCGTTGCATTTCCCATGCTGTCGCGGTGCTCAAGATCACCTTCCAGGGGGATACTGATGATTTCCATGTTGTCGTGCGGATGTTTTCCGAAGCCCATGCCACCGTTCACGCAATCATCATTCAATACCCTCAGCACACCGAAATGCATTCTTTCGGGATTGTAATATCCCGCAAAACTGAAACTGTGAAAACTTTTTAACCAACCGTGGTCGGCATGTCCCCTGGTATTTGCCTTGTGTAAAATCGTTTTTGCCATGGCCTGAAATTTTTACAAAGTTCGGGTAAGTTGTGGGGAATGCAAAAGGATTGCTCAGTGATGCCGCCCAGTAGCGGTCAATCCAGCAGAGGTCATCTGGAACAGATGAATTGATTTGACATCAAAACTATCAGAAAACCTAAAAATCAAAATGCTTGAACATCTATCAGCTGGTTTGTGTTATAATATCAATACCTTGACATGAAAAAGATGATACCAGCAGTTTTGGTTGTTTTGTTGATCCTAATTGCATTCCAATCCTTTATGGCAATCTCCACATCAAAAATTGAAAAGCAACCTTTTCGTGTGGTGAAAAAAGAAAGTGGTTTTGAGTTGAGGTTCTATCCCCCGGCCACTTTTGCAACCATCAGGTCCTCTGCAAAATCCTACAGAGAGCTTTCTAGTTCTGGATTCAGAAAAATCGCAGGCTATATTTTTGGCAACAATGAAGCATCTGCCAAGATTGCGATGACTTCGCCTGTTCACATGGACATCAACCAGGATGAATCTTCGATGAGTTTTGTGATGCCTGCTGAATATGACATCAAAAGCCTCCCTCGCCCCAATGATGCCAAGGTAGAATTACACGAATCTCCCGCTGAATATGCTGCAGCCATTGAGTTTGGTGGGTATGCCAATGATGAAAGCATCAGCAAGTATGCTGAGCAACTCAGAAGATCACTGGAAGAGAAAGGAATAAAACCCATCGGCCATTACAGGTACCTCGGCTATAATCCGCCTTATCAATTGGTGGGAAGAAAAAATGAAGTGATTGTAGCTGTTGAGTGGAAGGAATAAGAGCAATTTTATGTTGATCCTTTGCGCTTTCGCAAGCGTTAAATATTTTTGGCAGTAGATGAACAACCCAACTGTACAACAGGAGCGTATCGCAAAAATGAAATTCTCATCTGTTTATCCTTTGTACCTCGCCAAAGTGGAGAAAAAGGGAAGGACAAAAGAAGAGTTGGATCAAGTGGTTTCCTGGTTAACGGGATATGACGATAAAAAGATTCAGTACCTGATCAATGAGGAGGTAAATTTCGAAACATTTTTCCAGCAAGCTACAATTCATCCGAATGCACACCTCATCACCGGCCTGATCTGTGGTTATCGTGTAGAAGAAATTACACATCCGCTCACACAGCAGGTTCGCTATCTGGATAAACTTGTTGATGAACTCGCAAAGGGAAAGAAAATGGAGAAAATCTTGCGCGCATTATAGTAGATCCAAGGCCCTTGCAATCGGATTACAAAACTCTAGTTGGATGGTAAGTTCAACATCCCTGCCTTCGGCAGGCAAGCTCAATCCCTTCAACCTATATTTCCCAACCCGACCTTCACCCTCCTTATCGCCTCAACAATTTTGTTGTACCGCATCAAACTTTCCTCTTCTCCAATCTCCTTGAACTGAATTTTTATTCCGGGTCTGCACTGTGCAAGGACGGTCAAGTCTGCACTGCAAACCCTTGAAATGCGCGGATAACCGCCGGTTGTCTGTGCATCTGCCATGAGGATGATGGGATCACCTTCATTGGTTACCTGAACAATCCCTCTGGTAACAGCAGTGGACACCATTTCTTTTTTCTCTAATGTTTCACAGTGCTGTCCTTCAAGGCGGTAGCCCATGCGGTTCGAGCGCAGTGAGATGGTATAAATTGAATTGAAAAAACTGGCTTGGGTTGATGGCTTGAACCAATCGAATTCGGGTCCTTTGACAACATGAATGGTAGGCAAAATAGGATCACACAAAACAAGCTGGGGTGCTTGCCAGCTGGATATTCCAATGCCGCTGGGAAGAATCTTTAATGATGGCTGATGAATCTGTGGATGCTTGAACGGAATCAGGTCTCCTGTAATGAGGGCTCTTCCTTGAACCCCTCCAATGCCAGATGAAATATAAGTGGATGCGCTTCCCATTTCTTTTTTGATGTCCAGCCCTCCTGCGATGGCCAGGTAACTCCTGCAACCCGCATTGTCTGCTTTCGTGATCATCCTGCTGAAAGCGGGTACTAGCAACAAACGGTTGAACGGCAATTCAACACCATCGATATAAGCCTTGCACCCTCCACCTGAAATCGCACAGTAGGCTTTTTCATTGAACAAAATTTCTGTACCGTGCAAGGTCATTTCAATCACCGCTTCATTTTCATGATTGCCACAAATGATATTGGCCATAGCTGCAGCAACAACATCCATCGCACCACCGATGGGAACACCATATTGCTGAAAGCCCAGCCTGCCAAGGTCTTGCACGCTGCTCATGAATCCGGGTTTGAGGATGGTGATGCTCATGCGTATTGATTGAATGCCTCGAGGGTGATGGGTTGGAAGCTTACCAGGTCTCCTGCATTCAAAAAACTGCAGGGCGATTTGGAAGGGTCAAACATTTTCAAGGGTGTTCTTCCAATCACTTGCCATCCTCCGGGAACTTCTGCAGGATAGATCCCTGTTTGTTTTCCTGCGATTGCCACGCTTCCCATCGGGATTTTCAATGAAGGCGTTTGTTTTCTTGGTACCTCCAACTGTTCAGGCAATGTTCCCATATAAGGAAACCCCGGGATGAAGCCGATCATGTAAACCCGATAGGCAACGGAGGTATGCAAGGAAATAATTTCATCAACAGATAGGTTCAGGTGCGATGAAACCCAGGGTAGATCCACGCCAAGCGAAGGGTCATAACAGACAGGTATGGAAATTTTTCTCCCAGGTGTAAATGAAGCATCGATGGTGTCAACAACCTGAGTAATCAGTTCAGACAACAATACTCGAACTGCTGTTGATGAAACATTTTCATTGTAGTACACCGTCAAACTTCCATAAGCAGGAACGCATTCAATGAATCCCTTGAAAGGATTGGATTCAATGGCATGCTGCAAAGCAATCACGCGCCTGTTGGTTGCCTCACTGATCTCTTGTGCGAATTCAATGGTGATGGCCTGATCGTGTATGTTGTATATCCTCGTGATAAGCAAATGATTTCTGCCTACAACTTACAACCATTACACTAATAATTGATCACCTGCTCCTCAATGTTGGCGGGCAATTCACGCCACTGGTATTTCTGGTTGCGGAGCTGTGGTTCAAATCCCGCTTCGCGGATGGCATCCTGCATGGACTTGTAAGTGAATCGATGGGGAGCACCTGCGGCACTGACCACATTTTCCTCGAGCATGATGCTTCCAAAATCGTTGGCACCTGCGTGCAAACAAATTTGGGCCACTTTTTTACCAACAGTAAGCCAGGACGCCTGTATGTTTTTGATATTGGGCAACATGATCCGGCTGATGGCGATCATCCTGATGTATTCTTCACCAGTGGTAAGGTTTTGCACGCCACGGATTTTGGTGAGCAGGGTGTCAACATCCTGGAAGGTCCAGGGGATGAAGGCCAGGAACCCATTGGCCTCTGCGGGTTTTCTGGATTGCACTTCCCTGATCTTGATCAGGTGTTCAAAGCGTTCTTCCAATGTTTCAACATGACCAAACATCATGGTTGCGGAACTGGTGATGTTGAGCTGGTGTGCCGCCGCCATCACATCCAGCCATTCCTGGGCGCCACATTTTCCGTTGCTGACCAATCTCCTTACCCTGTCTACCAGGATTTCCGCTCCGGCACCGGGAAGAGAATCCATGCCGGCTGCCTTGAGGGCAGACAGCACTTCATGGTGAGTCATTTTTTCCAGCTTGGCAATATGGGCCACTTCGGGTGGGCCGAGGGTATGCAGCCTGATTTCTGGAAATTCAGCCTTGATGGCGCTGAAGGTATCGGTATAGTATTTGAGTCCGAGGTCTGGATGGTGTCCGCCCTGTAGCAGCAATTGATCGCCGCCCCACTTGAGGGTTTCCCGGATTTTTTCCCGGTAGGTATCCATGGTGGTGATATAGGCCTCGGCATGTCCGGGGATCCTGTAGAAATTACAGAATTTGCAGTTGGCAATGCACACATTGGTGGTGTTGACATTCCGGTCGATCTGCCAACTCACTTTTCCATGGGGCACCTGCTTTTTCCTGAGTTCGTCCGCCACGTGCATCAGGTTGGTCAGGGGGGCTTCCTTGAACAGGAACAATCCCTCTTCAGCTGTCAGAAACTCCAGGTTCAGTGCCTTTTCGTACAATCCATTAAGATCATTCATGTAATTCATTATCAAGGCAACAAAGTTAGGGCAACAATGGTTTAAATTGGGAGCAAATGAGGCATATCCGGCGCATATATGTTTTGATGATCCTTGCTTTTCAGCCATGCAGCGGAAAAGCACAGGAGGTATTTGTTGAACCGGCCTCAACCTTTGTCACCTCAATTTCCTTCAGGTTGCTGAACGGAGGCGTTATTTTGGTGAGTGCAAGGGTGAATGATTATGCCGATAGCCTCAATTTCATCCTGGACACGGGCAGTGGCGGCATCTCGCTTGATTCAACCACGGTAGCGGATTTGGGCATCCCCATTACCCCTTCAGAAAAAACAATCAAGGGCATTGGCGGCATCCGCAAAGTGTCTTTTTTGAACAATGCGACGCTCAGGTTGCCGGGCTTGGCAGTTGAAAACCTCAACTTTCATGTCAATGATTATGGAATCCTGACCAGTGTCTACGGCATCAGGATTGATGGCATCATTGGCTACAGTTTTTTCAGTCGCTACATTGTCAACATCAATTACGATTTTCTTCAAATCAATGTGTTTTCAAAAGGGGAGTACAAATATCCACCAGGGGGTTTTATGCTGTTTCCCATGTTCACGGCCCTTCCCATGCAATCCCTGCAGTTCACAGACAGCCGCAAATTTGTGCAGCGGTTTTACCTGGATACGGGAGCCGGATTGAATTTCCTCTTGTCAGAAAGTTATCTCAGCGACAGCGCTGTTCTGAGAAAAAGGCGCAAGCCTCCGGTGGTTACCCAGGCCGAAGGGGTTGGTGGCAAGATGAGCATGCGCCTGACCACCATCAAGGAACTCAAGGTGGGCCCTTACCGTTTCAGGTGGGTGCCTACTTTTCTGTTCAAGGACGAATTCAATGTGACCAATTATCCTTTCGTGGGTGGATTGCTGGGCAATGATATCCTCCGCAGGTTCAACATCACCTTCAATTATGCCAAGCAGCAAGTGCACATTGTGCCCAACCTCCATTACAAAGATGATTTTGATTATGCCTACAGCGGGCTTTCCATTTATTATATCGATGAAAAAATTGTGGTAGACGATGTTGTGCCTTCCTCTCCTGCCGAAAAAGCAGGCTTTAAAAAAGAGGACATCATTGTTGCCATCAACAACAATACCAGCAACAACATCCAGGCCTATAAAACATTGATGCAGACACTGGGGCAAAAGCTTCGGTTTCTGGTGATCAGGGATGGCATGCCCATGATGCTGTCCATGAAGCCAAAGAGTATATTGTAGTGTATTGATTACATTTGTGTTATGGTGAAGTTTGAAAGATTCATGCTAGACAACGGATTGAAGGTCTTGGTTCACATTGACCAAAGTACGCCCATGGCCGTAGTGAATGTATTGTACGATGTTGGAGCAAGGGATGAGGATGCTCGGCAAACGGGGTTTGCGCATTTGTTTGAGCACCTGATGTTTGGTGGGTCTGTAAACATTCCAGACTACGATGAGCCCCTGCAGGTTGCCGGCGGTGAGAACAATGCCTATACCACCAACGACCTCACCAATTATTATTGTCAACTTCCTTCTGAAAACCTTGAAACGGCTTTCTGGTTAGAGAGCGATCGCATGCTGAGCTTGGCCTTCAGCAAAAAAAGCCTGGACGTGCAGCGCAAAGTGGTTTGCGAGGAATTCAAGGAGCACTATATCAACAAGCCTTATGGCGATGTTTGGCACATCATGCGCGAACTGGCTTTCAAGGAACATCCCTACCGCTGGATGACCATCGGCAAAGAATTGTCGCACGTGGAAAATGCACAGCTGGAGGATGTCAAACAATTTTTCTTCAAACACTACACGCCATCTAATGCGATTCTTGTGGTTGCAGGAAATGTATCGGTTGAGCAAGTCAGGGAGCTGGCGGAGAAATGGTTTGGTGATATCCCTTCGGGAGAAAAATACAAAAGAGACCTTCCTGTAGAGCCGGAACAAAAAGAAGAAAGGCGGATGACGGTTCACCGCAAAGTGCCTGCTGACGCCATTTATAAGACCTGGCACATGTGCAGCCGCTTGGACGATGATTATTATGCAACAGATTTGTTGACCGATATTTTGGGTGGTGGTGCTTCATCGAGGCTTTACCAGGCATTGGTGAAAGAGCAACAACTTTTCACGGGCATAAATTGCTACCATTTTGGCAGCCTGGATGCTGGATTGCTGGCCATTGACGGACAACTGGTCAAAGGTGTTGACATCAAAAAAGCTGAAGAGGCGATTGAAGCCGAACTGGACAAGATCAGGCATGGCATCGTTGATGAACGCGAGTTGCAGAAGGTCCAGAACAAAACAGAAAGCGTGATGGCCTTTGAAGACATGAGTGTGATGAACCGTGCAGGAAGCCTCGCCTTCTATGAATTGCTGGGCGATGGAGAACTCATGAACACGGAGTTCAAGAAATACCAGGACGTGACGGTGCATGACCTCAAACGCATTGCCAACCAGGTGATGCAGCCTTCCAACAGCAATACCCTTTGGTACCTTGCTGAAAACTAGACAATAAACCATTCAAATCATTCCATGCCAGACAGAAGCCAAGCGCCCCATATAAAGGATGCCATCGAGTATGCCATCGCACTAAAAAAACCAGAGATCTTCACCCTCGACAATGGTGTAAAGGTCTACAACGTGAACGCAGGAACAGAAGAGGTTGTACAAATTGAGTGGGTCTTCAAAGCGGGAAACTGGTTTGAAAAAAGCAACAACATTGCATCGGCTACCAATTTCCTGATCAAGAACGGCACCTCAAAAAAATCTGCCTACGAGATCAATGAGTATGTTGATTTTTATGGCGCTTACCTCAACCGCAGTTGTTACAATGAAACAGCGGTGGTTACTTTGCATTGTTTGTCCAGGCAACTGGAAAACCTGCTGCCCATGGTACAGGAGCTTTTTCTGGATGCCATTTTCCCCGAGTCGGAGCTGCACATTTTCAGACAGAACATGAAGCAGAAACTGGAAGTCAACCTTAAGAAATGTGATTTTGTTGCAGGAAGAAAAATTGATGAACTCTTGTTTGGGGCAAAGCATCCCTATGGTGTTTACAGCATTGCGGAAGATTACGACGCCCTTGATGTTGATATGCTTCGCAATTTTTATGCAACCTATTATCAGCAGGGCCATTGCAGCATTTTTTCTGCAGGCATTCTTCCTGCCAATTACGCACAATTGATGAATGGATTTTTTGGAAGCCTGCCTTTCAACCAATCTCCGATTCTTGAGCCAGAACATCCTATCGTACCGACAACAGAAAAAAAATGGAACATCATCAATGATCCCGATGGGGTTCAAGGCGCAGTGCGGATAGCAAGACCTTTCCCTACAAGGCATCATCCTGATTTCCCGAAAGTGCAGGTATTGAATACCTTGTTCGGCGGATTTTTCGGATCAAGGTTGATGAACAATATCCGCGAAGACAAGGGATATACCTACGGAATCTATAGTTTTCTGGTGAACCATATCCATGGCGGTGCCTGGATGATCAGCACAGAAGCCGGGCGTGATGTTTGTAGCGCTACTGTCCAAGAGGTTTACAATGAAATGCAAGCACTCCGCGAAGGGGATATTGATCCTGAAGAGTTATTGTTGGTCAAGAATTATTTGATCGGCACCCTGCTCGGCGATCTGGATGGCCCCTTCCACATCATTGCACGCTGGAAGAACCTGGTCCTGAACGGACTGGACGACAGCTTCTTCTACCACTCCGTAGATACCATCAAAAACATCAGTGCTGAAGAATTGAAGGCCATGGCCAACAAGTATCTGCAGCCCGAAGATTTTTATGAGTTGGTGGTGGTTTAGTTTGCTGACAATGGCGTAACTTCTGTCTTCAACGATTGAAGTATGCAACGCCGAAATTTTTTGCGCTCATCTGGTATTTTTGCTGCGGGCATGTATGCGGGCAATGCCAAAGCCATTGCTGGCCCTTTTCAGCCAGGAGAGCTGTTACACAATATTCCTGCGGATAAAAAACTGGATCCGAGCTGGGTCAGGTCTTTGTCAAAAAGGGGATATGTCACCAAGTACATCAAGACCAGAAACGAGCTGAAGTACATTGGCATGCCTGTTGGCGGTATCAATGCGGGTACTGTCTATCTCGGTGGAGATGGAAGACTTTGGTTATGGGATATTTTCAATGCCAATCAAAATGGCATTGAACCCAAAACAATTGAGTGGCATTCCAGTGTGCATGTAGGAAAAAAAATCAGGTCGCAGGATGGCTCTGCCTATGTTCAACCCGCAAAAGACATCAGACCGCTTGAACAGGGCTTTGCTTTTAAAATTGTCATTGGAGGCAAAACCATCATCAAGAAAATGGAAGCCTCGGATTGGGATGATATCATTTTTGAAGCCACCTACCCCATGGCCAAGGTGAGGTACATCGACAAAAATTTGCCCATTGACATCACTGCAGAAATATTTTCTCCTTTCATTCCGTTGGATGAAAAAAATTCATCATTGCCTTGTACTGTTTATTCCTTCAACATAAAAAACAGGTCTGCTTCAACCATCACGGTTGATGTACTTGGTTGGCTGGAAAACAAGGTTGCGCCAAGGTCTGCGAAGGAATCAGACAAGCGCATCAACACTGTTTTTTCAGACAAGACCACGCAGGGCGTTTTCTGTTCAATTGGATTGAATGCAAACCCAGGGCTATCAGCTGCAGCGGATTATGGCAGCTTGTCGATTGCTTCAATTGGCAAGCAGGCGATCACCAAAACCAATTTTTCTTTGCCCATCACATCTTCTTCTTTTGGTCAACAAATCGCTGACAAAACAGAAAAGGGAATTGCAGAACGATTGCTGGCATCGGTTTGCACATCGCATCAAATTGCTCCCAATCAAACTGCTTCAACTGAAACAGTGATCAGCTGGCATTTTGTGAATTTGAAATTGAACAAAGCCATTCAAGACAAGGGCCGGTTTTACAACAACTGGTTCAAGTCTGCAGATGCAGTGGCGGCCTATGTTGCAGCGAATGCCAACCAGCTTTTTTCAGAAAGCAAAAGATGGAAGCAGACCTGGTATGATTCCAGCCTGCCATGGTGGTTTCTGGAAAGAACATTTTTAAACATCTCTACACTTGCCACCACCACCGCACACCGTTTTGAGTCTGGCAGGTTCTATGCCTGGGAGGGCGTGGGATGTTGCGAAGGAACCTGCATGCATGTCTGGCAATATGCCCATGCCATGGGCCGCATTTTTCCTTCCATTGAAAGAGACACAAGGGAAAGGGTAGACCTTGGACTTTCATTGCAGCCTGATGGGATGATCTGGTACCGCGGAGAAGTGGTGAAGGGCCCTGCCATTGACGGACAGGCGGGAACCATTCTTAGGATCTACCGTGAACACCAGATGAGTGCAGACGATGCCTTCCTGAAAAAGAACTGGGATAAAATAAAACTCGCCAGCCAATGGGTTATCAACCAGGATCTGAACAAGGATGGCATGGAAGACAGACCCATTGAAAATACTTTGGATGCTGTCTGGGATGGTGAGATTGCCTGGTTGGTGGGGCTGTGCATTGCAGCGGTAAAAGCGGCAGAGCAGATGGCCATTGAAATGAAAGACGATGCTTTCGCCAAAACCTGTGCAGACTATGTTGCATTGGGCAGCAAAAACATGGATGAAAAATTATTCAATGGCGAATATTATATCCACCGACCCGATGAAATAAAAGGCCGTGAAAAACTGGGCTCATACAATACCTGTCATATCGACCAGGTCTATGGGCAAAGCTGGGCGCACCAGGTGGGCCTGGGCAGGATCAATGACAAGGAAAAAACATTGTCTGCCCTGAGGGCTTTGTGGAAGTACAATTTCACGCCCGATGTTGGTCCCTACATCAAAGAAAGACCAGGCGGCAGGCCTTATGCCCTGCCGGGCGAAGGTGGACTGGTGATGAATACCAATCCCAAAAATGAAGCAAGGCCCTATGGCGAAAAAATCACCTGGCAGCTGGGATATTTTCATGAATGCATGAGTGGTTTTGAGCACCAGGTTGCTGCACACATGATGGCAGAAGGCATGGTGGACGAAGCCCTGGTCTTGACCCGCATGATCCACGACCGCTATCATGCAGGAAAAAGAAATCCCTTCAATGAAATTGAGTGCAGTGACCACTATGCAAGGGCCATGGCCAGTTATGGCAGCTTCATCACGGCCTGTGGTTTTGAGTACCATG